>Ga0302325_10016974_pt1 | contig 15404 bp, 16 predicted proteins | sample Palsa_T0_2_FD_201948 | JGI IMG/M metagenome (GOLD analysis project Ga0302325, IMG submission 201948) | Peat permafrost microbial communities from Stordalen Mire near Abisko, Sweden - Palsa_T0_2 | ecosystem: Environmental > Terrestrial > Soil > Palsa > Peat permafrost | place: Sweden: Abisko...
GTCGTTGTAGACCGCGCCACCTGCGGTGGTGGCGGCGCCGAGCGTCGGCTCCTTGACGATGGCATCGGGGACGACCGAGGCGACCGCTGGATTGGACCGCAGCTTCGCGATCTCCGCCTTCGAGACGGTCGCGGCGAACGCGTTGACGGTGTCGTAGCTGTAGTGGATGGTGCCGCCGGAGGCGCGCACGGCGGACTCCAGCGGCGACTGAGCGCTGCTCAGCGCGGATCTGCGGGCACTGATGCGCAGCCGCGACGGCGGCAGCGACCGGTACTCGTTCTTGAGCAGCACGATCACGCGGGAGTCGCTCCGGCCCTGGATCTTGAGCACCTTGGCCAGCGAGAGCCCCCGATGTCGGTGTGACGAGCCGGAGCGCGCGAGCGCGACCCCTCCGGCGGCGAGCACCGCGACGACACAACTCAGCGCGACAACCGTTCCACGCATCCGCACCCAGGCCATCAGCCACCTCCGAGACGTGTCGTCAAGTGAGCGGCGACCCTATACCGGGCGCCGATGAACTGCAAACCGGCGGGTGCGTCTTCTGACACATCGCCGCTGCACCCCGAGCCGCAGCCGCAGCCGCAGCCGCAGCCGGGTCAGACGACCGCCTGGCCGTAGAACGCCGACTCTTCGCGCCCCAGTTCGGTCTCCGACGGATCCTCGTAGAACCACTCGCGGGCGATCCGGTGGAAGTTGCCCGTGGCGTGCAGCTGAGCGATCACCGCCAGCGTCAGTACCTCCATCCGCCGGCCGAAGATGTGGTCGGGCGGCGCGGACTCGTGGCGCAGGTACGCGAAGTACTCCGAGCGCGGATCGCTCATGTCGATCATCACCTGGGTGGCGTACTCGGGCGTGAGCGTCACCTCACGGTCGCACGTGTACCACGACGTTGCCGCGCGAAAATGGGCCAGCACCCGATCGGGGTTGAACTTGGCGGGGTCTGAGAAGAAGCCGACCTCGGTGCCGAGGCGCATGATCCGATCGGTGTCGCCTTCGATGATCGCGCGAGCCATTTCGATCTCGAGCGCGACGGCGCCAGGCGGCATCCGCTTGAACAGTCCGAAGTCCAGGAACGCCATCCGCCCGTCGTCGAGCAGCATCGAGTTGCCGGGGTGGGGATCGCCCGAGAACTGCCCGTGGCGGTACAGGCAACCGAAGTAGAAGCGGAAGATGATCTCGCCGATCCGGTCGCGCTCGGCCTGGCCGCGGTGCTTGAGCACCTCGAAGCCGGTCCCGTGCACGAACTCGGAGACCATCATCCGTTCGTGTGACAGCGCCGTGATCACGTCGGGGATCACGATGAACGGATGGCCGCGGTAGATCCGCGCGAGCGCACGCTGGTTCTGGGCCTCGAGCTCGTAGTCGAGCTCCTCCCCGATCCGCGATCGGATCTCCTCGCCGATCGCCTTCGGATCGAGGCCCGGCGCGATCCGCTTCGCCAGCCGCAGGATCAGCCCCAGGTTCTGCATGTCGGCGCGGACCGCGGCGGCGACGCCAGGGTACTGCACCTTGACCGCCACCATTCGGCCGTCCAGCAGCCGCGCGCGGTACACCTGCCCGATCGACGCGGCGGCGATCGGCTCCGTATCGAACTCGTCGAAGACGTCCGAGAGCCGCTCGCCGAGCTCTTGCTCGATCACCTTGCCCATGTCCTTGAACGTGACCGTCGGCGCCGCGTCGCGCAGGGCCGCGAGCTTGTGCTGGAACTCCTCGCGGTACTCCTCGGGCACGAGCCCGACGTCGAGGAACGACATCACCTGCCCGACCTTCATCGCGGCGCCCTTCATCGTGCCAAGCGCCTCGACGATCTGCTCGGCTGCCTCGATGTGCCGGCGCTCGAGCGCGGCGGACTTTCCCTCTTGGCTGCGCGTCACGTTGGCGGCGTGGGTGCCGGCCTGCCGAATCGCCTGACCCGCGGCCAACCCGCCGATCTTCGCCGTCCGCCCGACCCGCGACGTCGGGATCTTGTCCTTGGGCACGTATTCGAGTCTAGGAGTCGCCCGCGGCGGTGCCCGGACCGGGCTGACGCCGAACCGACAGAGCCCTCGGCCGTCAGCGTTCGGTCTGTACCCGTGACCCCGGCACGATGTCGTCGGACCCGTCGGGCCAGCGGACCCACGCCTTGTGCCCGCCGTCATAGTCGTCGCCGAGCAGGATCAAGGTAGCGGGCTCACCGAGCGCCGTGCACTGACCCGTGCCCTCGGGGTCCAGGCCACGCCAGATTCGGACGAACCGGTTGTGCTCGAGCTCGGCGGCGACCGTCGTCGGGTCGGTGTGGCCGGGGTGGACTCGGGTCTGCGCCGGCAGCGTCAGCAGCTTGTCCATGACCGAGGACTTGAGGTCGGCATACGAGGTCGAGCCGGGCGCGCGGACGCCGCCGACCGAGCCCTTGAACAGGGTGTCGCCGGTGAACACGTCGGTGCCGTCGATCAGCAGCGACAGCATTCCCGCCGTATGGCCGGGGGTGTGGATCGGCTCGATCGTCAGCGCCCCCGAGCTGATCGTCTCGCCCGCCGCCATCGTCCCCGTCGCCTGCGGCACGAGCGAGCGTTCGAGCTCGTGAATCAGGATCGGGACGTCCGGATGGGCGGCTGCGACCTTGTCGATGTCGATCACGTGATCGGAGTGATGGTGTGTGAGCAGCACGTGGGTCAGCGTCAGCTGACCGCGGCGCAGGTACTCGAACAGAGGCTCGACCTGGCCGCCCGCGTCGATCATCACCGCATGGCCGCCGAGCTCGTCCGCGACCACGTAGTTGTTGGTCAGATACCCATCGCTCATCGAGCGTTCGACGATCATGAAAATCAGCCTAGCGGGGTAGCCTCCAGGGATATGAGCTTGATTCACACCTGCTACCGCATCCTTGAGATCGACCGCTCGGTCGCCTTCTACGAGGCGCTCGGCTTCAGCGAGATCCGGCGCGCGCCGATCCGTGACGAGGCCGTCAACGTATTCATGAACCTGCCTGAGGATGGCGACGAGCCGCGGCTGGAGCTGACGTACAACAACGGTCGCACCGAGCCGTACGAGATCGGCACCGGCTACGGCCACATCGCGATCACGACGGGCGACCTCGACGCGACCCTGTCGGAGCTGGGGCAGCAGGGCATCGAGCCCGAGAAACCCCCGTACACGATCCGCGCGGGCGGCAGCCGGATCTGCTTCGTACGTGACCCGGACGGCTACAGGATCGAGCTGATCGAGCGCGCCGGCTGACGCCTTGTCTGCAACGATGTGACGATGGTCGACACCGCCAAGATGGCCAAGCTGCTGGAGCGCTTCGCCCAGGGCGTCGCGTCCCACGATCGCGAGAACCCCGACCACAACAGCTGGGGGATCGGGATGGCGCACTTCGACATCGAGCGGCTCGACCTCGATGAGGGCGAGGAGATCCTGCCCGGCATCGTGCTGCAGGCCGACGGCGGCGTGACCGGCAACTTCCGCGTGCTCTGCGATGGCCAGCACGACGGCGCCGGCGAGATCGAGGAGGAAGAGGTGGTCGAGGCCGTCGGGACCCAGGAGATCGCCGAACCGATCTACGTCGGCGACTCGCCGCTGCCCGAGCGCGTCCGCCCGCCCGTCTAGATCGGGCTCGCCTCCCACCTCGGTGCCCTCTGGCGGGCCCCCGCTGATTTTTATGGCGCGGCGCAGGTCAGCGCGGCGCGTTGCGCGCATGGCCGCCGGTCCGCACGGCGACCTGTTGGGCGAGCCATTCGACGGTCGGGCAGCGCAGCCCGTGTCGCGCGCCCGCGCGAAGCACCGCGCCCGCGATCGCGTCCAGCTCGGGCTTGTGACCGGCGCGGACGTCGCGCTGCATCGAGGAGCCGAGCTCCGGGTGCGCCGCATCGAGCTCGGCGATCGTGTCGTCGGCATCCAGCCGCGCGCCCTCGGCGATGGCCACCGCGACCGTCTCGGCGACCGCGTTGCGCAGCGCCGAGTGCCAGCGCGGGTCGGTCCGCACGAACCCGATCGGCCGGTCCGACGCGGTCGTCGTCAGCGCCAGCGAGCACAGCCGCGTCAGCTTGGACCACATCACGTCGGGCTCCGAGGCGCCGAGGCGGACCTCCAACCCTGCCGCGCGCAGCTCGGCCGCCAGCGCTTGCACGATCGGCTCGGTGCCGGTCGGCGGCGGGCCGGCGATGTCGATCCGGGCTCCGGGGCTGGTGTGGACGATCACGCCCGGGCGGGGACGATCGGACTCGATTCGGATCACCGCGGCGACGACCCGCTCTGATCCAAAGCGCGCGCGCAGCGTCTTCAGGTGCTCGATCCCGTTGAGCAGCGGCACCACCAGCGCGGGCGACCCGGGCGCGACGCGCTCCAGCGCGTCGTCGAGCCCGCCCGACTTGGTGGCGACGATCAGGCAGTCGACGGGCGACACCATGGTCTCGACGGTCGGCACGCGCGCGACGAACTCGCCGAGCAGCGGGCTGCTGACGGAAAGCCCGGAGGCCGCGATCGTCGTCGCGGTCTCGGGCCGCGCCACGAGCGTCACATCCGCAGCGGCGTGTGACAGCGCGGCGGCGACGAACCCGCCGACCCCACCGGGCCCGAGCACAGCGATCCTGAGGGACACCGCCGGGAGCCTGCCAGACCTCGCTCGCCCGCGGCGTCGATGCGATCGCGCCGGAGAAATTAACCCCTTCGCCGCCGCCCGCGGCTAGGTTTGGCGCGGGATTCGGGATTCGACCACGGACACAAAGGAGCTGTGATGACCAGCATCGATGAGATCGAAGGCGTCGGTCCGGCGTATGCGGAGAAGCTCACCGCCGCGGACGTCAAGACCGTCGAGGCGCTGCTCGAGGCGGGGTCGACGCCCGCCGAGCGCAAGCACCTCGCGGAGCGTGCCGAGATCTCCGAGCATCTGATCCTGAAGTGGGTCAACCACGCCGATCTGTTCCGGATCAATGGCGTCGCGGGCCAGTACGCCGAGCTGCTCGAGGCGTCGGGCGTCGACACCGTGCCCGAGCTCGCCCAGCGCAACGCCGAGCACCTGCACGCCAAGATGACCGAGGTCAACGAGGCAAAGCACCTGGTCCACCGCGTCGGATCCGAGGCCGACATCGAGAAGTGGATCGCCGAGGCCAAGACGCTGGAGCGCGCGGTCCACTATTGAGTCGACTCAGAGCGGCGAGGGCCGCCGGCCGGCGATGCCGGCGGCGCGCCGCGACCGATCAGCCCGCGCCTGAGGCCAGCTGTCCGGCCGACGGAATCGCGTTCTGGATCGTCTGACCCTTCGACGACGCGGTCTTCGAGATCGACGTCAGATCCGACTGCAGCCCGCTCATGTCCGATGAGCTGATGCTCCCGTCCTTGATCGAGTCCTTCAGCGACGAGATCTTGGCCGCGACCGCGGTCAGCGGCGAGAACAGCTTGCTCAATATCTTGCTGCTCTTGACGTCGGTCGCCGCCAGCTTCAGCTCGTGCTCGATGAACAGGGCGGAGAGCCCCGCCTTGATCAGCGTGAGCTTGTGCAGGAACGGGTGCTTGAAGTCGCCCGCCTTGAACGGCTCGTAGATGTAGCGATGAAACGCTCCGAACGCGAGCCCGGCATGCAGCAGGAACTTCGTCTTGGCGAAATGCGTGGTGGAGCCCGACGATTGCGCGCTGCTGTTCGAGCTGGAAGAGCCGCAGGCGCTCACCAGCCCGACCGTCGCGAGGCAGCCCACCACCATCAGGATGAGCGTCAGATTTCGAATCCCGACAGCATACGGCCCGGTGCGGGCGTGCGGTCAGGTTTCGGAGTCGTGCGGGTCGTCAGCTGTTGAGCCCGGCTCCCCGCTTGCCGCCGCCCATCGTCTCTGACCCTGCGCGCGCCGCTGCTGAGCGTGAGCGGCGTGCCGCGCGCCCGGCCGGTGCCCGCCGCGCTCGGCGTGCTCACGGCGGACCTTGGCCCAGGTTTCACGCGCCTGGCGCAGCGCCGAGATCACCTGGTCGCGCGCCTGCTCGGCCGCCTGGGCGAGCTCCCGCGCCTGGTTGGCGGCGCGGGCGCCCCGCGCCAGCAGCTCGAACGACCACAGGCCGGTCTCCAGCAGCCGCGCGGCCCGGTTGACGTCCGAGTCCACGGCCGACCGCAGCGCCTCGCCGCGCAGGCCCTCCTGGATCCACCGGACGCGGGATTCGAGCGCGGTCTGGACGAGCCCCACCAAGGCTCGTCCCGCGACGCCGACCTCGGGGTCTCGCGGGTCGAGCCCGGCCTGCGCGGCGAGCTCCTCGCGCACGACCCCGGCGAGCCGGTCATACAGCTCCAGCCACCCGGCCCGCAGCGCCGCCGTCGTCTCGATCATCGTCACGAACATCGGCAAGAACGCGACCATGTCGTCGGAGACCTCGTCGAGCCGGCGCATGTCGCTCTCGAGCGCTCGCAGCACCGCGTCGGTCAGCGACTCGTCGGGCCGGCGCTCGCGCAGCGCCCGGGCCATCTCGGCGAGCGAGTCGTCGGCCGTGTCGAGCACCATCGATTCCTTGGTCGGGAAGTAGTTGTAGATCGTCTTCTCCGAGACCCCGACCCGCGCGGCCACCTCGGAGACGGTGACGTCGTCGAAGCCGCGCGTCGCGAACATCGTCGTGGCGGCGTCGGAGATCGTCTGGCGCGTGAGCCGGCGCTTGCGCTCGCGCAACCCCTCCTCCGGATGCTCGCGCCGGTATCTCGCCTCCTCGGCACCGCGGGCGCGGCGCATCGTCGCCGCGATCTCCTCGCCCATCTCCTCGACGATCAGGCGGTCGAGGATCTCGGCGCTGTGAGGCTCGGCGAGCAGCTCGTCGCCGAAGGCGGGGTCGGCCGGGAGGATTTCGCTGTCCATCGCTGAGTTTCGGGCTTGCCTGCGGTCCCAGCGATCACGCGGCTGGCGACCACCATGTTAAGTGTACCAGGAAAATTTTCACTTGCAGTATTTCTTCAGTCTGTGTATTTTTACGCACCATGACCGACATAGCGATACAGACTGAGGGCCTGACCAAGCGGTTCGGCGAGTTCGTCGCCGTCGATTCGCTTGACCTGCGCGTCGACGAAGGGACGGTCGTGGCGCTGCTGGGCCCCAACGGCGCCGGCAAGACGACGACCGTGCGGATGCTCGCGACGCTGATCGCGCCCGACGGCGGGCACGCGCGGGTGGCGGGGTACGACGTCGTCTCAGATGCCGCTCGCGTGCGCGAGCGGATCTCGTTGACCGGCCAGTTCGCCGCGCTGGACAAGCATCTGACCGCTCGCGAGAACCTCGTGCTGATGGCGCGGCTGCGTGGCCGCGGTCTCCGCGAGGCCCGGCGGGTGTCCGACGAGCTGCTGGCGCGTTTCGACGCCGAGCCGTTCCGCGACCGGCTCGTGAAGAACCTGTCAGGCGGCGAGCGGCGGCGGATCGACCTCGCCGCCGGGCTGATCGACCGGCCGCACGTGCTCGTGCTCGACGAGCCGACGACCGGGCTCGATCCCCGCAGCCGCCAGGTCGTCTGGACGACGATCCGTGAGCTCGTCGCCGAGGGCGTGACGCTGCTGTTGACGACCCAGTACCTGGACGAGGCCGACGCAGTCGCCGACCGGGTCGTGTTGATCGACCGGGGCCGTGAGGTCGCGGCGGGCACGCCGGCCGAGCTCAAGTCACGCGTCGGGCAGCAGCGGGTCGACGTCGTCGCCGCCGACGCCCACGGCTTCGCGGCGCTTCTTGCCGTGCTCGGCCACGAGTTCGAGATCACCCCTGTGGCCGAGCAGCGGACGATCTCGGTCGCGGCCCCAGGGGAAGTGTCCGATCTGACCCGGGTCGCCGAGGCGGTCCAGCGGGCCGGGATCGCGGTCGATGAGATCGCGCTTCGCCGCCCGACGCTGGACGACGCCTTCCTGGCGCTCACCGGCCACGCCGCGACCCACGAGCCCGACGACCCAGAACCCGACAAGGACATCGAACGAGAGGAGGTGGCGGCATGAGCACGATCACCGCCCCGACGCCGCGGTCACGCTCACCGCTCGGCGGGCCGGTCCGCTTCGTGCGTGACACGGCGCTGCTGACCGGCCGCAGCCTGCGCGCGATCCCCCGCGTCCCCGAGCGTCTGCTCGACGTGACGATCCAGCCGGTGATCTTCATCCTGCTGTTCCTGTACGTGTTCGGCGCCGCGATCCACGTGCCGGGCATCCCCTACAAGGACTTCCTGGCCCCGGGGATCATCGGCCAGTCGCTTGCGTTCGGGGTGATCGGAGCCGGGACGGCGACCGCCTCGGACATGACCGAGGGCGTGATCGACCGCTTCCGCTCGATGCCGATCAACCGCCTGTCGATCATCACCGGCCAGGTGATGGGCCAGTTCTGCGAACAGGTCCTCGGAATCGTGATCACGATCGGCGTCCTCTTGGCGCTCGGCTGGAACCCGCAGCTGACCGTCGTGCACGGGTTCGAGCTGGCGGGCCTGATGGTGCTGGGGATGTTCGCGTTCACCTGGTGCGGCGTCCTGTTCGGGATGATCGTCCGTTCGCCCGACGCGGTGCAGGGCATGGGCTTCATCGTGATCCTGCCGCTGACGTTCATGGCCGGGACGTTCGTCCAGATCTCGGTGATGGACGCGATCCCCCGCGCGATCGCCGAGTGGGATCCGATCTCCGCCCTGGTCGCCTCCGTGCGATCGCTGACGACGCCCGCGTTTCACTCCGGCGGCTCCTGGCAGCTGAACCATCCCGAGCTGGCGATGGTCGGCTGGTGCCTGATCCTGCTCGGCGTCTGCGTGCCGCTCGCCCTGCGCCGCTTCAACCGGGTTGTCGCCGGCTGAGCGACGTCGATTGTGCGATTTGGGCGACATGACCGCCCATTTCGCACACTCGCGTAACGTTTTCGGCCGTGCCGGCCATTTCGATCGCGGATGGCTATTGACCACGATCGACGTGCGCGGTTCGAAGCGCTGTTCGCAGCGCATCACGCGGCAGTGCGGTCGTATGTCGTCCGCCGGGCCGGCGGCGGCATCGGCGTCGACGACGCGGTCGCCGACACGTTCCTGATCGCCTGGCGGCGTCTCGATGAGGTCGCCGAGCCGGCGCGGCCGTGGCTGTTGGGCGTCGCCCGGCGAGCACTCGCCGATCAACGGCGTGGATTGCGCCGGCGACGGTCGCTGTCGGACCGGCTGGCGCTCGCGTCGTCCGCCCGGATCGCGTGGGAGCCGCCGGCCGGGGTCAGCGCGGAGCTCGCCGGAGCGCTCCGGGAGCTGACCGGCCACGAGCGCGAGGCGCTGATGCTCGTCGCGTGGGACGGCTTGACACCCGCCGAGGCAGCGGTCGCCGCCGGCTGTAGTGCGACCGCCTTTCGCGTGCGATTGCACCGGGCGCGGCGGCGTGTCGCGGCACAGCTTGGCATCGAGTCCGCCACGACGAACGTCACGGAGAAGCTGACATGAACGATCCGGTGATCGAGCGCGTCGCCCGGGAGGATCCGGCGCCCGCGGGCCTCGCGCGCTCCGAGCACGAGGCGCTCCTCGCCCGGCTGCACGCGTCGATCGACGAGCCGGCGACGATGACCGGGCGACACGACCCGCGACCACGCCGTCTGCCGGCGGCGCTGGGAGCGGCCCTCGTCGCCGCGATCGTCGCGGCGGTCGCGATCATCGTCTTCAATGGCGGGCACGCTCGATCGCCGGCGCAAATCGGGCATCGGCCGGTCGACAAGCCGGTGCGTCTCGTGCCCGCCGGATCTGTCCACATCGGGGACGGGCCGGCCGACCTGCTCGTCGCAGACGGCTCGTTGTGGGTCGCCGGCCAGGGATACGTCGCGCGGCTGAACCTCGCCGACGGGCACGTGCAAACAAGGATTCGGATGCCCGCGAACGTCATCGGCCCGGCCCAGCTCGCCACCGGTGCGGGCAGCGTCTGGGTCGCTTACCAGGGACAGGGACAGGTCCAGCGGATCGATCCGAGCAACGACCGCGTGATCGCGACGATCGGTCTTCGCGGAGCAGCGAGCGGCGGCGGCATCGCGGTCGCCGGCGGGCACGTCTGGGCGTCGATCGTCAGCCCGAGGCGTGGCGGCCACGTGCTGGTCATCGATCCCGGCACGGATCGCGTGTCGGGTCCGCCGGCGGCGGTCGGAACCGGGCCAGGGCGGCTGGACGCCGGACTCGGGTCCGTCTGGGTGCAGAACACGAGCGCCCCGAACGCCACGGCGTCACGGATCGATCCGGTGACGCGGGCCGTCCAGCAGCTGTCGATCAGTGGCGAACCGACGGTCGGTTTGGGTCATGTATGGGCGCTGGGCTCGGCGTTCGGACGCGGGCCCACCGTCCTCTACCGCTTCACGCCAGGCGTGCGCCCCGCATACCTCCCCGGAGCCCCGTTCCCGCGTGGGGTCGCCATCACGTTCGGCGCCGGCCGGGTTTGGGTGCTGTCGTATCCCCGGTCGCGGTCGACGAAGACGTTCCGTCCAATCCGCGGGACCGCGACAGTGACGCCGGTCGCGCCTCGTCCGTACCGATACGGGCTACCGGTCGGCACGCTCACCAGGCTCGGTGCCCTCCAACCGGACGCGATCGCCGTCGCCGGGCGCGACCTCTGGGTGGCCGACTTCGCCAGCGGGGAGCTGCTGCACTTCCGGATGCGCTAGTACAACCCCTCGCCGCGCTCGTAGCGCCCGGCCCGCTCGCGGTCGTAGCCGTCGGCGTCGAACTCGTCGTTCAGTGAGCGCACGACCTCGCCCTGCGACGGCAAGGCCGACCGCTCGATATGGCGCTCCGGGTTCCACAGCTCGGAGCGGATCATCGCCTTCGGGCAATGGGTGTAGGCCTCCTGCACCGTCACCAGGATGCCGACGCTCGGCACCTTGCCCTTGACCGCGCAGGGCTCGAGCAGCTCGCGGTCGTTGGTGATGATCGCGCGGCCGTTGACGCGGAACGTGTCGCCGACGCCGGGAATCAGGAACAACAGCGCGATCCGGTCGTCGGTCATCAGGTTGCGGAACGTGTCCGCGATCCGGTTGCCGGGCCGGTCGGGGAGCAGCAGCGTGCGCTCGTCAAGCACTTGGACGAAACCGGCCGGGTCGCCCTTGGGCGAGACGTCGAGCCCCCCGTCGGCCGACGCGGTCGCGACGCAGACGAACGGCGAGGCGTCGATGAACCGCCGCGTCACGTCGGTCAGCCGGTCGGCGATCTTGGCGAGCGTCGAGTCCTGTGGGTGGCCGCCGATCAGCCCCCGCAGCTCGGCCTCGTCGGTGATCCGGCTAATGACTCTATTCGCCATCGCCGCCGAGACGATACCGGCGCCGAAGCTTGGCGATTCGCTTCCGGCGTGCGGAAGGAAATCGCCAACCTTCGCCGGGGGCGCTCCGCGAGCGTCGGCGGGTCGCGGTCTCAGATCGGGTCGATCAGCACACCCGGGTTCAGCGCGCCGGTCGGGTCGACCGCCTGTTTCGCCGCCCGCAGGGCGGCCGCGAATGGCTCGGGGCGCTGGCGGTCATACCAGGGCCGGTGGTCCCGGCCGACGGCGTGGTGATGGGTGATCGTCCCGCCGCCGGCGACTATCGCGTCGGTGGCGGCGCGCTTGATCGCGTCCCACTGTGCGAGCTCCTCGCCACGGCGGCCGGGCGCGAGCACGGTCCAGTACAGGGCCGGGCCGTCGGGGTAGACGTGCGTGAACCGGCACGCGATCACCCCGTCGCCGCAGGCCTCGAGCATCGCCGCGGTCGTCGCGACGGTCACCGATTCGTGCAGCGCCTCGAACCGGTCCCAGGTGATCGCGGTCTCGAACGTCTCGGCGATCACGCCCATCGCGACCAGCACGTCGCGCAGGTAGGGCCCGCGGATGAACGAGTCGCGCCAGCGCAGGACCGTCGTGTCGCCACCTGAGCGAGCTCGCATCTCGGTCGTGTCCCACTCGCCGCCGTGGTCGGCGCAGCATTCGAGCGCTAGCTGCATGCGCGGCTTGACCGAGTGCGACCACGACTCGTAGCCGAGCACGAGCAGCGCCACCGACCCGTCGCCGGTGCCGCTCAACCGCGCCTCGGTCGGGTCGAGCAGCCGGCACTGCGTCGGGCCGAGCGCGGCCTGCACGATCTCACGGACGCCCGCGGCGCCGCTGCGGAAGTCCGGGAAGCGGACCGAGACCTCGGCGTCGAACAGCGGTCGTGGCCGCACCCGGACCCAGGCCTCGGTGATCAGACCGAGCGTTCCCTCCGAGCCGAGCAGCATCCGGTCGGGCGAGGGGCCGGCGCCGGAGCTGGGCACCTGCTGTGACTGCCAGATGCCGGTCGGGGTCACGGCGCGGATCGCCTCGACGAGGTCGTCGATGTGACAGGTCCGGGTGGAGCTGTGGCCGCTGGCCCGGGTCGCGATCATCCCGCCGAGCGTCGCCAGCGTGTAGGACTGCGGGTAGTGGCGCAGCGTCAGGCGATGCTCGCGCAGCTGGTGCTCGAGCCTCGGCCCGGTCGCGCCCGCTTCGATCCGTGCGGTCTGGGACACCGAGTCGACTTCCAGCACCCGATCGAACCGCGACAGATCGATCGTGACGACAGCCTCGAAGCGGTCGCGGTCGACCTTGGGCTCGACGCCGCCGGCGACGCCGGTCCCGCCCCCGTACGGGATCACCGCGGCGCCGGCGCCGATCGCCCACTCCAGCACGCGCTCGAGCTCAGGCTCATCGCGCGGGATCGCGACGACGTCGGGCGGACGGCGAAAATCGCCCCGGAACCCGCGGAGCACGTCGCGGTAGGAGCTCCCGTACGAGCGTCTCGCGCGCGCGTGATCGCTGGCGTCGCAGCACTGCGCCAACGCCGGCGGCGGGGTCAGCTGCGGCGCGGGCAGCGTGCAGCGCTCCAGCGGCACGGGCGCCTCGGGCTCGGTGGCGCCGAAGCCGAGGATCGATGCGAACGTCGCGGCCGACTCACGCAACTCGGCCCCGGACGGGCGCTCGTCCTCGTACCCCCAGCCCCAGTGCTTTCGGCGGCGCGTCACGGCAGTCAACGTACCCGGGCGACGCTGATCTCAGCCGCTCCCGGTTACGGTATTGGCCATGAGCCTTGCCACCGGCATCCTCGCGCGCGGGCACTGGCTGCCATCGGAGATCGAGGTGAGCTGGCGCCAGGAGCCGTTCATGCCCGATCAGGACGTGATCGATGCCGCTGACCTGGCGCTCGAACGGCTGCGTGTCCGCGGCTCGCCCAGTCACGACGGGCTCGCGGCGCGGCTGCGGGATTTCGAGATCGTCGATGGCCGGCTGCGGCTGGAGTGCGAGCCGGTCCGGTGGGCGTTGCGTCTGCTCCCGGGCGATGCGAAGCAGAGCCTCTCGGCGCTCTGCGTCGTGCGCTCCGCCGACGGCCGCTGGCTCGCCGGCCGCCGCGCCGAGTGGCTGGCGACGTGGTCTCGGCGCTGGGCGCTGGGCGCGGCGGGCTCGGTCGAGGTTGACGAGAACCCGGCCGACACGCTCGTTCGCGAGCTGCGCGAGGAGTGGTCGGTCAGCCCCGAACGGCTGACGGTCGAGGCGCTCGTCAAGCTCGGGACCGGGATCACGATGCTGATCGGCCAGGCGTGGCTGCCCGACGGCGCGGCGGTGACGCCCGACGCCGAGCACGACGATTACGCCTGGTGGCCCGCCGACGTCACGCGGTGGCCCGAACAGGCGGACGCGCCGCTGCGGCTCACCGCCGAGCTCCTGCGCGACGCCGCGTAGGCGATGGCCACGACCGCCGCACCGCGCGCGCTGGGACCGGTGACGTTCGGGCGCCTGGAGGCGGCGTCGTTCGTGCATTCGGCGATCTACACGGGGCTGCTCGTATGCGCGTTCGCGCTCGGCGGCCCACAGCCCGAGACGTTCTGGTTGGGGCTCGGCCACGGCGTGCTGTGGATCGGGATGTCGCTGGTCTGCATCGCCGCCGCGCGCGCGCGGATCATCCCCTTCTGGCTGGCGGTGACGGTCGCCGTGCTGGGCGGTCTGGGACCGTTCGCGGGCTCGGCCGGGTTCGTCTATGAGCAGCGCCGCAGCGCCCGGGCGATAGGGTCACAGCCCGCGCAGTAGAGTGAAGAACCTTCACCAGGATGTCGGTCGATACCAGCACCGTTGAGGTCGTGATGCCCGCCATGGGCGATTCCGTGGCGGAGGGCACCGTCCTTGAATGGCACAAATCGGAGGGCGACACGGTCGCCGCGGACGAGACGATCGTCGAGATCTCGACCGACAAGGTCGACGCGGAGGTCCCGGCTCCGATCGCCGGCACGCTCGTGAAGATCGTCGCCGCCGAGGGCGACACCGTCGCGGTCGGCGCCGTGCTCGCCGAGATCGCGCCCGGGGACTCGGATCCCGCCCGCCCGGACGGCGGCACCGGCGCGGCCGCGGACCGGGGCGCCGCCGCCACGGCCGACGGCAACGGCGACGTCGTCGAAGCGGAGCCCGCCACCGAGGAGCCGGAGCAGATCGTCGAGATCGTGACCCCGACCGGCGGTGAGTCGGTCACCGAGGGGACGATCCTCGAATGGTCGGTCAAGGTCGGCGACGAGGTCAAGGACGGCGACACGATCGTCGAGATCTCGACCGACAAGGTCGACATGGAGTTGCCCGCGCCCGCCTCCGGAACGATCACCGAGATCCTCGCCAGCGAGGGCGAGACGGTCAACGTCGGGCAGGTGATCGGTCGAATGAACGTTCACCGGACCGGTCGGCGCGGCGAAACCGCCTCGAAGCCGGCGCCCCCGACGGGCGCCAACGGCGCGCCCGCTTCCGACACGCCGGTCGCCCCGTCGGACGCCGACGCCAACGCGTCGCCGATCGCACGACGCGTCGCGGCCGCCGAGGGCGTCAACCTCTCCGGCGTGACCGGCTCCGCTCGCGGCGGCAGGATCACGAAGGCCGACGTGCTCGCCGCCGGCAAGGCCCCGGCCAACGGCGACACCGCTGCGGCGCCGGACGGCTCGACATTGATCAAGGGCGCGGGCGCCGCGCTCGCGCGCTACATGGACGAGAGCCGCTCGATCCCGACCGCCACCTCGTTCAGGACGCTCACCGTCACCACGCTGGACGCCCGCCGCAAGCAGCTGAAGGCCGCCGGCAAGAAGGTCTCGTTCACGCATCTGATCGCGTATGCGATCGCGCGTGTCACGACCGACGAGATGCCGGTCATGGCCCACCACTTCGCGCAGGTCGACGCAAAGCCGTACCGGGTCGACGACGGCGCCGTCAACCTCGGCCTGGCTGTCGACGTGGAGAAGAAGGACGGCAGCCGCGCGCTGATGGTGCCGGTGATCCGCGACGCCGGGCGGCTCAGCTTCTCGGACTTCCTGGCCGCCTACAACGCGCTCGTCGAGAAGGCGCGGACGAACACGCTGTCGGCCGACGACTTGACCGGCGGCAACCTGACGCTGACCAATCCCGGCGGGATCGGCACCGTCGCGTCGGTGCCGCGCCTGATGGTCGGGCAGGGCACGATCGTCGCGACCGGTTCGATCGCGTACCCGGT
>Ga0302325_10016976_pt1 | contig 15403 bp, 15 predicted proteins | sample Palsa_T0_2_FD_201948 | JGI IMG/M metagenome (GOLD analysis project Ga0302325, IMG submission 201948) | Peat permafrost microbial communities from Stordalen Mire near Abisko, Sweden - Palsa_T0_2 | ecosystem: Environmental > Terrestrial > Soil > Palsa > Peat permafrost | place: Sweden: Abisko...
CTTCTCACCCTGCGTCTCAGTGACGTTTGTCTGAGACTATATACAAGTGTGATATCACTATGTCTATTCGGTATGCATCTAACATTCGAATCATACGATCAGCTGTCCTAGGAAATTCGGACCCGAGCTTCTTCCTCATGTTCTCTCGTCCTTGACATTGGTTATCAACATTGTGGTGGGATGGGACTGTAGTTCTGCCGTTAAAGCGCAACGAATGTGCAAAATGAGAGAGGGCATCCAAAATTGAGCAATTCAAAATGTCCCTAACAGGGACAGACATTCAGGTTGCATAAACTTTTGTAACACTTGTTCCCCACCTAAAAAGCGCAACCTCCTACATATCTCAATGTTCTATAGCTCTCGTTACATCGTCAATAGCTCGGTAGCTCCTTGCTCTAATAGGTTGCATTCAGCGCTGGAAAGTTAATTGGGCAACTGGGAATCGAGGTCTTCCTCGTTCACCAACCGCCAGTCGCTCAAATTGACCCCGGTCTAGTTGGTATGGTGCACTTTGTTGGCTTTCCAGGGGCAGGCCAGAGTTGTTGATCTGGTGCCGAAGAAGCTGTTAGTGGACATTGGCTCACTCCTGATTCACTTTATCGGATGCTTTGACAGACTTGTACAACAAGTCTATTGTTTCGTGGATAATTTCTGAAACCCGGAAGTCTACCACGCGAAATCTCTCTGGAGGCGCAAGGGAATGAACGTTCTGCGTGACAAAGGATAGGATCTCTTCCTGGTTACGAAGATGGAGTTGCTCTGCATGTGTTGAGACATTCTCGCGAAGGACACTGCCAGGAGAGACGTTGTCAGGATTTGACCAAACATTTAAGGGGTCTCGTCCAACAACTTCGAAACCATCTTCGCTAAAGCGAGAAAACTGTGAGTGGATACCTGGAGAAGCTCGGAGTCAGTATTACTCAAATAAGAAGCATAGATGTGCCAGAACTAGCAGGACATTTGGAGGGGAACGGGTTTGAACGTACAACAGCTCCCGAAATCTTCGGAGAGGACTGGGTCTTGATTGTACAGCATCTCGGTAGACATCTAGAGGAGAAAGGGGTTTGAAAGTGTAGCAACTCGAGAGGCATTTTCAAATGAGAGAGAAGAAGTTCTGTGAGGTAGCATACGTGGGTGATTCCTCCTCAAATACTTATCGAAAGTCTCTCATCGATGTCCCTTTTTGCCTTGGAGATTATGCAAAATACCAAGGAGTCTCATGATCGCCATGCCCTCGGCCTCGGTTGCTTTCTAGGTCACTGCCAGCGAGTAATTCTCATACTTGCCTTTCCCCTGCTCTGTGTCACGATACGTAGATTCTTTCCTTCGAGGACTTTCGATTTACTTTGGCCCCCAATTTGTATGATCTTCTCGATGCCAATGGCTATGAGGTGCTCGAGGAATTGACCCAATGCACGGTTCGTATAAAATCTAGAATAAGATCAGTTTCAAAAAAGCCACGTCCACCTAAGAGATCTTAGCTTACACTATAATCATTGGTCCCAGCTTAGCTTTCGAAGCCTGGTCCAGCAAGACTCTCATCAGATTGATGCCTACGTAAGACTTTCCCTGGAAGTGATCGAGTCAGTGTTCTATCTAAGAAGGAGGCTGGGATGTGAGAGCGTTAACATACCATGCCAGGAAGCGCTTGAATGAGTGCAAACTCTCGGACCAAAGCTGCCACCAAAGCCTTGCACTGGCCACGGTCTAGCGCAGTTCGAGCTTTCTACGTCGTCAATGAGGTCCTTATCATTTGGCGATACCCTTGAGCTGAGCAAGAGGTCCCGATCTTAAACCTTCAGTATCGACTTAAGAGAAAAATGGAAGTTGCTATCCCGGGCATATAGCGGAGGAGGGATACAGTCGCAGTTGAATCGTCGTTTTGATTACCATCCCCATTCGCGACAATCCATTGTCGTAAGGGAAATTGGCTTAGTCGTTGCATGCGCTGGAAATTCTCTAGGATGGGGATGAAGGTTGCTAGAATGACGCCAGGAAGTTCAATGAGGATTCCCATGTTGTTACTGTGGCTCTTGCGAACTATCAATTCAACGTCATGTTGATCCTTCATCACAAGTTTTGAAGTGTTAGTTGCCAGTTGGTTGTGAGAACAGAAGCCGTAGGCATTTTTAGATCCGTCTGCTTGTTAGAAACGGTAAAGGATGGTGATGAGCTTCTACCTCTTTCGAACCACAATATGGAGAGCAGTACACCCCTCTTCAAGTCCTTTGACGCCTCCCATAATCTGCAATTTTCTGACGAGCCTTTCTTGCGCAAACTATGGGGTTGAGGGAAGGATATCTGCGTCTCTAGGCCTTGATGACCATTGAATGAGATGTACTTGATGGACGCCTTTGAATATGAGTGTGCTTAATATTGCCTAGATTGAACTTTGAATAGTCCAACACAGATAAGCCAGTCTGAGCCGCCAAGTTTAATCCACTCACTGCGTTCTCTAAATATATCGTAGCGTAGGAATCTAAAATGTGTATCAAGATGTCGTTAAGCCTGATCGGCAAGAAAATAGGGTTGGTCGAAATCAGTGGACGGTAAGAACTCGGCGTCATCGCTGCAAATTTTCGGCTTCTGTTGGAGGGATTTTAATCTCCACAATGTCCTGCTTGTCATTGTCATGTCGATCTCCAGGGGAAGTAATTTGTCAGGGGACCTCTGGCCTCAGAATTAGTATTATTGACGAAAGTGCAACGACTTTCGAGGCACTCAGAACACCCCTGGATAGATGCATACTATTGTGGCGGAAACGTCTTCAACGGCAGGTACTTCTTCTTGCTGAATGAGACTTTGAGCTCTTGCCATTATTCCACGGAGTTCAGCAAACATGTTGTTGGAAAGCTGGAATGCCATGGAATGTGCTTCATCGCTTCTAACATTGATAGCATTCTCAATAGAGTCAATTAGATCCACGGCAAGCCCCTACTGAAAACGGGTTGTTGTTTCATCCTGAGGAGCTCTCGTACTGCCATCAACATGCTGATACAACCTTTCTCGAAGTCGACACTTGGCAGAGTCGATTGAAGCTTGCTTTCTAGCAGATTGGCGCAGCAACGTTGAAAGAAGGGTATCACCCTGATATGCTGCTTCCCATACCTAGTCCTCGTCACTGTCCAGATCGCATGGGAGCGTTTGCTTCTAGTCTCTGTCATCGCCGTTGAGAATCCTGACAACTCCTGTCTAAAGAGCCTCGATTGTCCGAATATCATTTGATCGAGGTTGGCTCTTGATCAGTCGTTTCCATAGATTGGAGTTTATTTCCGCGTCTCGTTGCTCTTGTGCTTCTTCAGGACGCTAGCGATAATCGCCGTTCGAGTTGTTCGCTAGATCATGAGCAAATATGCGCCTTGTGCCGTACGGACAGTTTCCAGTTTGTGAAAAGTATCGACAAGTCCTTCTCCCTGTTTGGTTATGATCTCCACCTCTCCAAGTTCTCACTCGAAGTGCCATAGTCTATTCAATAAATTTCGATTCGAAGTGTAGACTGATGATCTTGGAAAAGAGTAGGATCGAGCAGACTTGGGAAGAGCTTAGTGAAAGGTGGGAAGCCGACAAAGCTGATGTATTAGAAGGAATTAGAGCATCTGGGGCCTCTTCACATATTTCAGTATAAGAGGTAGTCGCATATCCGCGTTTGAATACGTGAAAGAAATAATGAAATAATAGGTTTATGTGTATATCTGCAGACTGGAACCACCTAGTCAATGGGAGAGGTGGGAATGAGACAAGCTCAAAGTAAACGTATACGACTTCAACTATTGGTCGACTTGCATTATGCCTAATAATTGGATGGAATTGATGCCTCATCAGCCAACCGGAAGTCTCAATCCAATACCACATGGAGCCTGAAGTCTCTTCTAGAGGCTTGTTTGCAGCCCGAAGATTTATCTCTTCCTATTGACTTATTATAAACTGCAAGAAGATCTCAAAATATCTTTGTCGACTCTAAATGGCCTCGAAGCCAGGAAACTTTGCAATCCACGGTAATGAAATTTGGAAATCTGTTTGCCATGCTCTGGTCTTCCACACTGCCTCCCTTGATTCTCGGCACACGAGAGATGCTAGAAGCTGCTTGAATGTAGCAGTGTGTGGGTTGTCAATGCATCTTCTGCATTTTCGACAATGTTCCACAGAGTAATTAGGGTGATTCGCTTGAAGTCTACCTTCGTACAGTCGTGATCATGTGTATATTTGTTTCAATGGATGCGGAACTTGGATCGAGCAGTGCGTACCTGTCACCTTTAAAAGGGGACATTGTGCACATATAAAGTGACGAACATGAAGAGGTCGGGTTTTGAAGGTATTGTCATGTGAATTGGGCATGGTGTGCTGCTTCGGACAAAGTCGGAGGCAGGGGTTTTGCATCGCACTTAACCTTAGCTGATCACTGCAACGAGTCTTAATTATCGTACGTATGTGTTGGCCGAGGACATGACACCGCGTCTTCTTTTGGAAACAATTTCTCTTCAACTTCACTCTTTCCTTTCTACCTCTTACAGAGTCCGAATACTTCACCAGAAGGCAATTTCGCCATGGCTTCCATCTGCCGATCGATCCGTATTCCTGCCAAGACACCAGTAAGCCTGATTTGCCAGCCCCACGCTGCGCTGCACCTCACCGCCGTAGGCTCAACAGCTAGGTCTTTTACATTCTCATTTTACCCAATTGTGCGAGCATCCCGCTCATTTTGCAGCCACTTTCTTAGAATTGGGTGAACCCCAAACCCATTTGATAGGGTGCCTTTGAACATTATTCACGCTTCATCCCACTTCCTTTTTTCCCTCTCTGCATTTCAGAGCCTTCTCACAGACAGGTCATTCGCAATGGCGCAAAGCCCGGATTTAAGCAACAGCATCACCATGCACCCTCATCCATTTCACTTATATCTGAATCGATCGGAGCATGCGAGATCCGGCAACCATACCCCGATACAATCTAATCCTTCAACAATGCTAGGCGCGTCCACTGCGTTTGAACCAGTTACCCCGAGAGGCGAAGAAAACGATCCCATATCACGCCACGCCACATATGGAATGAGTGACCTCGAGGATCAGAGACCGCCTCGATATACGCGCGAGAACGATCCATACCAGTTATCTTCAGCATACAAGAATGAAAGCGAGATTCAGCATATCGCAGCCAACTCGTCCCGAAAGCGCGACGGCTGCGGCCCTATCAAATTCAACAAAGATGCACACAAGGCTAGGAAGATCCAGAAATTCTACGAGAACCAGAATGAGAAAATAGAGCGTATGCTCAAGCCAGTGGCGGATCACCGCGCGGAAGCCAAACAAGAAGCAGGGGATGATCATCTCCAGTTCCAGATAGCTGTTTATGGGTCATTTGCTGCCAATATTGCGCTCGCCGGCCTCCAACTATATGGTGCTATTTCTTCTGGATCGCTCTCCCTTTTCACAACTATGGCTGATGCTATCTTTGACCCAATGTCAAACATCACTTTGATCCTTACCAACAGAGCCGTCAAACGTGTCGACCCAAACCGCTTCCCATCTGGCAAGGCCCGCCTCGAAACCGTCGGCAACATCGTTTTCTGCTTCCTCATGACAGCGGTGTCCTTTATCCTGATTGCATTCTCCGTCCGCGAACTTGTGGAGGGCAAACAGCAAGAAACCAACTCATTCCACCTTCCTTCCGTCATCGCCGTGGCTGTGGCTTTCACCACCAAGCTTTGCCTTTTCGTCTACTGCTGGGCTTTGAAAGATAAATATTCCCAAATTAACATTCTCTGGCAAGACCACCGGAATGACTTGCTGGTCAATGGCTTTGGTATCCTCACTTCTGTCAGTGGTTCAAAGCTAAAGTGGTGGATCGATCCTATGGGAGCCATCATTATCTCCTGTATCATCTCAGTCATCTGGCTCCACACTGCATTCAGCGAGTTCCTACTTCTCGTGGGCGTGACTGCCTCAGTCGAAATCCAGCAGCTCATCACATATGTCTGTTTAACCCATTCTCCGGAGATCGAAGGTATCGACACTGTTAGAGTCTACCATTCCGGCCCAAGATTGATCGCAGAAGTTGATATTGTTATGAATGCCAGCTCTTCATTGAGGGACACACATGATGTTGCAGAAGAGTTACAGATCAAGTTAGAGGATCTTCCCGATATCGAGAGAGCTTATGTTCATGTTGACTATGAGACGACGCACAAGCCAGAGCATGCTTATAAAAAGGATATCTAGTTTCTAGCAGTTACCTCTCAACGGAACCACTTAATGTACTGTGTATTTATACTCCTTAGTATGCGAGTATTGTATTGTATGAGTTTCTGATCACTGGCGTTTTCTTGCATGGCTTCATAAAAGGGGGTCGTTTTCTGCTCTGAACGTGGGAGGTACATAGAAGCCCGAGCTTATGAATCGATTCATGAATCTTGCCTTCCGAAATTCTACTTTTGTTTAAATCAATGACTCAAAGAACTTTGATGATTTACCTCCATTGACTTACAGATAGGAACTTGACGAGGTTGTGAAAATAAGATTGAATTTAACTATATAGGCATCATTTGAAGCAACAGAAGACGAAAGCTCAAACGCCACAGAACAATATCCCAAACAACAACCCTCAATATCACCACCATTTGCACATCGCTCCCCTAAAAGCTACGAGTAAGTCGGCAACACATGCCCAGCCCCCTGGCCCACATTCGCAGTCTCCTCACCTCTCTGGCTTGGCAACAACTTCATCTTCAACCTCACCGCCTCCAATGCACACTCTAAATCCGCATTCCCCTTATTCGCCTCCAGCGCCGACAGAATCTCCCTCTCCTCCTGATCCAGCAACTTCCAGCGCGTACATTCCTCCTCCCAAAAGAATAATAACCCTACTAGCTTCCTCTGCGCATGAACACTAATCACCGCCAACTGACTCGCGAATGCTTTGGTTACTCCGCCTGTGTTTACGGTGAGGGTCTCTTCTTGTCCGCTGCTGGATGATGAGTCCGGAACGGGGTGAATGATTCCGTTTTTCACTAGAGCTGTGTGGACTTTTTTAGAGAGAGATTCCGCGTCTACGATACCGGCAACGAAGAAGGCGTTTTCACGGAGGTAGCGTGGATAGGGGGTAGCAAGTTGGTAGATGAGCAGCTGTGGTTTCTGATGAGCGTATATTTCCCCGCATCGTCAGTCCCGCTTACCTGGTCTGCTTGAGCTGGGGAAAGGTTGACATCATTTGGATCATCGTGGGCAAAGTTAGGGAAGGCATTGTTTATCAAGCGGCCGAAAGAGAACTTTTTGCCATGGGCTGCCATTGTTGTTGGTCCTGAAGATTGTGCGGTGACAAAGTGAGCTGGGGTTGTGATTGGTGTGGGGTAAAGGCCGGGGAGACGGTTTGCGCGGCTGAGGTGTGGGGTACACGGCTGGCAAGATACAGTATGAAACCTGTTAAGCGTGGCAGGATCTGAGACAGCGGTTCAATTACCTGTTTTTGAGGTGCAAAATGAGAATACTTTTGAGTTTTCAAATTCCCTGGGTTTGGGCTCTCAAAGGTATTATACTCTTCTTTTGCACAGCCCTGACGCCGACAGTATCTTTGCCTACTTGAGTTGTATTAAGTAGCACGTGCGCAAATAACTGGCAATGGAGCTCTAGCAGACAAGGCTGAAAAATGTAAGATTTCCACCTTTGCGTCAAATTCTTGATGCCAATCATATATTGCGAGGCGTCGTAGCCTCGTGATGCGTCCCGTTTCGTCTACCGAACAGGGGGAGAGCGGCCAAAGCTGATAGACTATTCCGAGGACAAGGGCCAGGAGACGGTCTACCCTCGAGTCAATTCCCAGAGTCTAGAGCTCCCTGTCCATGGTTGATGAAGTCGACGCATGTTGAGGACGACTCAACGGATATGGCGGCTTCAACGAACGATGCTTTCTTTGTTGAGCATACGAAACTATGGATATCTAATCATATGTCGTACAGTTATACCCTAATAAGCAGCATGCTTCAATATCAAAAGGAAGCACATGTTTCGAACAATCTCTAACCGTACAGCCCCATTGTAAGCGCTCTTCTGCCTCCCAGTCGTGGTCATATTAAACGAAGTCTCTCTGACAGAGCCAGTTCGACCTTGATAAATCAATCCATGCAGCTCGCAATCGCAGATCCATTTTCAGCTTCGCCAGGGTAATCGCGAGGAGTTGACCTTTCCAGAGCACCAAAAACAGCATCTGGGCCCAAGGAAGCTCTCCCAGGACCCTTTCTCTAGCAAGTCAGGATGCTTCGCACAGATGATATTGACCAGGATGCTGGAATTGGAGCTTATCGATAGGCTACTTTCTTGGGAAAACATGAAACAGGGTGCTCCTGGTGCTCGGGCCTCTACAGGCCCGCAAACCCGGCGGCGGCAAAGGGATCGATGCCAGGGAAGATTACGCGTTTGGATGTTCGAGAAAGCCGATGACATGCGCGCAACTGTGCCAGGTAAACGCGCAATGAGTCAACTTTCCCAGGTTTTACCCGATGGCGAATGCGCTTCGAAGCCTTCGAAGCACATGTCGGGTCAGATAGGAGTGGGTACGAGTGGCAAAAAGCGCCAAGAGGTGGTTGAAGAGCTCAGCTCGGTGCAGCTGCCCGGAGGTCAGGTCAGGTCACAGGGTCGAGTCTCGTGATGGCGACTGCTACAGTAACTGCAGCAATACCACGTTTGGAATGAGCACGCATATTGCTTTCTCTGTATGAGTAGGTGAGGGCAAGTATACGAGTAGTGACTGATTCGATGGGAGTGTTCGGGGTATCTGATGGCGAGATTGCAGTCATTAATGATGATTAATGATACCCGTTAGTATCTGATGACCTCAACGCCTCTGAACGATCATGCCATGTAAGTGTTCGATACTCCGAGGACGTCCAGGGTTGTCTCCAGCCACATTCAACGAAGTGGTTCAAGGTCACGGCTCACAAGAATTGCCCCGTGTTCGCATGAACAAAGAATAACGAGGTGGAAATTGGGCGGACGTCAAAAGTTTCCAGATTCCCGCTAGAACGTGCGATCCGTGATCTTCAACGTGGCTTGCTTTAAATCTCCGGTGGGAAATTCAACTGTGAGTCTGGTCTTGCGGATTGGTCTCTAAATGAGATGCAATCGTGCAATCCCCTACAACCAATCCGTCTCCCTTATCGACGGGGTAATAAGAGAACGTGAATTTGAGAGTCCATGACATGAGTGAACCCAGGGGTGACGATGCTCCAAAAGTCCCAAAAGTCGCTTCGCGTTGCCGTGTCGAGGTTGAAGATGTCGATCACGGACTCTCCGAGCGTCTAAATTTAGCTGCCTTTTTTTTTCGCCGCACTGCCGCAGCAAAGCCACACTTCTGCCTCAAATACGAGGCCACATTGCGCATCACCCGTGAGGCAGATCGGGCGAGGCGAGAGGGACAGGAACGCAGTGTGCCTTGCTTGCTTGCTTAACTTGACAACTCACGCTTTTCGCCGCTACCACTACTGTACGGTTACGACGGTTGCGCGTGCCCGCAGCGATGACGCCTGCCTGCTGCAACAACGATCATGCCCGAAGAGCACCAGCTGCTGCGTTGCTGCGCTGCTTCTGCACTGTTCGGACCTCACGATGGGCCCTCGGGATGCCAGCCTGCGGTGTTTTGCTCCCAACCGCATCGTTCTCGCCTCCCATCCTGATGGAGGGCATGACCGAGCTAGTCTCGAATGGCTTTCTGCCCTCCGCCCAATCACCGCCCAGAAGAGCCCCGGCACCGCAAGCTCAACCTTCGTCAAAATCAACGTCAACGAATGAGCAATTCAGAACCTGTTTTCTTCTCACCTGACTGCCGACTAACCAGCCCTCGAGCAAGGATGGGATGGTTCTCACTCAGTCTCATCACCCCTCTACAGGCCAGCAAGCCATCTCAAGTTGCTCAACGTTCAGGGACTTCCGCCGGAAATACCTTCGAGACCTTGGTCCAAGAGAGCCAGCTCCAAGCGCGTCCCGGTTGGTCGTACCCCATATCAATGTCAGGAGAGACCCGAAGCTATTCATGCAGGAGAGTCCTGTTCTGGCATCGACATTCAGGGAGAGCTCCAATGCTGGGCCTTCCGGGCCTCGAGGGCGACCAGACTGCAACACCGGGAGCAGTAGCCATGCTATGCATGAACCGGCACAATCAATTAGAGCTCGTCGACGAGAATACGATGAGAGATGCAAGATATGTAATATGTTTCACATTTTCCTTCGACATGTGCTGCTGCAGTGCGCTGCAGTCGAGTGCGCTCCGCATGCAAGTCATTGTTCACCCACAGCATCGTGCTCTCTGCCTCCAGGCCAGGCCGGCCTCGGCTGCCTCCTTCCAGGAATCCACGAGAGGCAGCGGCACTCGACTCTCGGCGGAACCCCAACTGCAGCGATGGGATCTTCAGCCCTAGCCACTCTTGCCACAATTTAGAAGTAAGTTTCAAGAGGCCGTTTGTGGCATTCTTACTGGGACGAAGGGCCTCCCGCAATTTCGAGGTACCACCGGACGCGGCTGATAGGCGTTGAAACAATCTCTGGGCCATGCGAATGGACGTTTCTCCGGCGAATTTTTGACATAATCCGGCACCCTGTAGGCGCATAAGCGCAAGATCAGTTGTTTTTTCGGCGTTGCCTGGGTTGGGGAGCATGGGTCAGGAGATGGGCAGCTCGCGGGCAAAAGAAGTTGCTGTGCAGTGCATGGAAATATGCAGGTCTTCAGCTAAGGAGGGCCTTGCCTCACTTAGGACGGCCTTGGAGGGCCCTATAGTAGGTTTTTAGTTTTTTCCTCGCTCACGCATCTGCATGCGCATCTGCCCCGGGAGAGCACTGCCCCAAAAAGTTTAGGTGGGTGGCCTGCCTTGCCTGCTGCAACAGTGCGCGCCCGCACCCCGAGATCGCTTCACAGCTCGGTATATCACTGCGCTCCCCCGCCTCGCCGTTGCCTCTTGCCTCTTCTTCTGTACGACGGTCTATTCGTCCCTTTCACGGCGCAACTTTAATTCCCGTTCTTGGGACCGCCATCCAAATTCTACAGTTCATTTCTTCTTTCATTCTTGCCTTTATTTCCCTCACTTGCACCTCTCTCGCCTCCCCCCCCAAACGCCGCCTGACCTCGATTCTTTTGCTGCTATAAGTCGTTCGATAGAGACTTCGTTGCTGTACCCCCACAAGAGTTCCTCGATGCCTCCGCAACTACTCCCAGCTTCGGCTGCCGCGTTCGCGCCTCGGGCAACCTCTGTCAATGTCGTTCTGAGTTCTAAGGTGGAGCCATGGTTAACGCAGACGCTGAAGCGCATAAATCGGATCAAGCGCCCTCTCAATAGTGTACCGCAACACCAAAGATGTCTGACAGAAACCTTGTCATCTTCGACCGCAATATGGACCCTCACCTCCCTCATGCTTCCCAAAGCTCCGGACGCCGAACTGCGCAAGGATTCGAACCCTCTGATAGAAGCTCTCTTCAACTACCAGCTCATCCACATCGAAGCTTATATCGTTCATGTGGATATGGTATTACGGAATGAGGTCGCATTCAAGCTGACGCCCGACTCGATCGAATCCCTGATCGAATACCACAAGGACATTCATTGCGTGGATATCTCGGCAAGCACATATGCCTGGTCGGAGAAGGAGCTGCAAGTCAAGAAGTTGCATGAGGAATTTATTCAGGCCATCAACAAGTTTGTGTACCGAACTCATGTGTCTGCCCTGGAAGGACTAGAAGAGGATGGCGCTGGAGAGTTATTATGTGGGAAGAGTGAAGAAGTGAAGACCAACATAATGGGCCTCTTTCTTCCTCTATTACCTCCTCCCCCTCGGATCGTGGACGTTGTCCGACCACCACCGTTGTTGCCCAGCTCCCCTGCTGGCGCAAACTGGTGGTCTCAGTCAACTCTTCCTTCTAATGTTGCGGCGCCAGTAGACTCATGGAGAGTCATCCCATCAAGTCCAAGCACAACATCATCAGCTGACTCTAATTCATTATGGGCCAGCATGGGACTGAGCGAGATCCAACTACCGTCGCCTACGCCATCATACAGCCAGCCATACTCCACATCCGGGCTCTTCTATAGCTCACCTCAAGTAAGCGCGCCCATCCCCTCGCTTCCATTACCCAGTATGCTAGCGGCACAGCAATGTGGCGTTAGTGTTGGATATGGAGGATTTGGCCAGAGCTGGGACCGGTATCAAGAGTATGCAACAACGATGTGACAATCAAGGCCCGGTACTTTCACCAATTACGCTACTACCCACACCGGGTACTAGGACGGGCACCAACGATCAGCAACACGGCTCCTCTTAAACATCTGTTTGAAATAGAGCATCGAACAAACTTTTAGCGGCATTTGATACCTTATCGAGGGGGCATACCGGCGTTTTTGCATCAAACTCATCAGCGACTGAGCGACATTTTGGGAAAACAGCACATCCACCATCGATTTTTCTTGTCTCAAGTACATAATGGATACCATCTCCTATGTCATCTGATTATTTAGCGTAGCGACTTTTGCTTTCTGGGTCGGTTTCATGTCATTTTTCGAATCAGATATCACACCCACGACCGCTAGCTCGGTTTTCCTTTCGAAGCATCATGGCAGGGCCGGCGGGTATTTTGCGAGCATTTTTTGGCTATCAAACTTATAAAGAAAGTACCTAAAGAAAGGGGAACACGCAGCAATGCAGGACTCGGCGCGTCAGGATACATTGTTTTCTTCTTTATCATTCGATCGTTCTCCGATTTCGTTTGTCTCGCGGCTATATCTTGTTTACGATTCTCATGATTGTTTACCCTGCGATCTCTCGGCCGATAGAAGGCTTGATGTCTCTTTCGTTTTGGATGGGGTGTTGGGAAAATCTTGGTCATGATGGATCGGGACGGATGGATATACCGGGCTGGGGATCTGCTTGCGGATTTTCCAGTATAGCACGCTTGCGTGCTGACGCGCGACGGAGACTTTCGATGATTCACAGACGATACAAAGCCGTTCCGCTGCGCGAGATCGGCGTAATTGTTAGTCGACCTGCCCGAATTGATAGCATACTACTCTTCTCTCTCACACCACCTTCGAATCGGGATACTCCTGCGAGTCGGGACTAGATGGATTACGAGGAATGGGAAGTGACGGGATGGGATAGGGGCTGGAGAATAGGGCTGTAGCTCATCTCACTACTTTCTCACACATTGCATACAAAGTCTCCGGATAATGAAAGCTGTGTGAGGGCGCTCATAACTGCTGTGCAGCGAGAGCATGGATGCCGGTTCGTACTCGCCCAGGTGGCGATTATTCTAGTAGTTAACAGTAATTCAAAGTCGTCAAATCTCAACTTCTGCAGTTCCCTATGTGACGCATGAATTTCATTCATGCGAGTTAACATGTCTCTCTTCAGCTCGATGCTGGAAGGGGGAGGTGCCACACTCGAGTATGTATGTCAGCCGGATTTCGCCAAGATGGAGGGGTGGGCTTGGCAGACCGGCGGGAGAGGATCCTATTGGTTTGGGTACGACCAGCATCAAGCTGGCCTAATACCCCTTTTCAGGTTCTGGTGGGTTGCGTTGAGCCCTTTTGCCACCACAAGTTGCCATTACCACGATGTTAAGAGTCAGCCTTACAACGTTCGCGCGTAGTCGTCAAAGGCTCGTTTCCAGTCAAACGGTTTTTTCCAGTCTCTATGGCGTTTGTTTCATGATCTGATTCAGCCCATGTCTTCCCCCCTAAGTGAATGTCTTGGTCGATCGTCTGTGCTCTGAGTGGGCTAGCGGAATCGCACTGTAACTCTGTGAGTGTCCCAGTGCTGCCGAGACATTGCTCTCAGCACTGGCCTTCCAGAACACAGTGCATCAGATCTCAGGGGTTCGGCCATTTTATGATTACCCCACCACCATTCATATCTTCACTTGTCATAGACAGCGAATCAGGGACAAGACATCAAAGATCAATTTCCACTAGTACTTCAAACCTTCTACAAAAAAGGGGGTTGTCGGTCTATCTTGCCTCTCCCACGTGGGAGGACAGTCGGATGACCCTCCTAGTCTGTTCTAAATTGGGGGAAAGTTCATGCAAACGTGTGATCACTGTCTTACATTGCATTTATTTCCTTCTTATCTACTTAACCTGCAAGAGGAAGTTTGCGGCTGAAGCGCCGGGGCTCTATCTGATATTTTTTGAGCCACTTGGAGAATGACTGAGTGGCATCTCCGTCTCTTCTCTCCTAAACTGCGAAATACGAGGCCCCTTTTGATAAGCCCCAAGAATTCGTTATGACAGTCACCCTTAATGCTGCATCCCAGGAGTCCTAGGTTTTGACACGTGAGAGAGGTCTCAGACCAAAGAGGCAAGTGTCTTCCTTCAGCTCATGTCAAGACGCTTCGTATTTAGGAAGTGATGCGAGTCATCGACGGACTTTTCGGAATTCAACGAAGATGCCTCTAGGTACCTTCCTCTCTTGAGTTCGCTAGCGCCAAAAACCGTTGTATTCGTCAATGCACTTGCTGCTGTAAACTTTCACCTTTCAGCATGCTCCATCGCTGAATTGAGCCTCGAATCCAAAAGTGTGTTGTTTTTGGGAGGATGCAGTTTTTTCAGATCAATCCTGGGTTGACTTGTAAATCTAGACAGGTGCAGGGTTAAATTGATTGCCATGGCAGTATTTCTTCGTGCAACGTGATTGCCGTCCAATTTTCTCGTCTGGAGTAGTGTTGACGCATCAACACGGATCTGTGAAGTAAGGTTGCCGTAGGAAGATAAAGTATTTGCTCGGACCATACCTGTCGGTTAAGGTTTTTGTGAGGGAGCAGACATGTTGGCAGCCAACTAGAGTGTTCAGCGAAGATGTGATATCCACAGGAGGTGCTACATTCATGATTAACATCCTTCATGGGTTCGAGCCTCACGACATACCAGTGGATGAAGCTCCCTTCTCTCACCCCAAAGCACGGTAGAGAAGCATGAAGGCACTTTATCAGGATCCAGAAACTTGAGGGTTTCAATCAGTACAGTATCTTCGTATTGCAAAGAGCCGAGCACCAAACACTCGATGTCTTTCTGCAATCAGAATGACAATAGTAGAACGAGTATGCATCTCGGGTAACCCAGACTGGCCAGAAAGAATATTGAGGTAGGATACGGAATGGAGCAGCGGAAGAATAGGTGTGGTGTGAAGCTTGAAGAGTATGTGGATTTGTCAGATGTCTGAGTTTTTGAGAGGTGTTGTGGCGATTGGTGGGACAATTGCCGCACCGAGAGGCAGAACGTGGAGACATAAGTAGTTGAAGAAGAGATGAACAAAGAAAGAAAAAGGTGGCAAGAAATGTGGGAAACTAAATGCGATTAGTATTTAAAGAGGAAGCTGCTGGATGTGAGAAGGAGCGCTCGTGCTGCCCTTTTCCATTTGCCGTAGCGTTTAGAAGGGGG
>Ga0302325_10016977_pt1 | contig 15403 bp, 9 predicted proteins | sample Palsa_T0_2_FD_201948 | JGI IMG/M metagenome (GOLD analysis project Ga0302325, IMG submission 201948) | Peat permafrost microbial communities from Stordalen Mire near Abisko, Sweden - Palsa_T0_2 | ecosystem: Environmental > Terrestrial > Soil > Palsa > Peat permafrost | place: Sweden: Abisko...
CGCTCAGTGCGCTAGGACGCCTTCAGGCCCGGCGCGGGCGGCGGCCGCGCCGTCGGCACAGCACTCCGAATGCCCAGATGTCAAATGATTACTTATCCTTCGTCGACTTCTTGCATTAATGCGTAGATATCTGCCAGTATTTCGTTTGTGACTGCGAGGGGGGTGTTGCCAGCATGACGACGACGCCACGGCTGCTCGCCGCTCGGGCCGCAGCCGAACCCGACCGGACCGCGCTCATCGTCGACGGGGTCGACTCGCTCACGTTCGGCGCCTGGCACGCGCGTTCCAACGCCGTCGCGCACGCGATCCTGCGGCGCGGGCTGCCGCCGGGCGGCCGGGTGGGACTGCTGTTCGACGCCCGCAGCTGGGTCGACTACGCGGTCTGTTTCGCCGCCGTGCACAAGGCAGGCGGCGTGGCGGTGCCGCTGCCGCGCACGCAGCCCGAGGCCGAACTAGCCCGGCTACTTGCCGACTGCGGCGCGAGCGGCCTCATCCACGACGGCGCCGTCGTCCACGACGGCAGCACGGCCGGGCCGTCAGCCGGCGCGCGGCCGGCCGGCGCGTGGGCCGCGGCCGCGGCCGCGCTCGCCGCTGCGGATCCCGGCCCCGATCCGGGCCCGGTCGACGTCGAGGTCGGCCCGACGGATCTGGCGCAGATCCTCTATACCTCCGGCACCACCGGCCGCCCGAAGGGCGTCGCCGCCACCCACGCCAACCTGACCTACGGCTGCGGCCGGCGCCGGCGGCCGTTCGCGCACTCGCGCCACCTCGTGCACGCCTTCCCGATCGGGACCAATGCCGGCCAGGCGATGCTGCTCAACGCGCTCGACGCGCATCCGGCGGTGGTCAGCCCGGCCCGGTTCACCCCGGCGCGATTCGCCCGCACGATCGAGCGGTACGCGGCCGGCACCGTCTTCCTCGTCCCGGCGATGGCGGTCGAACTGCTCAACGCCTCGATGGTCCAGCAGCACGACCTGAGCAGTGTCGTGCTGCTCGGCTCGGCGGCGGCCCCGCTGCCCGGCGCGGTCGCGGCGAGGCTGGCGAAGGCATTCCCGAACGCGACGATCGTGAACTACTACACCTCGACCGAGGCCGCCCCGGCCCAGACCGCGATGCTCTACGACCCGGCCCGCCCGGGCAGCGTCGGCCGCGCGATCGACGGCGGCGGCGTGCGGATTGCCGCGGCCGGGTCCGGCGAGCCGGTCGGACCGGGCGAGGTGGGGGAGGTCTGGCTGCGCTCCCCGGCGGTCCCGCGGGCCTACTTCGGCGACGCCGAGGCGAGCGGCGAGGTGTTCAAGGCCGGCTGGATCCGGATGGGCGACCTCGGCCGCCTCGACGCCGACGGCTATCTCTACCTGGTTGACCGCGGCGGGGACATGGTCAAGGCGGGCGGGTTCAAGGTCTCCACCCTCCGCGTCGAGGAGGCCATCTATGAGCACCCCGACGTCATCGAGGCCGCGGTGGTGGGCGTGCCGCATCCGGTGCTTGGCACGGAACTGGCGGCGTTCGTGGTGACGCGCGGACCGGTGCCGCCGGAAAATCTGCGGCGGTTCCTGCTCGACCGGCTCGCGCCGCACGAGGTGCCGGCCCGCGTCGTGGCGGCGGCCTCGCTGCCGCGCAACGTCGGCGGCAAGGTGGACAAGCGGATGCTGCTCGGGGAGCTGACATGACGCAGGCGTCGTTCGTGCAACACGGGATGTGGATGGCGGACCGGGAGTCCGGCGCCGCCGCGTATCACATGCCGCTGATCCTGCATCTGGGGGAAGACGTCGACATCGGCGTGCTGTCGAAGGCCTGCGCCGCGCTCGTCGGCCGCCACGAGCTGCTGGCCGCCGCGCTGACGGACCGCGACGGCGCCGCCAGCCTGGTCCCGGCCGAGACCGTGCCCGGCCTGCGGATCGCGGGCGCGGGCGAGCGGGTCGAGGACGAGATCGCCCGGGCCTTCGACCTTGGCCGCGGTCCGCTCATCCGGTTCGCGCTCTTCGGCGGCGACCTGGTGGTCACCGCGCACCACGCCGTCTTCGACGGGCATTCCAAGGACGTGCTGGTCCGTGACCTGGCCGCACTGCGCGAGGGGGCCAGACTCGGGCCGCTGCCGCCGGCCGGCTACGCGCAGCACGCCGAGGCCGAGCGCTGGCGGGTCGAGCGCGCCCTCCCCGAGGCGCGCGCGTTCTGGCAGCCGCGCTGGAGCGAGCCGGGGCCGGTGATCGTCCACGACGCGGTGCTCGGCTCGCGCCGGGCCGCAGGCGGCGCGGTCATCGAGTCCGCGCTGCCGAGGGCGGATGTCGCCGGGCTGACCACGTTCGAGGCGACGATGGCGGCGCTGCACGCCCTGCTGTTCTCGTACGGCAACAGCAGGGTGGTCACCGCGATCGACCTGTCCACCCGGACGCCGGAAACGGCGGACCTGATCGGGCCGTTCGTCAACGAGCTCCCGCTTGCCTCCGAGCCGGCCGGCGACCTGGCCTTCCGGCCGTTCGGCCTCGGGCTGCGGGCCGAGCTGCGGGAGTTGTACCGGTTCCGCGAGGTGCCGCTCGCCCGCGCGGTCGCGCGGGTCAGGCCGTACGCCGCACTGGCCCCGATCTCCGTCAGCTACCGCAAGCGCGCCGACCGTCCGCGCGACGACGTGCAGTGGCTGGTCCCCAACGGCGCTGTCCGCGGCGACCTGCAACTGCAGCTGGTGGATACCGGGGCCGAGCTGGTCAGCAGCCTCCGGTACTCGGCGCAGGCGGCGCAGGTGGCCCCGCGACTCGTCGACGACCTCGCGCGCGTCCTGCTGGCCGTGACCCGGGACCCTGATGAGCGGCTGGCCGACCTGCTCACGCTCGAGCGCGTGAAGAACGCTGAGGTCCCCCAGGCCGCCCCGGCGGGCGGCGGGCGCGGCGCCGAGCCGGCCGGCGAGCTGGTCGAGGCAGTCCGCGAGATCTGGCAGCAGGTGCTGGGGATCGAGCGGATCGAGCTGCACGACGACCTGTTCGAGCTGGGCGGTCACTCGCTCACGATCACCCGGATCATCGCCCTCATGCAGGAGCGGCTCGGCGTCGACGTGCCGCTGGACGACCTGTTCGACAACCCGACGATCGTCGGAGCGCTCGATGCCGTCGGCCTGCGCTGAGACCGTCCCGGCGGCCGGCCTCCTGTCCCGGCTGCCCGACGACGAGCTCGAACTGCTCCTGCTCATCCGCCACTTCGAACTCCAGTTGCTCGACCTGTACGGCCGGGGCGAGCTGAACGGCACCACGCACACCTGCCTGGGCCAGGAGTACATACCGGTCGCGGTCAGCGGCCTGCTGCGCGACGGCGACTTCGTCCTCTCCAACCACCGCGGCCACGGCCACTACCTCGCGCGGTACCGCGATCCGCACGGGCTGCTGGCCGAGATCATGGGGCGGGAGGGCGCGATCTGCGCCGGGGTCGGCGGCAGCCAGCACATCCGGCGCGAGGGATATCTGTCCACCGGGATCCAGGGGGAGAGCCTGCCGGTCGCGACGGGCATCGCCCTGCACCTCAAACGCACCCGCCCGGGCGCCCTCGCCTGCGTCTACATCGGCGACGGCAGCTGGGGCGAGGGAGCAGTGTACGAAGCGCTGAATCTCGCGTCGCTGTGGCGCCTGCCGCTGCTCGTCGTCGTCGAGAACAACGGGATCGCCCAGTCGACGCCGACCTCGCGCCAGCTCGCGGGGACGATCGCCGGGCGCGCCGCGGCCTTCGGCCTGGGCCACCTCGGCATCGGCTCGCTCGACGTGATCGGGATCCGCACCGCCCTCGCGCCCGCGCTCGACCTGGTCCGCCGCGGCGAACCCCTCGTCGCGGAGTTCGCCGCGCACCGCCTCGGCCCGCACAGCAAAGGCGACGACACCCGTTCGGCGCCGGAGATCGAACACGCCCGCGCGCACGACTGGTATCGGCGCTACGCCGACCAGCACCCGCGGCAGTTCGCGCAGTTCGACGCCGCCCAGCGCGAGCACGTGCGGGCTGTCGTCGCCGAGGTCTCCGCCCGCCCGCCGTCGACGTGGACCCGCTCATGAGGGTCGCCGAGAATCTCAACGCCGCGCTGCACGCCGTGCTCGCCGCCGACCCCGGCGCGCACCTGCTCGGCGAGGACATCGCCGACCCCTACGGCGGCGCCTTCAAGATCACCCGCGGGCTCTCGGAGCGCTACCCGGACCGCGTGCTGACCACTCCGATCAGCGAGGCCGGGATCACCGGGGTCGCCTGCGGCCTCGCCCTGTGCGGCGACACGGCGGTGGTGGAGATGATGTTCGGGGACTTCGTCGCGCTGGCCTTCGACCCGCTCGTCAACCTCGCCGCCAAATCAGTGTCGATGTACGGCGCGCGCCGGCCGGTGCGGCTGGTGGTGCGCTGCCCGAGCGGCGGCGGCCGCGGCTACGGCCCCACCCACAGCCAGAGCCTGATGAAGCACTTCCTGGGCGTGCCCGGGCTCTCGGTCTACGAGCTCTCGCCGTTCCACGACTGCCTGGGCGTCTTCGAGGAGATGCTGGCGCTCGGCGAACCGTGCCTGTTCGTCGAGGACAAGGTGACCTACACGCGCCCGATGTTCCCCGACGTCGCGCCGTTCCGCCTCGATTACGACGGCGGCGTGGCGCGGGTCTTCCTCGACGAGCGGCCCGACTGCGTGATCATCGCCCCCGGCGGCATGGCCCATCGGGCGCTGGAGGCGATGCGCTCGCTGCTGGTCGAGGAAGAGATCAGCAGCATGCTGATGGTCCCGTCCCGGCTCTACCCGGTCGCGGTCGAGGCGGCCGCGGTCGAGCGGACCGGCGCCGAGGTCGTCTTCGTGGCGGAGGAGAGCACCGGCGGCGGCACCTGGGGCGCCGAGGTGGCGCACCGGCTGCACGCCGGGCTGTGGGGGCGGCTGCGCCGGCCGGTGACGCTCATCCACGCGCTCGACAGCGTCATCCCCACCGCCGCCCACCTCGAACGCGAGGTGCTGCCTGCGGCGTCGACGATCCACCGACAGGTCTTGGAGGCACTGCGTGAGTGACATCCTGGTCCCGAAGCTGAGCAACAACGACACCGAGTACATCCTGGTCGAGTGGGCCGTCGAGGACGGCAAGCCGGTCCGCTCGGGCGATCCGGTCGCCACCCTCGAGACGTCCAAGGCGGCCGAGGAACTGGTCGCGGAGGCGGACGGGTACATCAGGCACCTGGTCGAGGCCGGCGCGTTCGTGGGGCCGGGGCAGCCGATCGCGACGCTGTCGTCCGGACGGCCGCAACCGCCGCCGGACCCGGAGCCGGCCAAGGTCTCCGCGCCCGACGAGGCCGACGTCATCATCACCGCCCCCGCGCAGGCGCTGCTAGACGAGCTCGGCATCCCCCGCGCCCGCGCCTACGAGATCGGGATCAGGGTGGTGCGCCGAGCCGACGTGGAAGCGCTCGCCGACGCGCCGAGGACCCAGCCGCTGTCCAGGGTCCAGCAGGCCGTCGGCCGCGCGGTGAGCACGTCCCACTCCACCATCCCGGCCGCCTACACGGCCGTGAAGATGGACGTCGGCCGCGCGCTCGCCCACGCGGCCGAGCTCACCAGGCAGGTCAAGCGCCCGATCGGCCTGGCCGAGATCTTCGTCGGGGCCGTCGCCGGCCTGCACGAGCGCTTCCCGCTCTTCTTCGCCGCCCTCGACGGCGACCGCGCCCGCCTCTCCTCCTCCGCCCACGTCGGCGTCACCGTCGACCTCGGCAACGGGCTCTACGTCCCGGTCGTCCGCGACGCCGCAGCACTGGGCATGAAGGAACTCGCGACCCGGCTCATGGAGTTCCGCCTGGCCGCCATGGAGGCCAGGTTCCGGCCCGAGGACCTCGACGGCGCGAACATCGCGATCACCCTGCACACCGATCCGGATGTCTGCCTCGCCATCCCGTTCGTCTTCCCCGGCCAGGTCTGCGCGCTCGCGGTGACCGCCCCCCAGCCCGAGCTCGTCCTCGACGCCGCGGGCGCCGTCGCCGCGCGCACGGTGGCGAACATCGGCCTCGCCTACGACCACCGGCTGATCAACGGACGGGACGCCGCCGCGTTCCTCAACGCCCTGAAGGAGGACCTGCCGTGACCGAGCTGCCGCCGCCGGCGACCGAGCTGCCGCTGCGCGAATGGCTGGCGCGCACGATCGCGCAGTGCTGCGACGGCGCGATCTCGGCCGAGGAGATCCTCGCCGCCGACTGCACGCTGGCGGCCCTGGGCGCCGACTCGCTCACCCTGGTGCGGTTCATCGACGCCGTTGAGAGCGAACTGCAGATCCTGGTCGAGCTGGACGGCGACCTGTGGATGCGGGACCTCGACTCGATCACCGGGTACGTCAGCGGTCTGCTGGCCCCGGCGTCGGGCGGGTGAGCCGGTGGATACCGAGCTAACGGAGAGCGCCGCGACGCGCGAGCTGACCGCCGCCGTCCTGCGCATCTGGTGCGACGTCCTGGGGGCCGACACGGTCGACCCGCGGGCCAGCCTTTTCCAAGTCGGCGGCCACTCCCTGCTGGCCACCAGGATCATCGCCCGGGTGCGCGCCGAACTGGGCGCCGACGTGCCGCTGGACGACTTCTTCGAAGAGCCGACCGCCGCCGGGACGGCCGCGCTCGTCGCCCGGTTCCTGGCCGAGAACGGCCCGGCCGCCGGCACCCGGGCAGAAACCGCCGTCACCGCCGTCACCGCCGTCACCGCCGTCACCGCCGTCACCGCCGCCCTCGCCGCGCGGCCCGATTCAGCCCGCTCGGCCGCACTCAGCTCGGCCCAGGAAGGGCTCTGGTTCCTGCACCGGCTCGACCCGGCCGACATCTCGTACAACATGCCGGTCACGCTGCGCATCCACGGCGCCCTCGACGTCGGGCTCCTCGACGAGGTGCTGATCGAGCTCGTCGACCGGCACGACATGCTGCGCGCCACCTTCGCCGAGCGCGACGGACGGGTGGTCCAGACGATCGGCGCGCGCGGACCCGGACTCGAACTGATCGACCTGTCCGACCGGCCGGACCCGGCACCGAGCGCCCGGGCGCTCGTCGCCGAGCGCGCCGACCGCCCGTTCGACCTCGAGCACGGCCCGGTGCTACGGCTCACCCTGATCCGGCTCGCCGCCGACGATCACGTGCTCGGCCTCGTGCTGCACCACATCGCCGCCGACGGCTGGTCGGTCGAACTGCTGCTGCGCGAGCTCTCCGAGCTCTACGCGGCGTACGCGGCGGGCGAACCCTCGCCGTTGCCGCCGCTCGAGCTTGATTACCTCGACCACGTCCGCCAGGCTGAGCGCCGCGACGACGCCGCGGCGCTCGCCTACTGGACCGAGCAGCTGGCCGGCGCGCCGGTACTGGACCTGCCGACCGACCATCCCCGCCCGCCGGTGCGTTCCGGCCGAGGCGAGCAGTTCTCCTTCTACCTGCCGGCCGACCTCCTCGACCGGCTCGAAGCGCTGGCGCGGGCCGAGCGCAGCACGATGTTCATGGTGCTGCTGGCCGCGTTCCAGACGCTGCTCGCCCGCTACAGCGGCCAGCGCGACGTCTGCGTCGGCACCCCCGTCCTCGGCCGCGATGACCCGCGGGCCGAGGGGGTGATCGGCTACTTCGCGGCCACGGTGGTGCTCCGCGGCGACCTCGGCGACGACCCGACGTTCCGCGACTTCCTGCGCGCGACCAGGCGCACCACGGTGCGGGGACTCATGCGGCAGAACGTCGGGCTGGAGCGGATCGTCGCCGCTCTGCGCACGGAGCGGGACCGCAGCCGCACCCCGCTTTTCCAGTCGATGTTCATGCTGATGCGCCAGCCCGACCTCAAGCCGCGGCTCGGCGAACTTGATGCGGAGATCTTCGACCAGGGATTGAGCGGCGCCAAGACCGACTTCGGGATCGACGTCTATCAGGGCCCGGACGGTGCCAACGCGGTGTGCGCCTACGACGCGGACCTGTTCGACCGGACGACGATCGAGCGGATGATCGCCGGCTTCCTCGTCCTGCTCGAAGACATCGCCGCGCACCCCGACGCTCGGATCAGCGAACTGGCCCTCCTTGACGCGAACGAGCGCGCGCGGCTGGTGACCCAGTGGAACGACACGGCGACCGACCGGCCGGGCAGCACCGCCGGCGAGCTGATCGCCGCCCAGGCGGCCCGCACGCCCCACGCGGTCGCGGTCAGCTGCGAAGGCCGGGACGTGACCTACGCCGAGCTTGACGCCCGAGCCGACGAGATCGCTGCCCTGCTGGGAGACAAGCGGGGCCTGATCGCCGTCTCGCTGCGCCGTACCCCGGACATGATCGCGAGCCTGCTCGCGGTCTGGAAGCTCGGCGCGGCCTACCTGCCGCTCGATCCGGAGTTCCCCCGCGACCGCACCGCGCTGATCCTGGCCGACTCGAACGCCTCGGTCCTGCTAACCGAGCGGGCGCTGGCCGACCGGTTCACGGTGGCCGACCTGCTCCTGATCGAGGACGCAGAGCCAGGGACCCGGCCCGCGCGGCCCGCGACCGCGCACCATGAAGAACTCGCCTACGTCCTCTACACCTCGGGCTCGACCGGTCGGCCCAAGGGCGTGGCGGTGCCGCACCGCGCGCTCGCGGCCTTCCTGCACGCGATGACCGGCGTGCTCGGCGAGCAGGCCGGCCGCCGCTGGCTGGCGCTCACCTCGCTCTCCTTCGACATCTCGGCCCTCGAGCTCCTCCTGCCGCTGACCGGCGGCGGCCGCGTCGTGCTGGCCCCGGACGCCGCCGCCAGGGACGGAGCCGCGCTGAACCGCATCATCGAGCGCGGCGGCGTCACCGACGTGCAGGCGACGCCCTCGGGCTGGCGGCTGCTGCTCGACGCCGGCTTCCCGGCCGGCGCGATCGACGCGCTGGTCGGCGGCGAGGCGCTGCCGCCGCACCTGGCGGCGCAGCTGCGCGGCCGCGTGCGTCGGCTGGTCAACATGTACGGGCCGACCGAGACGACGATCTGGTCGTCCTGCTGGCCGGTGCCGCCGCAGCCGCGGGACGTGCTGATCGGCGGGCCCATCGCCGGAACCCGGCTGCACATCCTGGACGAGCGGCTCGAACCGGTGCCGATCGGCGTGCCGGGCGAGCTGTGCATCGCGGGGGAGGGCCTCGCCCGCGGCTATCTCGGCCGGCCGGGCCTGACCGCGCAGCGGTTCACCCCCGATCCGTTCGGGCCGCCGGGCTCGCGCCTGTACCGCACCGGCGACCGGGCGCGGCGTCGGCCGGACGGGGCGATCGAGTTCCTCGGGCGCACCGACAACCAGGTCAAGCTGCGCGGGCACCGCATCGAGCTCGGCGAGATCGAGGCCGTCCTCGGCGCGCACCCGCAGGTCAGCGCCGCCGCTGTCGTGGTCAGGGACGAGACGCTGGTGGCGTACGTCGTCGGCCAGACCGGCGACCTGCTCGGCCACGCCGCCGCTGCGCTTCCGGCCTACATGGTCCCGGCGCTGTACATACCGATCGACGCGCTGCCGCTCACGCCCAACGGCAAGATCGACCGGCTCGCCCTCCCGGCCGTGCAGCCCACGGCGCGGGCACGCGGCGGCGAGCCGCGCACCCCGGCCCAGCGCCGGGTCGCGCAGGTCCTGGCCGAGGTGCTCGGGTGCGGGCCGGTCGGCGTCGACGACGACTTCTTCGCCCTCGGCGGCCATTCGCTGCTGGCCGCGAAGACGGTTGCCCGCCTCGGCGGCCTGCCGATCGGCGAACTGTTCGCCCACCCGACCGTCGGCGCCCTCGCCGCCGTGCTCGAGCAGCACGCGGGGGAGCAGGCCGCCGCGGCGCCACGGCGGCCCGGCGGCGCGGCGCAGCTCTCTCCCGCGCAGCAGCGCCTCTGGTTCCTGCACCGCCTCGAACCGGAGAGCGCCGCCTACAACATGTACAACGTCTGGCGGCTGCGCGGCCCGCTCGACCCCGACGCCCTGCGCGCCGCTGTCGGCGACCTCGCCGCCCGGCACGAGATCCTGCGGACCCGCTACCCGGACGACGACGGCAGGCCGGTGCCCACCGTCGAGCCGGCCGGCGCCCTCGCGGTGGAGGAGATCGAGCTGCACGGCGCCGAGGACGAGGCCAGCAGCCTGGTCGCGGCGCGCGTCAACGCGCCCTTCGACCTGACCGCCGCGCCGCCGGTGCGCATCAGCCTGATCCGGCTGGCCGAGGACGACCACGTCGTCTGCCTCGTCCTGCACCACATCCTGGGCGACGGCTGGTCGCTCAACATCCTGCGCGCCGACCTGGCCGCGCTCTACGCCGCCCGACGGCACGGCGTCGCCACGGCGCTGGCCGAGCCCCTTGTCCAGTACGCCGACATCGAACCGGAGCACTGGAACCGCGACCGGGACGCCGCCCTGGAGTACTGGCGCGCGCAGCTAGCCGAGCCGACGGTGCTGGACCTGCCGACCGACCGCCCCCGGCCGCAGCGTTCGGCGCACCGCGGCGGCATCCACCCGTTCAGGCTCCCGGACGAGGTCACCCGCGCCCTGGAGGCAGTCGGGCGGCAGCGCGGGGCGACGCTCTTCATGGTGCTGCTCGCCGCCTACCAGGTGCTGCTGTCCAGGCACAGCGGACAAGCCGACGTCCTGGTCGGCACGCCCGCCGCCGGGCGCGACCGGGTCGAGTTCGAACCCGTGGTCGGCTACTTCACCAGGACCCTGGTGCTGCGCGGCGAGGTCGCGGCCGACCTGCCGTTCGAGGAACTGCTGGCGCGCACCCGGCGCACGGTGCTGGACGCGCTCGACCACCAGGACGTCCCGTTCGAGGACGTGCTCGCCGCGCTCGGCGTCGAACGCGACCCCGCCCGCACGCCGCTGTTCCAGACGATGGCGATCGTGCACAGCCAGGACGAGGACGGGGCCGGCGACACCTTCGCCGACCTCGGCTTCGAGTTCTTCGACGCCGGCTACCGGCAGGCGAAGTTCGACCTCATGCTCGAGGCCTGGCGCGACGAGGAGGGGCTCGCCCTCGTGCTCGACTACGACGCGGAGCTCTTTGACGCATCGACCGTCGCCACGCTCGCGCAGCGGTTCGTCGTGCTCCTCGGCGCGATCGTCGCGGAACCGGGCCGCCCGGTCGCCGACCTGCCGATTCTCACCGCCGCCGATCAGCGATTCCTCGACGCGCACGCGCACGCCGCCGCCGATCAGGGCCCGCTGGTCCCCGAGCTGATCGCCCGGGCCGCGGATCGAGCGCCAGACGCGGTCGCCGTCAGCTGCGCAGACGAGACGCTCAGCTACGCGCAGCTGCGCGAACGGGCCGGCGCGATCGCGAGCCGCCTCGCCGGGCACGACGTCGTCGGCGTCTGCCTCAACCGGTCCACCGACATGGTCGTCGCGCTGCTAGCGGCCTGGGACGCGGGCGCCGCCTACCTGCCGCTCGACCCGGAGTACCCGGCCGAGCGGCGCGCGTTCATGATCGCGGACAGCGGTGCGTCAACAGTCATCACAGAAACACTGGTCACAGAAGCTGTGGCCACGGACGACGGCTCCGCACCCGCGCATCCCGCCGCCTCTGACCGGGCCGTGGCCGAGCCTGCGGTCGGGCACGCTCCCGCCTACGTCATCTACACCTCAGGCTCGACCGGCGTCCCGAAGGGGGTGGCGGTCACGCACGCCAACCTGGCGGCGCGGGTGCGCTGGATGGTCGACGCGTACGAGCTCGGCCCCGACGACCGGATCGTGCAGTTCGCCTCGCTGAGCTTCGACGCGCACGCAGAGGAGATCTTCCCGGCGCTGGTGGCCGGCGCCCGGGTTGTTCTGCTTCCCGACGGCGGGGCGTCCCTGCCGGACTTCCTGGCGGTCTCGCCCGACGTCACCGTGCTCGACCTGCCGACGGCCTACTGGCACCAGCTGGTCGACCTGATCGACGAGATCGCCTGGCCGGACGCGCTGCGCCTGGTCATCCTCGGCGGCCAGCAGGCGAGCGGGGCCGCGGTCGACCGCTGGCACGAGCGCTTCGGCCGCCGGGTGCGGCTGGTCAACACGTACGGACCGACCGAGGCGACGATCATCGCCACCGCCGCCGACCTCGTCGGCGGCAACGCGCGCCCGCCGATTGGCCGGCCGATCGGCGCGACCGGCGTCCAGGTGCTCGACCGGGCCGGGCGCCGCGTTCCGCCGGGCGTCGTCGGTGAACTGGCGATCGGCGGCGCGGGGGTGGCGGCGGGCTACCAGGCCCGGCCCGCGCTGACCGCGGAACGCTTCGTGCCCGACCCCGAGGGCGAACCGGGCGCGCGCCGCTATCTCACCGGCGATCTGGCCCGCTGGCGCGGCGACGGCGACCTGGAGTTCCTCGGCCGGCTCGACGACCAGGTGAAGGTGCGCGGGTTCCGGGTGGAGCCGGCCGAGGTCGAGACCACGCTCCTCGGCCATCCCGCGATCAGCGAGGCGGCGGTCATCGCGCGCGACGACGCCCTCGTCGCCTATGTCGTCGGGACCGCCTCGGGCGACGAGCTGCGCCGGCACCTGGCGCAGGCGCTCCCGGCGCACCTGGTGCCCGACGTCGTCGTGCACGTCGATCGGCTGCCGCTCACCGCCGCGGGCAAGATCGACCGCCCGGCCCTGGCCGACATCGCCCCGCAGCCCGCGCCCCCGGAGACCGGCGAGGTCCGCGAGGACGAGAGCGCGCTGTCCGATGCGGAGCAGCTCGTGGCCGAGACGTGGGCGGAAGTGCTGGGGCTGGAGCGGGTGCGCGCCGCCGACCACTTCTTCCGGCTCGGCGGCCACTCCCTGATTGCCCTGCGCATGGTCGCCCGGGTGCGCGCCGCCACCCAGGTGAACGTGCCCGTCCGCGCGCTCTTCGCCCATCCCGTGCTCCGGGACTTCGCCGCGGCCGTCGAGGAGCTCCTCGTGGCCGAGCTCGACGCACTCACCGACGAGGAGGCGCAGCGCCTGCTCGCGACTACGGAGGACTCATGAACGACACGCTGGTCGTGCTGAACGACGAGGAACAGTACTCGATCTGGCCGGCCGACCGGCCGATCCCGGCCGGCTGGCGGCCCGAGGGCTTCGCCGGCAACCGCGCGGCCTGCCTCGCCCACATCGACGCCGCCTGGACCGACATGCGCCCGCGGAGCGTGCGGGAGGCGATGAGCACGCGCCCGGGTGAAGGCGTAGCCGAGCCCTGACACGAAGGATCCACGCCATGGTCATACACGGGATACACGAAGGAAGGACGCCGCCATGAACCCTGCCCCGCCAACGGTTTCCGATTTGTTCGACCCCGAGCTGAGGGCAATGGGCCAGCTCCCGGTCGAGGTCCACTGCCACGGGTTCGGACCGGTTGACTTCTCTGACCTCAGCGCCCTCGACCTGGACCGGCTGGAGGCGGCCTGCGTCGCCGAGGGCGTCTGCGTCATCCCCACCCTCTACCTCCATCACGACAGCCTCGACGCCTTCGAGGCGATGCTGGATTCGTACGCGGCTCGCCGGGCCGACGGGGAACTGCGGCGCATCGTGGGCATCGCGCTGGAAGGACCGCTGCTGGCCAGTCACGGCGGCACCCCCGCCGCCACGGTGTGGCTGCCTACCGGGCGGGAGTGGGAGCGCCTGGCCGCATGCGGCCGGAAGGGCCTCGTCTACACCGTCATGTCACCGGACGCGTTCGCCAAGGGATCGGGGCTCGAGGGGGGGATCGATGCCAGCAGCCCCCGCTTCGAGGACTTCGTGCCGCTGCTGGCCAACTCAGGCGTCCGGCCCGCGCTCGGGCACTTCGCCCGCACGGATCCCGGCCGCAGCGCGGCCTTCGTGGAGCGGATCATTGACCTGGCATGGCAGTCCGGCTGGAACGGGCCAGGCCTGCCGGTGGTGACCGACCACCTGTTCAACGACATGCCGCTCGCGATTCGGCACGCCTTCCGCACCAGCCGGGCCCGGGCCGATCGGGATGAGACGATCGCGAGCTACCGCCTCGAGGAATGGACGCTGGACCGGGCCGACGAGATCCTCGGGCCGGTCCCCGCGGCGATCATGCGTAACGCCGCGGCCGGCCGGATCGCCGCCTGCATAAATTTTGACGGCGAGCACGTCGACCCCGACATCGCCAAGCGGGCGATCGAGCTCATGGGCGCCGGGAACACGATGATCATGACCGACCGGTGCGACTCGGCCCGGCTCGGCCGGCAGCAACTCCACCACGAGGCGGAGAACACCCTGTGGTATCAGCAGGACGGCGTCGTCGCCGCGGGCTCCCAGCCGTTGTCACGCCAGGTCGCCAACGCCCGCGAGCACGGATTCGGCGACGACGAGATCTGGCAGCTGATCGCGGGCACCGCGCACCGGGTGTTCGGGCTCGCCGGCGCCGACACGTAGATGGATGTCCGCAGCCGGTCGCTCCCGGTTGAGGTGCAGCATCACCTCAACGCCAAGCTCTATGCAGCGCTACCGCTATGCGTCGCGCTCGGCCACGACGCCCGCTGGTGGTTCCAGCACCGGTTCGTCCAGTTGTGCGGGTACCAGTTTGAGTCCCAGCCCAAGACGCATGTTTTCGATTTCTGCGATGCTTTCGCGTATACCGAGCTGCTACGGCCCCAGCGCGTCGAGCGAGCCGTCGCCGAGCAGCTCGCCTTGACCGAATTCCTGATCAGCTCGATCGATGCGGGCAAGTATCCGATCGTCATGGTGGACAACGCCATGCTGACCGGGACGGTGCCCGCGATCCGGGAGTTCCTCGTCCACGGTTACAGCGACGCTGGCCAGACGCTGCACATCGTGGGTTTCGGTGCGAACGCGCGATTCTCCGCGCTGACCTTCCCGACCAGTGAATTCGAAGCGGCCTTCGGCTCAGCGCTCGCGCGGATGCGGGACGAACCACGGACCGCCCTGTTCAAGTCGTCGGCTGACGACAGCCAGGTTACGCATGTCATCCAGGTCCTCTCTGCGCCCCTGGCCGACGAAACCGCCAGCCCAGCCCGGATCCGCAGGCAGGTCAGGGCGTACCTCGACGGCTCCCGCCCGGCCGACTTTGACCTGAACGCCGGCTGGTGGTGGTACTCGAGGGCGAGCGATGTGTCCCGTGACGCACCCGTGACCTTCGGCATCGCCACCTACGATTACCTGATCGAGCACCTTCAGTCACATGCGGGGAGACAGGGGTGGCACGACTACGCGATGTTCCACACGCACTTTGAGCACAAGAAGCTCCTGTTGCACCGGCTACGGCTCTTGTCGCCGGCCGTCGGCGAGGACCCGCCGGCGCGATCCTACGAAAGGCTCGTGACCGAGGTCGACCGTGCCCGCCTGCGGGTGCTGATGAGCGAGCGGCAGGGCAAGCCGCTGCCCCATGACCTGGTCGAGCGGTTCGAGGGCTTCCGGGCCGCCGAGACCGAGATCTTGACGGCGTGGCTTCAGCAGTTACACTGCCGCCGTTCGGCGCGCTCGCACCGTCTCGTAGACGTGCAGCGTTTCGTGAACCATCGTGGCCTGGCTGAACCGCTTGATCACGGTCTGGCGGG
>Ga0302325_10016979_pt1 | contig 15403 bp, 6 predicted proteins | sample Palsa_T0_2_FD_201948 | JGI IMG/M metagenome (GOLD analysis project Ga0302325, IMG submission 201948) | Peat permafrost microbial communities from Stordalen Mire near Abisko, Sweden - Palsa_T0_2 | ecosystem: Environmental > Terrestrial > Soil > Palsa > Peat permafrost | place: Sweden: Abisko...
TACACATACTCTTCCTCTTCTTCAGGCGGAGGATCCCACGAGCCTTTTTGCCGAGAGGCCTGACCCTTCGACTTGGGCTCAATGCCGTAGCTCGAAAAGGCACGCAACAAATGCGCGCGCAGTGAGTATTTGGCGTCTGACGGATTGAGTTCGGCATCGATGGTGAGTAGGGCGCTCGCAAAATCACTGAACTCAATATCCGTCGGCGGGCAATAGTCGATGGCTCGAATGCAGACGTTCAAGAGACTGTCGGCGAGTTCTGCACCTTCTTCGGCCGCGCGTGCCCGGTCGAGTTTGACCTCATCTCCCAGGGCCTTCAGGCGCGACACCCAGATATCTAGATAAGCGTTTAAAACGGCGGCCACGATGATCTCGCCGCACGTATGCGGCTCATCGTAGTCACCGGAAGTCAGATAAGTTTTCCCCGGGGCCAGCGAGACCGAGCGTCTCAGTGCCTGACCGTGGATGCCGGCCAGTTCCGACCCCATCTGCTGCGCAAGCCCGAATAGACCCGAATTCTTCAGCGATTCGACGCTAACACTTGAGCGGCGAATGGCCCCGGCGGCTGCTCGAGGCAGGCCCAGATCGACCACTTTTTCAACAATGGATTGGGCAGAAAGGATCGACAACAGTGCCACGATGTCGGCGAAGCCCTCGTGGAATCCGGCTTGCTGCGGCGAGGAAGGATCGGTGTAGCGCTCCCGCAAGCCGTCCAACAAGGCATGCGTGGTCTCGTGAGCGACAATTTCATGAGACAGACAGGTAAATACGTTGTCCTTGCCGTCATTGCTCGGAAAATAACCAAAGAAGAGTCCTTGGGCTCGATCCGAATAAAAAGCGTTCGCATCGGAAAATGCGTGCGGTGCGATTTGGATCTGATGCGATCCGAAACTCCAGCTGAGGCGGCGGCCGAGCGCGTACTCAAAGCGAGACAGCGTCTTCATGACAATGCCATAGGCCATGAAGGCGTGAAAATCGGGACTTCTGAGCAGCGCAGCGTCGCCCCATTTGCGGAAAGGGTCATTGGAGGCGCCACCGACGCTTTTGGAAAGGGTCTTAATGGCTTTGGGACGACGAAACGTGTCGTTGCTGGAATCGTAGTCAACAATGAACGCGCGGTAGCCACGCGGACCGGCTTCCAGATACTCGTTGGGTATTTCGATCTGCGAGCGCAGAATTTTACCGCCGCTTTTTACGCTCGGGTCGAGCGCGAATACGGTTAACTTTCTTGTTGGGTTATACGACATCCCTGTCCCATCCAGCTTCCCGTCGCCTATTCTCCGCCACTTTCTCTAAAAAATGAACCAGCGAGGAGCCAAAAAATCTCGGGGTAACCGCGTGTCGCAATGCGATCATATGATTTGTAACGCGCTTGTTCGCGGCGTAGCATGAACTGAGAAGTCCACGGAAGGATCAACCGCATGGCCACCCCCCCGATTTCTCCAGTGACGGACGTACTGGGAGACAACGAGCCACAACTGGAAGATGGGATAGCACTCTGCCTGTCCGGTGGCGGCTATCGCGCCATGCTTTTCCACTTAGGCTCAATCTGGCGATTGGCCGAGATGGGATTCTTTGATCCCAGGGATCGAAGCGCGAATCTGCCCGATGGCACGACTCGCGCGATTGGACAAATTCAACGCATCTCCAGTGTGTCGGGCGGTTCGATTGTCAGTGCATTGCTCGGAATGTCATGGAATCAAATTCAGTTTGGAACGCCGGGCGCATTAGATCGGTTTCAAAAGCTGGTTGTACGGCCAATCTGCGATTTATCTGGAATCTCATTGGCAGGCACGGATTTCAGGGGTGCCGTTGCCGTGATCGGCGATATCCTTCTCCCAGGGTCTGTCAATGATCACGTGGCGGCCGCCTATGACAAACATCTCTACAAGGGCGCGACGCTGCAAGCGCTGCCCGACGCGCCGCGGTTTGTCATCAATGCCTCGAACCTTCAATCCGGCGCGCTGATGCGCTTCATGAAACCCTATATTCGCGACTGGCGAGTGGGGGAAATTAGGGACACGAGCAAGGTATCGCTCGCCAAGGCCGTCGCGGCGTCTTCCGCGTTTCCACCCATTCTCGCGCCCGCGACATTCAAGTTTGCCGACACCGACTATACGCCCCGCAGCGGTGTCGCAAATTTTCAGGGGCCCCCTTATACGACGGAGCCAACGCTGGCGGATGGCGGTGTCTATGACAATTTGGGATTGGAGACAGTCTATAAGCGCTACCGCACCTTGCTCGTCAGCAACGCGGGGGCGCCGTTCGCGGAGCAGCCGGAAGTGCATCACGACTGGGCACGATTGGGGCAGAGGGTGATAGAGCTGATTGACAACCAAGTGGGATCGCTTCGAAAGCGTCTGCTGGTGCAGTCCTTCCAGCAACGCGCGCGCTACGGAGCCTTTTGGGATATCAGTCAGGCAATCAACGCCTTCAAATTAAGCGACTCTTTGACATGTCCGATGGCGAGTACTCAGCTACTTGCCCATCTCGGCACGGATCTTTCTGCCAAAGACGCTGGGGTACGGTCCCGGCTGATCAATTGGGGCTATGGGATTGCGGATACCGCGGTCCGGGCCCATCTCGATCGCGCAGCACAGCCAGCCCCAAAATTCCCCCTCCCAGGCGGCGTTTAACCGGCGCTTATGCTTCAAGACCGGGGCCTGCGCGCGAGCCTGAAACCAGGTCGGCCGATCACACTGGTCCTGGGAGCGGGCGTGAGCCTTGATCGTGGTTTGCCGCTGTGGCCCGAATTATTGAGCGAGATCTGGCGCAGAGTATTTGGCGAGGACTTCTACGAGCGCGATCGGGATTTCATCCGGCGCGCCCGGGAAGCCTGTCAGCGAGCGGGGTTGCCGGCGGAATTTATCACTCGTCTGGACGTTTCCCGGCATCCATTCGAGCTGCAGTTCGCCTTCGAGCAAATCTACCATCACATTCGGCGGGGGCTTCCCAATCCGGTGTTTCGTAAACGCCTCGAATTGCCGAAAAGATTCGATCGGTCCATTACGGCAAAAGGCTCGAACGAACAAGCCACCGCGGATGTCTTTTCCTACCTACTTCGGAACGCCCTGTATCAGCGCAGGCGGCGCGCCAATATTCCATTGGCCGGCCCCGACACCCTCTCGCTGATAGCCCGCGTCGTTCGGCGAAACGCCAAACTCCCAGCGCAAGAGCGGCTGATCGATCGAGTGATCACCTTCAACGTGGATGATCTTCTCGAGCGCGAGATCAACGCCGGTTGTCGGCGCAGGGTGCCCTATGCTGTGCCCATCGCGCGCGCCAGCGCCGTTCGCCCGCTCACGGTCCAAAGATCCATCGCCGTTTACCACTTGCACGGGTTTGTTCCAATGGCCTCCTCCCGCTATGCGCACTGGATGGACGATGGTTGGATCGAGAACGTCAAGGCGGCATCGGAATCTCTAGTCTTCACCGACGAGCAGTACTGGCGCACGGTTGGCAATCCAGCCGGCTTCGCATCGCGGCTATTCGCCAACGCCTTGGCGGGTCGTTGCCTATTTATCGGCCTCTCCATGACCGACGTCAACATTGTCCGTTGGCTGGCGCAAGATGCGATTGAGCGAAGCGATGATTTCCGAAGACTGACCAGGGATTGGGATACGCAAGAGGCCGAATTCAATGTGTCCGAAGAGCTTTCACGTCACTATTGGATTACTCAACAGCGCCCGGATCAACTAGCGGGCCAGAATTCCTTTCGACTCACTGATGTCTTACGCAATACCTTAAGTCGTCGCGGTGTCACATCGATTGACATCCCGTCTTGGCATTCCAAGGAATTCCGCGATTGGTGGCGCGCGTGCTTTCTCTCGCAGCCGCAACGCTGAATGTTCCGCTGCGGCTGCTGCCGAGAACATCGTTCAGAAACGCAAGCAACTCATTCCTGCAGGGACCGGCGCACCGGGTCGCGGAATTACCGCGGCGATCGCGGGGTGCCGCATAAAGGGCGAGGTCGCGTGCAGCGATTGATGCGCGTCCCGGACCAGACGCTCCAGCATATTAAGTCGCAGGACTTGATATAGTCGCTCGCGTCCGCCATGCGCCGGTGAATAGCGCGATGGATTTCCTTTTCCGTTATGCTTACTGGCTTCGCGCCCGTTAACGCATCGTCGTCGGGCCACTGTCCATCGGGCGCTACTTCGATTTCGCCGCCGACGCACTGGGATCCATGGCATCGCGCAAACTGGAGAGATTTTTCAGCTGCGCGAACCAAAACGGCGCACCGAGCGACAACAAGATGCCGGTGATCAACACCCCGACGATGTTGCGCCAATGCTTTACGCGAATCCATTCCTTCGTGCCGTCGGCCCTCACGGGGCCGGCCGTCAAGCTCCAATAGAAATCAAAGTTATCGAATTTGGGCGATATTCCAAAGGAGTCCAATTGCTCAAGCAGCTTCGAGGAATTCGCCAAAGCTGCGTTCGCGGAACTCTGCGACAATGAATCGATGATCGAGGAATAGTCGCTCAAGACCTGTTCACGATTGTCGCGCTTACCCAGCACGTTGCGCATCTCATCCAGCATCTCCTGCTTCTCATCCAAGATACCCTCGTTGGGATCCTCGATGCCCGCAATTTCTGCGAATAGGTCTTTGTATTCGGGGTACTTCAGCGCGAGTCGCTTAAGTGACTCTTCCAAAATATTGTCTTCTGAAAAAGCCAGTGCTTTAGTGCTCTCATTAGTTAGCGTGGGTACTGCCGCGAGAATCGCCTGCCGTTTGGCATCGGCTGACGGCAGTTGTTTGAGCAAATCAGGCGTGCTCAGCTGAAAGGCGAACGCGATTAAAAAGGAAAAAGCCACGGTCCAAATGCGCATAATGAACTGAAAGCGCTTGGAGATGGCCGGCTCCATATTTTGAAATGCCGCCGCGATCGCCGCTTCAGGTCCCACGGCGGCTGGTGCGGCGCTCCCCGCCGGTGGTACAGCAACGGCGCCGCCAGGAGCTGGTACGTTATTGACGGCTGGCGCTGTCGGCGCTTGATTGGCGGCAGCCGCGGCGTTGCTCAAAGTGGTGGCGGCGGCCTGGACAGCAATTGGCGCGGGGTTGGGAGCGCTCGTCGGCTGGGCGGCGGTTTTCACCAAGGCGCGGGCCAGATCTCCCGAATCCACCCAGGAAATGGGCGGACCTAAGAGCACTCGGCCCAGCGAATTGGGGTTCTCGAGCCATTTTGCCGACGCGTCCGCTTGGTTCAGCACATGGGCAGCCACCGCGGCATGGGGATTCCAGCGCAAGCCGGACTTATTGATATTCGCGAGCTGCTCTTTGGGGACGTACTTTTCGATCAGCGCGCCAACTCCGACCAGCAAATTGCGTCCTCGCAGACGCAAGGTCGCCTGGGTGAACTGAACCAGACTGGTCACGATCAAGCTCAACATCAGCATGATGGTGACAAAGGCCAGCAGCGTTCCAACGATATTGCTCAACATTACGGCAGCCCTGCCCGATCGATGGAAAGGAGGTGATGCGCGATGTCCGCAGAAATCACCACCGTTCCATCCCAACCTGTCGCGTAGATGGCTTTGGACATAGAGTCAGACGCGAATTCGTTTTCGGAGGGGCCCTTGTTGGTACCGGCCTTGGTTGCCAACTTCACAGGAATCGTGGTAGTTCTGGATCCTAAGCTCGTATCCGCCAGCAACATGTTCACCGCCACCTCGCGCGGGTGCCCGTAGGCCACGGCCGTCCACATCCCATTGCGATCAGGAGGACCCATCGACATCACATAGGTTGTCGGACGCAACGCCGTCACCACATCGGGACTCGTGCCATTGTAAGAACCGTGATGCGCCACATGCACCACGTCCGCCTGCAGTGCAGGACAAGCGCTCTTGACCGGCGTCTCGCACGAGAGTCCCAACATGGCGTCGTGAACGTCTTGCTCCAGATCGCCCATGAACAGAAACGAGGTTTGACCGAACTTTAGCTGCGTGACCACGCTCGAATTGTTTTGATCCTTAAATATCGTGCTCGTCCAGCCGCCGCTCGACTGTAAGCCGCCCCACATGGCGGAAAATTGAATCTTGCCGCCTTCGCAGTTGCTCGGAATCGCCGTTTTGATCGCCAAACCGCCTTTCCCGACTTGAGGCTGGGTAATCGCCTGCCAAGCCATCGCCGAGTTCGCCTTTGCCTGCACATGCGCAGCCTTTTGTTGCCGCCCGCCCGAGCCGGTCTCGTAACCATTATCGACATAGGACTTAACTGCATAGCTGCTCAAGACCATGGGCAGGCCCCGCGCGTGATCGATGTGCGCATGAGTGATCAATACCAAGTCGAAAGTCTTCTTCAAATCGCTGCGGCGTGCAAAGAAGGCCTCCAGATATTTCTGTAGCTCGGTCGTGCTGTTGAATGCGTCATTCGCTTCCCCGCCGGTATCGATCAACGCCGCAGCGCAGGAAAACTCCAGCAATACCGAGCTGCCCTGGCCCACATTGATGAAGTGGGCGCGCATGTGGCCTGACTCGGGCGTTGAATACGTGGGAAGCGCCGCCCTAGCATCAAGAAATAGGAAGGTCAGAAGCAGTGCTATAGCGGAGACTACAAAGCGAGGAGAAGCGATTCGCAGGTGTTGATAATCCATTATCAGTATCCTTCCGTGGCCACCCATCCATTTTGTTGCTTTGTCGATGGGGCTACAAAACGCTTCTACTCCGGTATCTACGAGGAATCAAGCGGTAGGCGCCGACGGCACCGGATACACTGGCGAACTCGCGAGTCTGGCTCATCGGGATTGTCGAGAACCTAGTTGTCTTTGAGGTTGGACACCCGCCTTGCGACATCCATACGAGCCGAAATCGGCCGACAGCGATCAGATCCAGGGTGCCGATGCGTCAATGCACTGGCTGAGGCGCCTTTTGAGCGCTGTTCTTTTGGAGTCCGGTTCGATGCTAATAGGGGCAACCGGATTAGCTTCTCGCGCCGTTGCAATGCAACAGACTTGCTGACGCAGCGAGGAAGAGGTGTAGGAGCCGCGCGTGGATGCTAAATCCTGCTCGAACGCCGATGAGTGGGTTCGCTACCATCTGCGTTTGGCTAGGATTGCCTCACGCCCGGCGCCAACCTGAGCGGTGCCGTCGGCCCATGCGAGAACTCTGAGGTCTCAAAATGATTAAAGGCTAATAGTCACGCTAAACGGTGCCGTGAGTCGAGACTCGATTCGCCTTATACGCCCGCCAATTTTTTCAAGGTCTGGTGGCTCACTCCAACGTTTTTCGCTCGACCCTTGGAAGATCGCACCACGCTGCGAAGAGCTTCCAAATCGGGATCACCCGACACCAAATCAGCGCTGCTCGCAACGCCGCTCTTCTTCAGACGCTCCAGGGTTAGTGCCCGTGAAAGGTCGTCGGCGCCGTCGTTTTTGAGGAAGGTTCTATTGCTCATGGACGGATTATAGATCAAAAGCCATTTCAATGAGCTGACATATACCTAATATATTCAGATATTTATGTTCACTTTACCGGTCCGCATAGCGGCAAAAGAGAACGATCCTGCGAAAACCGGAAAATGAGCCTGGTCCCCATCATTACGACCGTCGATCGAATATTCGCGTGCTGATCGGCAAACCAGACTTAAGACACAGCAGTCGTGATCCGCACCCAAGGCGATCTCGCGTTCTCCATACACGGCATCGCGCCACAGTGCGATGACCGAGCTTCTATCTACTACTGGACCGCTGTCCAGTCGCGGCCGACTTCGCCTGGACATACCGAGACTCGTCAGACTAAGCACCGAGCAACCCGGGTCTTCTGCCAACACCGACGCATAGCGGGACGCCCATCGATTGCGCAATTGCGGTCCGTCCATCAACAAGGCAAATACCAGGTTCGGGCCCACAGCCCTGATTACCTCTGTCACCGGATCCTGGCGCGCAAGATCCTCGCAGATCAAGACACACATCGTGAGCCAATCACCGAGTGTTATGAAATTGATGTCACGAGGTCCTATGAGGATCCGTTCCCAGCAGTCGCGCGACGCCGGTAATCGGCCTCCGAGGTCGTATTGCAATATCTGTCCACGGTCCAAACACCATCGGTGATGCTTAAGCTGTACCTTGCGCATCAATTCGCGTAGCTTTTTAGTCTTGGACGCTTTGTCGTGTACGGCTGTCAAGCCCACGGGTTGAATCGCGCAAGCGTTGATTGACATGGTATTCGCGTCTGCCGCGGATACCCTAAGTCCAGATATCAAAACAGCCTTATATTTGATGGCAACGCTCTCAATTGCTCTGAACTGTTCCGGTGTCAGCGCCATTTCCGGCAATACAATAGCGTGAATGTGGTCCGTATGAGCGGCAGAGCCTTTGAGTGCTTGTTCGACTCTCAGGGCTAAAGTGTGCGGTAGCTCGCTGTTCCCCGGCACATAATCAAAGTAGCGATTTGGCGCACCTCCGGGTGCGTCGGAATCACCGTCGGCGCGACGCACCGACACATGAAAGTCCCCCGCTGCCACGACCGTCGGCCACGGCAACAATAATAGATTAAACACATCAAGTTCACCCGCCGCAGGATGATAGGGGCCATGCCAAAAGGCGTTGATCTCTGCGGGCGTGTAAAGCGCAAGATTGTGCGACAGCGAGCGAATCGTGCAGCCACGCTGAGGGGTGTGTTGTTTCGCAAGTACGGCCACCTTGTTTACCGCTACGTGCAAACAGAAGCTGCGCAATTCATTGCTTTCGAGCTGCGCCTGAGCTTGCGCCAAAAAAGGATCGTCAGCGATGCTGACGCCAATTCCGTCGCACGCCGCATCGGCGGTTATCGTGAGATTACACATCGCGGTAACCAGGCGCTCATCCACGGCGGCCGCAAAGAGATCTTGCTGCGCGCCGCGGCGCAGCTCTCCCCACCACTGCCGAATTTCATGAGGGCAGGCGTCACGTAACCGGCGGGTGAACTCGCCCGATCCGAGGGCATCGTCCAATGCAGCACGCCACGCGCTGCCTATTCGCTCAGCTTCTTCCGGGTCGACAATCTTGGAGGCGCCTACGGAATGCTTACCATTGACCAAGCCCACATAGGCGCCGGTTCTGCGCAGAAAGGCAGCGCTGATGGCAAATGCGTCCGGTGGCCACACTGGAATCGAATTGTCTGCTAACGCGCCGGGCCAAAGATAAAGTAGCCATTCGCCAAATGTGCCAACGCCGGTCTTCGGCCCCGCCGGGTTCTTGGAATTAGGGCGCGCAACTGCCTTTTTTACTTTCGGTCGACTAGGCGGTCTTGGCCTGACTCGACTATGTGCGCGCTTAGCCATGTTTGAATTTCCAGCGACTCCTGCCTATGCCCAATTAATTTCCGTCTCTTGCGCCACTCCTAACGATTTGCGCGTCACTTTGAGCAGCGTGTCATCCAGCATCGCGTTGTTGGACGAAACAAGGTCGCTCTCTGTGGCGAAGTCGCCGACTGCGGTTAGACATTCGCGACCTCAGAGCCATTTGCTGCGCGAGTTCCTGCCGGTCCTTTATCATGCGTAATTGACATTACATTCTTAGTCGTTCGCTATTAGACGATCCTGCTGTCGGTCTAACTCCTTCAGCAACAGGGAAATGAATGGCGCATTCAGGCCGCGTAGCTTTCGCAACTTCTCTGCGATAGATGCCTGAACATCGGCGGCGATAGTAGGACTACGAATGTCGCGCACGTCCTGTACAGCGTGCATAATTTCCGCCCGAATCGGCAGATACTCGTCTAGGAATTTCTTTGCCGCCTTTCTGTCGTTCGTGTCTGATAGAGCGGTCACCACATTAGAATGGCTGATTTCCAACGGGTCACCAGATATTGCGAAGCCGTACTCCAGCGCCTCACTCTCTATTTTTCCAATTTCTCGCTCAATCCTGATCAGCGCCGCCGTATTATCCGTGGTCTCCGCTTCAATAGCCTCAACCAAAGGCAATACTCGTTGCCGAAAGCGGACTGCCATTATTAGACTTAATAGAAGCATTCCTATTGTTTCCGCCGTGTCCCCTATGCCGGGACGGTTACCTATCAATGGGCGTCGCTGAACTCGCGCAAAAATAATGTGAACATCTCGTTTACCGCTGGCGTACGGGACAAACCGCGTAATAACTGGCCGATACATATTTGCACCTGACACGCACATGATATCGGTTTGAGCGGGGACTTTTCCTAGCGAGACATGCTTACAAACGCCTTTTTCGAGGTCTTCGAACCATAACGGCGTGGCATCATTAGGCAGCTTCGCCGCTCCCCTCAACTCGCCCCAAGTCGTAGCGGTAGTGGCGATATGAAAGATCTCGTTTAGCGCATTGTCGTAACCAGTAACCGGGGTAACGTCTTCAATCGCGACAAGGCCCTCACTACTAAGCGGAGCGGGAATAGAAAATGAGATCCGCGGCTGCAGCGAAACCTCCGGTAATCGCTGATCTTTTCCCAGTCGCAGCACCGCTTCGATAATGGCCCGCGCGCTTTCGCGCAAAAGACCTAGGACAATTGGATCGCCGGTATCTCGCAGCGACTCCTGACCAGATCGTTGCACCATAAATCTCAGCAGCTGATAGATTACAGTTGATTCCAGCTGTATCTCATTGAATTGCGCTTTATTTCTGTCCAGCTCGATCATTTTCCCAGTTTGATCGGCTTTGCTGATCTTGATTCCTTGATATTGCGACGTTTGCCGAGGTAATGTCTCCCCATCAAAGAGAACGCACATTCTCTCGCTCACTTGCTCTCTATTGGCTTTTGGCGCAGACGACAGCTTTGCTCGAAATTGGCCCGCCTCGTAAAAGCACCAATTCATATCCTTTCCCGATAGATCTCCGATTGCGAGGAAAAGGAACCATTCGGACTCGCGAATCGCTCCTGCGATCTTGCTCTCGTACTCGTCGCCCCCTTGGAGAGACGCGTGGTCAAGAAATACTGAAAAACGGTCTGATATCTGCATTAGCACTCGACGGATTTCTTGGGCCGCCTGTATGTCGACGTGATTATATGAAAGGAAAACACCGATCTGGTTCATATCCTACCTCTTGGGCTTTGAATGAGAACGTCAGCAATCGATCTCGTCGGCTCAATTCTAATGTCCGGCTCGGCCTACGCTCCTTCGTATGCTCGGGTGTCCTGCATTCGGCTCGAACAACCCCGGCGAACACACCAAAATGCGGGATGCCTTCGCGCGCGAAGTCGCGCCATTCAATCGATTCAAGATCCCAATGAGGCCAAAAAATGGTCCCTCAATAGCCATCCCCTATTATTAAGGGAGTAGCGACGAATCGGACGATTTTCCCTCGCCAATATGAAAATTTAATTGGACGCCATTGACGTAGCGCGCCACGCCGAGTTCACTCTGCAACTATTGGTCCTCACTGTTCGAATTCTATTGACGTGGGCATTTTCCCGGCGCTATTTTGTGCGCCTTCCTCTCAGTCGTTTGTTAGTCTCTGGTTCCGTCAGCGCGGCCCTCGATTTGGCCCGCAGGGTCACGGAACGCACAAGGAATTTAGTGTGGAGAGCACATCGGAAGCGCTCAATATTTCGCACGCGGTTCAGCGATTGCGCGACGCTTTTCTATCTGTTCGCCATCAAATTGACGTCACGGCCACGCGACAGCATTGGTTTTCAATCGATGAGGATTTCTAATTTGGTTTGCCATCCTAAGAAACAATTGTGGACAGCGACGTGTCGGCGAACCCCTAGATAAGGTTGGGTTCTTCCGCACGCCGAAACAGCAAAGGAGTCAGCCATGGCGGTCGTGATCAGCGTTAACGGTAGCAATGCCGGCGATGGATTTCTCATTGCGCCCGACAGTGGGCGGACCTTTTCCGTGCCACTGAATCTCAGCACCAATGATGGCAGCACGGTGAATGCAACCGTCGACGCCACGCCCAACGGCGCCGGGATCGCGCTGCCCGCTGGTAATGTCAGTATCACTCCTGGCGGAACGGTCATTCAAATCTTTGCGACGCTCGTTAGCGCGGCGCGCGGCGATACGATCATCAATGTCCATGTCGGCGCGGCGACGACCAGTTTTAAATTGACGGCGATCAGTAATCCACAGATCTGGTTTCAAGGCAGATTCGAGGTGCGCTTTGCCACCGACAATGATTGGTACAACGATCCCAAAGGAACCTGGGGCGCGGGGAACGATGGCAATAACCCGCTCGGCTTCGGCAGCCAGGGTCCCGGCTACACTTTTTGGCTAGAAGGCGAGCCGGAGTTCACGCCCTCGGGCGTGGATGCGCATGGCAATCCCTTGAGCGTTCCGATCACGACCAGCACCACCGGCGTCGGTCGCGTGGTTCGCCTCAATAACCCGATTGCTCAGCGCTCACATGCGGCACCGATCGTGACAACCGTGAGCGGCATCCGCGGAACCCTGCAGGGCGGAGGCACGTCTTACTTTAGTAGCGGCGATCCTGTTATCGGGGCGGCAGTAAATCTGGGGCCCAACACCTATCTTGCCCAAAATTGGGAACCGCATAGCCCACCGGATCCGCTGCCGGCCGAGAGTCAAGCCAACGGAAATACCTTCGAGCCCATGGCTCTCTTTGAATTTCATATCGAAAACTTTTTTTCCGGAAAACCCGCGACGGACGGCAACCGGCCGAAATCGACCGGGTTTACCGGAGCGGCCGATGACCCGAACTCTCCTATCCCGACGACGACCGGTCTACCGTCCTTCGCAACGTTTAGTGCGACGCGCCAGGCTCAGCTGCAGGCTGACTACAACGCCCTTGCCGCCGCCGATCAACCAACGCTGACCGCGGCCGGTGCCATTTTGCCGGGAACCGGTTCAGCGGCGGGCCGAAACCTTGTGCGACGCCTTCAACATCTATCGGGGGCAACGGGAACCTTGCCGTCATTTGGCACCACAGACAACCGGCCCGGGTCTGATCCGACAGCCTGGGGGGGCCAGGAAGAGTACGAGAATGGGCAGGTCAACGACAGCATCACCTTTGCTCCCAATTCATCGACCGTGATGGACTTCTTTGAAGGCTATACAGCATTTAACTACTACAACAAGCTCCATACATTTCACTCCGACGAGCTGTGCGGCTATGTGTACGGGAATCTGCAGGCAAACGCGCAGGCCCCTCTGGCGAAGAGCTTATCGCTGCAAATTCAGAACTCCACCTTTGGCAAGGATGAGATCACCTCGATCGGTCTGCCGGCCACGTTTCCTTCTGCTTTCTGGGTCGTGCTGGATGGGTTTTTTCCTTCCGAATTGGGCATCGACGCGACAGACAACCTGACGAATCCACCCAACCCGCCCACCGTCACCTTCTCGGTCGACGCTACGAACGCCAACGCAGCGGCGATCATCAACGCGCTGCAGACTATGAATCAACTTCAGATCCAGCCGTTTGCCGGCCCCGTGTTTACCACGGCGTTACCGCCGCCGAATGCACCGCAACGCATTCTGTATCCTTTTAACATTCAATTCACGGGTACTGCCGGATTTATTGATCAAACGGAATCCCTGACGCTGACCGCAAAAATTACGGTCAATGGTCGCACCTATGGGAATTCGGCGCCGCTCATTTTGACCACCGCGGCGAATCCCTATGTTACCGACTCGGACGCGGGAAATGATTACACCAGTTGGCTGAGCACGGACTTGCGCGTCTTTAGCGTGGATGACGACACGCCGTTTTTCGGCGCGACCGTGGCTCAGTTCTATCCACCGGGTGCGGTTGCCGCTTCCTATCCGGTCTCGGCTGCCGCGGCATCCCATGCCGCGACCGCGTATATCTCCCAAGTGATTCAAAGCCTGACCCTCACGGGCAGCGCGGGCGGCGACACCTTCGAGAACAGCCTCACGGAGCTGGAAGACGCGACGGGCGATGAGCTGGAGTACTTGCAGAAAAATCCGCGCACCGGCAAGGCCGCCTTTAACTTCGCGATATGCCGCGTGCGCATCCGCGGCACCACGCCGCTGAACGCCCCGCCGCCCTTCACCACGCAGGCTCGCAATTGTCGCGTCTTCTTCCGCGCGTTCCAAGCGCAAAATACCGTCTCGACGTTTAATACCGCTACCACGTATCGCTCGAGCCCGATCGGGGTTCCCGATGTGAGTACCCGTGTCCCGCTCCTCGGGGTCGTGACCGATGCCATGGGCCAAAATGAATTTGTGACGATTCCCTTCTTTGCCGTCGATCGAGTGAATCTCGCAGGTCCCACCGATCTCACCACGCAACCGGCGGACACGCCGAATGTGCAAACCATCGTTCCGATTACCGGGCAGGAGGTCGATACCTATTATGGCTGCTGGCTCGACATGAACCAGCCGACACCGCTGTTTCCGCAGTTTGCGAAGGCCGGCGATTTCGACAATCGCACCGGCTATTTCAACAGCACCCCTTCCTCTCCCTTTGAAATTCAGTCCATCAACGCCGCTTTTACTCGTGCTTCGCATCAATGTCTGATTGCCGAGATTGCCTTTGATGATGTGACGATTCCGAGCAACGCGGACAGCGCAACCTCGGACAAACTCGCACAGCGCAATCTTGCCTACATTGATGCGCCCAATCCGGGCGCGGCCGGCTACCGGCGTCTGCCGCAGCCCTTCCAGATTCAGGCGAGTACCAAGCTCACTCAGAATGTCGATGAATTGATGTTCAGCTGGGGGGAAACGCCGGCCGGCAGCACCGCCTCTATTTACCTACCGGGAGTGACCGCTGCTGAGATTCTGGCCCTCGCCGACAGTCTCTATTCGTATCACACGCTGAGCGCGCAGGATCCGTACACGATTACGACACCAACCGGTCCTGTGACCTTTGTCCCCATCCCGCGCAACACCGGGCTTTTGGCCGGATTGCTGACGATCGATTTGCCCCAAGGGATCAAGGACGGGGATCTCTACAGCGTCGTCGTGCGCCAATTGACCGACGCCACCGCCTTGGTGCGAGGCGGATCGTCTGATGCGACGCCCGATGGTCGACGTGTTTCCCCCGCGCTCCTTGCCACGAGATTGCCGGTCAAGAAGAGTGCCTCACGGATCGCGGCTTGGCGGCGAGTGGTCGGGGCTTTCCAGATCAATATGAGGATCAGCACTAAACAGAAACTGTTGGTCCCCGAAGAGCACCGGCTCGCTCTGTTTCGCTGGATCGCGAAGAATGTGCTACCAGAAAATCGGTGGTATCCGGTCATGCAGCGCTATATCGCAGAGTTGGCCGTCCGCGTCACGGGATACGGGGGAAACTCGGGTTGCATCCCGGCATCAGCGAGCGGCAATGTGCCCGGTTACTCCACACCTGTCGCGCAGCATGAGCACGAACAGGGGGAAGTGACCGGCAAGGTCAATGGATTGATCTTCGATCATTTCGGGGATTTCGAAGGATTCATCATCGAAACCCGCTTTGGTGCGCTGGAACGCTTCTGCAGCCGTGAGGAGCGCGTGATGATCATTCTGCGCGAAGCCTTGGAGAAACGCCTTTGG
>Ga0302325_10016983_pt1 | contig 15402 bp, 11 predicted proteins | sample Palsa_T0_2_FD_201948 | JGI IMG/M metagenome (GOLD analysis project Ga0302325, IMG submission 201948) | Peat permafrost microbial communities from Stordalen Mire near Abisko, Sweden - Palsa_T0_2 | ecosystem: Environmental > Terrestrial > Soil > Palsa > Peat permafrost | place: Sweden: Abisko...
TCCCGCCTGCCGAGGTCCAACTCTATATATTGCCCACTTTTGAGCTTGTTCTGTTCTGATTACCCGCCGCTTATTGTCGGAGCCCCTATATAAACCCTATAAACCCTGTGTATAAGTCCTCACGATGGTCAAGTCAGCAGACAAACTCATCGGCAAGAAAATCGTCGTCATTGGCGGGACATCAGGGTAAGATCTAATGTCAATTCCGTCAAATAATTTCCCATACTGACCTACTCACGGTATTGGATTTGGAGCAGCACAAGCATTCATCGATGCGGGCGCCATAATGACTGTCATCTCATCCAACCAAGACAATGTCAATGATGCCATCAAACGTCTCAATTCTCCCCACGCCTCGGGCAAAGTTGGCAACGTTCGCGAAGAAGAGGCATTTGTTGAACTCCTGAGAAGTGTTGCGCCCGTCGACCATATCGTGTTTTCAGGAGTAGACAAAATCATCCGTGGCAAACTCGAGGAGCTTGATTTAGATGACGCCAAGCACTTGTTTGGCGTCAAATTTTGGGGAGCACTCATCATTGGGAAAGGTATGTCCTCATTCTCCACGTTACGTGCTAAACATTAATGGAAAATAGCGGTAGCAAAGTACGACTTGATCAATCCAGGAGGGTCTCTCACCCTCACGTCTGGGGGAGCGGCCTTCAAACCCGGCAAAGGAGCCGCAGCCGGCGGAGCGCTAAACGGCGGCGTGATCTCTCTTACGAAAGGCCTCGCAGGTGATCTTGCAGAGAAGAAAGTCAGAGTTAATGTCGTGGTACCGGGACTTGTGAAGACCGAGCTTTGGGATAAACTAGGTAGGACGAAAGAGCAGCAAAACGACCTGTTTGAGAAAGGTGGGGCGAGGTTGCCTGTGGGGTTCGTGGCCACCCCGGATGATATTGCAGAGGCATATTTGTATCTGGTGAAGGCGGATTATGCTACTGGAACTGTGGTAGAGATTGGTGAGTTTCACTAGAAAGAAAATTTCTGTAGAGTTTCACTGACATGTTTGCAGATGGCGGTTCTCGTCTCTGAGGATTTCCTGTTCATGCTTATGTCTCATATCCGTGGTCCATGTCTCATGTTTTTTTGTTTTTGTTCATTGGCAACCGTCGACCTATGGTCGGACGAAATAGAGCTGACACCTAACTGTCGCCCCCGGAGCTAGCACCTTACTGCTACACACGAACGACTTGCGGATAAGCTATGAGGAACGACACCAACGGATACTGAGCTTTATGAGCAGTCTACGGACAATTTGCGGAGCTAGCACCTTACTGCTATGCCAAATACGATTCACGGACGAGCTTCCCGCCATACGACTAGAATCGACACACCTCACCGTCTGACCTCTTAACTGAGCCCGTCGGACCATCCTTCAAAGCTAGCACCTTCACTGCTACCCTTAATACAAGTCCTTCGCGAACCCTTAACTCAATATGCGGAGCTAGCACCTTCACTGCTATCCTCAATATGAGTCCTCCCGGCCCGCGGAGCCTTCACTCGGCACATAGAGCTTGCACCTTACTGCTATTAATGCGATTCACGGACGAGCTTCCCTCTGTACAACTAGAATCGACATACCTCAGCTGTCCTGACCTCTTAATTGAGCCCCGTCAGGCACCCTCTGCAATAGACAGTCCCTCTGCCTATATTAGACGTCCTCTTTTTCATGAGCCCGGCTCACGAAGCCCTGCCAAGCCTATGACGACGTCGACGACGAGCCTAGACTGCCACATACTCAATCGGTTCAACGAATACGAGCCTATGGTACCCGCATATTCGGCACTAAATCACACTCTTTTAACCTCACGACTCCACGACAAAGAGCCCTAAAGCTCTGGCAATATACACATAGCGATGGAAGGGAGGATATGACATTTTAGGACAGTGCTCTTGCTCTTGCTCTTGCTCTTGCTCTTGCTCTTGCTATTAGCTTGCATATACTATGTACCCTTTTAGACAAGCAGAGTATAGAGGCATAGAATATGGTTAGACGCTCGGGGCAAGCTCTTTTCAAAGGGGGGGGGGGGGTGATGTGACAGTTCTGACAGTCACGGGCGCAGGCATGTGCTAAGCCTGTGCACGCGCTAGTGTTAGAGTATAAAGGGGTAAACGCGTCAGCTTTGTGCATAGCTCTTTCTTTCCTTTTTGTCTATTATTCTAAAAATGAAGAGTATTGTCTTAATCTGATTTGTCTTATATGCCTCTATTACACGTTTTGACTGTTAGTTATTAATATAGCAACTATATAGTCTAAAAGCAAATGCTAATCTTATATATTAACTTAAATTAGCTTCTAAATTGGCCTTTTCCTTGTTTAAACCTTTTAATATAGCATTAAGCCGCAAATCGAATATTTAGCTTATAAGAATCAGTATTATTAAAATTGACCGGGCAATTTATATAGCATTTGCAAAGAGATTATTAAGTAGAGAATAAAAAAGAAAAGGCGAGGATAAAGGCGAAAGTTTAATTAAAAGAGGCGCAAAAGCATTAGGATTATAATAAAGCTATTATTAATATTATAACTCTTAAAATCGACGCTAGCGACCTTTAAGCGTATTTTTATCGTTGTTATTAAAAGGTATATTATAAATATCTGCTCGAGGAGCTATAAGCCTTTAAGGAGATTAGCTAGATATATTATAAATTTAAGGTGAAAATCGATAAAGTTAATAGTTAAAATAAGGTTTTTAAAGTCGATAATCGCAGCTCGATGCGCTATATTTACTTTTGATAAATAATAAGTTAAATATAAAGTTTATAAAAAGTATAGCTAAAAAGCGCGATTTAGCTAGCAAACGTTATAGGTTTGCTGCAATAATAATGTTTTCGATGTTTTCAATAATATATTTCACGTGATGTAGGAAATATTAAGCTAATCAGGTGGCCAGATTTTGCACCTTGCTTAAAATCCCTTTATTTTCTGCCTTATATAAAAAAAAATTCCGCGAATATAATACTTATGCCATTGGGCAATTAAAGAGCTATATATATCCTTAATTAATCGAATAATTAGTCGAATATTACAAGGGAACCATATAAACTTCGGTTTTTACTCAAAATTCCATATGTCCAAAAATGGCCAAATAACCCGCCATAGTTGATGCAAGAGAAGCAACTTCGTAGGACAATTTATAGCTCGTTGCGACAAATATTTGGAGTTGTAAAAATCACTTACTAGAACTACTTGATTTCCCACAAACGTCTCCTAAATTTTCTAGAGAGGTTGAAAACTCTAAGATTTGTGGATGCAAAGATTGGAATCTAGAAGACGGCACGTGACCCATCTCTTAAACGATTTGTTTTATGTAAGCGACGAGGCATGCTCCCGGGCAGCAAACAGTGTGGCCAATAAGCCAGTTAGTCAGTCATCAGCTGAGGCTATACCCCTAACTGATCGGCTAATACGAGTTCCGTCAGCTGACTGACTAACTAATACGGCTAATTAGCAGCTAATAAGTGAAGATATACTTTTTGATAAATCCGATTTAATTAACCAATTTATTTAAGGCTATTAGTATACCGTTCTAGGCCCTTCCTATAATAATTGCCCCTCGCCTTTGCCAATTTTTGAGGCATGTCTAATGCTACAAGAGTCTTCTTGACAATTTAGAGCTCTTTAGGGTAGTTATCTTACTACAAGAAGAGAAGACTCGCTTGCATTTAGCACTTATTGCAAGAATAGCTAGGAAATCAAAAGCCATTTTTGCCAACTAAGGCCATTTAAACTCTCTTAATCTCTAGTAATCTATAAGGCCCATCTAACTAAGAGGCTTATCCAAGTATAAAGCTAATTGGTCCTTCCTTGTCGAATGACGGGTTAAATTTACTGCTAAGGGTGCCACTTAGCTAAGTATATTTGCAAGATAATCGGTAAGTTTAGCGGCTTTTTAAGGAGATTAAGGTCTTTATATAGCAGTCTCTTATTTATACTTATCCTCTTAAATCTTCTTTACTTTTGCTTTGCCCGATTTAATAAAGTGAGCTTTAGAACTAGTTTACTTATTTTTAAAGTATCGGAATTTAAAGCTAAGGTGCAATATGACTAAAGCTATTTATGCGACAAATTTATTAGTTTTGCTATAATAGACTTTCGCTTTGTTCTATGAATCTATAATCGAGTTTTAAATGCTAGGATGGTGGGCGAATTCGCTAGCTTTTAATTGTCTTTTAAGGTTCTTAAAATAATTGAGTATATATTTAAAAATAGGAAGCAGTTCTTATAAATAACTATACGAGGCCTTGTATTCGCCGTCTTTTAGGTTTGCATTTCCTTCTAATGCCTTAGTCGTGTAAAAAAGCAGCTTAAGCTATTCTTTGATGATTTTTAAGGCGTTTTATTCGTTGTCGGAAAGATAATTGTTATTTAAAACCTCTTTATTAAGAGCATCCTTAGAGCTACGAAGCTGCACTATATACGAGTTTAAAGCCTCTTTTAGTTTTAAAGCTCGACAAATTATAGAGTATATCGCATTTTAGCGAATATTATTATCTAAAATAAGCTTTTACCTTTTACTTGCTGCAATGCCGACATTTTTAGTCTTTTGTAAAGCTGTAAATAAGTCAATTCTTTTGCTAGATGCTATGACGTGCGCTACTAAATTGTGTAGCTTTTTAAGCTCTTTACGCCTTCTTTATATTTGCTTCCGAATAGGTGGCCTTGCGTCCTTATATTCCTTTTAAAATTCCGAGACATCTTAACTAAACAAGTAAGCCTTAGCGATCAAGTTAAGGATATGCCTTATATAGCGCAATCTCTTCTCTTTAAGCTCGAAGCTTATAGCCTTTCCGAGTTTTACAAGTGTAATATTATTATTCGAAGCATTATTAAGCACAAAATAGCCTAAATTATTCTTGTTAATGCCGAATCGTTAAAGGAGAAGTAGAATAACTGCTACTTGATCTAGAAATAAGGTTAGTCACATGCTTGCTAGCGCCGTCTAATTAGCTAAATTTACTATTTTTCCGCGCTAAAGTAAACAAATTACCGAATTTGTAAGTATAATATTACTAATAAAAAAAGTATATTTGCATAGCTGCTATATAAGTGAAAATGATTACTTATTAACGCCGGCTTTTCTATGCTCAAGCAACTCTAGCAAGCTAATAAGACGTGTAACATTCTTGTACTTGTTATTAATAAAGTGTATAATTATACTAATAACCGATATTTTCTTATGCTTTAATCCTTAGCTGTTAAAAGAGATAAAGATAGCTAATTGCGCAATAGCTACTTTTGCAATAATATCCGGCTTAAAGTATTCGAATATATCGTGTATTTAATTTGTAATAGTGCTACGGACTGGCATATTATTTATAGCTTGCATGTTAGTAATGCAAAAGCATCGTTTTAATTGTTTAGATGCGGCTTTCTTGTGCTTTATATCGTCTAAGATTACTTACTCTAAGAACGCGTTCTTAAACTTTAATTGACGAAATGGAATAATGCGTTTATAGCTGCTATTTACAATGCTAGAAGGTTAAGCAAGAGGCTTTAAATGCACCCTTTATATGTCTTTACCCTCGTCTAAAAAGTGTATATCTCGCAAGTGACTTTCGGCATTTTTCAAGGAATTTGCATTAAAATGGAACTCTTGGTGTTTAGAGAAATTAGGATTATAATAGCTTAATTAAGTTAGCTTGTTTGCATAGCAAAATACACGGAACTTACAATGCTTGCATGCCTAGAATGTGGCTGGCTTTTGCCTCGGGTCGATAGTCTTAGAAAGAGCATAGCTTAAGCTCCAAACCTACTATGTTCTCTTCTTTTTAGCTGGCTTTATAATAGTATAACCTCGTGGGAGTCGTGCCACGACAATAGCTCGATTGTCCCACAAAGGCTCTCCGTAAACGTATGGCGAATAGCCTCCCGGTCGCTCTTTTGGTGGCTTCTTATAAGGGTTATAATTCGTATTATATATAAGCTTTGGACGATTGCACGTATCGCAATGCAAAACCTCTTGCATTTTGCCTTTCCTAGCTATTATACGACTAAAAGCATTAGGAAGAGATAATTTAGAGGGTGTAGCAAATGCAAAGCCTAAGCTTGAGGCTTCAAAAGTCAAGTCGATAGGAGTGTTCTGGCGGGAACCTATAATTATTAATAATATTAATGATAATAAGTTATAGTGGTGCGCGCGATGCAGAGTTTTACAGTGGATTAGGCCTTATAATTTAGGCTAAAAGGGCACTAAATCGCATTAATTATGGCCTGGAATAGACTCCAAAATCACAAAATTTAATGTAATAAGCTTATCAGCTACTTATAAGTCATAAAATATTCAGCTGATTAACTTATATTATTTAATAGCCTCAACTGACTAACTGACGTCACCACCAGCTTATAAGCTATCAGTACTGGCTTATTTGAACTGACTGATTGGCCACTCTGGCAGCAAACGACGGAGTATTTGTATAGGAAATCGCCTCCTCTTGCTGCTCTTCCTCATCATCATTTGCATCGGAATCACAGCGCAATTTTAGCCCGCCGCCATCCCCTTTTCTCCTGCCTCACATTGTAAAGTATACACAATCATCTACACCTCTTGTTTCCGAAAGCCCTTGCTTCACCTGTAAGATATGCACCTATTTCCCTATACATTTTGTATGTATCTAGTCAATAGCCTCTTAATTGAGTTGAGTAAAGCAGCCCGGGGGCCCTCGATCATCCAATCAGAGGCTCCCCCTGGGTTAGCTGTCCTGCCAAAAATGAAACTACGTCCCTAGTGAAGTGTGATGGAGGATGCGAATAAACGTTGGAGTTTTTCGGCGGGTCTTTCTTCCTTCTTCTCTTGTTATTTCTCTCTAAACTTCCCTTAATTGTTTACTTTAAGTTAGCCTTAGGCCCGAGCCTTATAAAGAATTATATTTGCTATATAGAAATGAGCGAGAGAGAGCGACGGGCCTTTAAGTGAAAGGGATTCACGGCAAAACCTCGGATTTTGACGATTGTTGGGCACACAGCTGTGAAACATGTCCCTTTAAGTGACACCTTTCGATGACTAGACAGAAAGGCCTCTGAACCTATTACACTATATCTGAAAGTTCAAGGGGCCATCCCAGAATATAGTTTCTCCAAATTCGGTATACTCTTGGAGTAAGTATTCCACCCATTATTGATAAGTGCCAGTTTGTTACGGTGGTTGATTCTCTAAGGTAAATTACTCTACGTATCATTTGACTCTCACTTACCCCCGCCGGCTAACGGCACTCATTTCACTTACAATATCACAAAAATTCGGTGCATGTTGCTGCACGTGATATGTAAAGGACTCAAACCCATCGCCGAGTTTATTGGCTGAATACACCACTCTCTTCGACCAATTAGAATTCTGAAAGAAGCAGAGCGTGATTTGGTATCCTAAATAATGTTCCTAGGTCTCTAGATTGGGCTTTTCCTAAAATTCCGAGGAAAGCAATGAACTCCTTGTCCTAGAAGCTTGGTCAAGAGTGGATTACTTGGACAAAATTCTAATAAACCACAACAACCCCCAACAGTGCTGAAGATAACCTGGGCTGGCAGCATTGCAGGGCGGCTGAGGGAATGAGTGAATGAGTTTTATCGGCCGGTTCATCCGAGGCCTGCCGCTCTCGGGCACCCTCGGGCATCTATTTCTGCCAGGCGTATATTTACATTCGCACGCCAAAAACATGACCACTCGCCCTTTGTCAGTACTTGCATGGTTGATCAAACCTGCAACCTGTTATTCGTTGCAAGGGTCTCAAGATAACATCCCCTGTCCTGTCTGCGTTCTGTCCCGCCTCTATTTTCCTTTTCGGGACGGGAGACTTTCCGCTTAACCAATCGCTTCGTTGTGGGCTTTTGGCTTGCCTCATTGTCCGATCAAGAGACCTTTTACTCGATCAAGAGCACCTCAGCCGCAGTCCGGGGTGTTCTCAGCTGAATGGCGCCATTTTCTTGTCTGGCGCAATTGCCGAACTGGGTCGGAGGACATCCCAACAGCGTTTCCGCTCAACCTTTCTTCAGTGTCACCATCTGTAGGCTAGTATCAACATATTATCTCCGACTTGTTGACGTTATCCGTACGAGTATGTCGCAATCTAATGACAAAGGTGAGTTGGCAAGCTAGAACTCTTATCAAGTCCCTTGCTAGTTTATAAGCGTGGAGTTCTAGAAGAAGAACGTCCTGACTAAAATTTAGGTAAATCGGCAGCAATCTATGGTGTCTTACCTGGCCTAAATGAAGGTTCATCGCTGGCCTCGAGTAAAATTGTCCCGCCGGATTTGCAAACATCATTTTCTCAAGCTTCACCCTCTCAAGCTTCGCCTTCTCAAGCTCCGCCTTCACCCTCGCAAGCCCCACCTTCCCAGTCTCCAGGTCCATCTTCAAGTCTTCAATCGGGGCTTCTACCCGGGCAAGAAAAGACTACCAAACCACCCCCTCAACCGAAAGACAAACCCGAAAGGAAAAGAAACATATGGTACAAGAAAAGAAGAGATCCCCCTCCAGAGCAGAGTCCTCCCAAACAGCAAGCGCAGACTCCAAACGTTGGAATTGAGAACACAGAATATGGGGCCAATCAAGCCAATATAGAGGACAAGAAAGGTGCTCAGAGCACTTTCCAGTCGGTAGAGTTGCCAGAAACTTCCAGTTCCCCTGGAACCTTCTCCAAAGATACCGCCACCCCCAAGGTTGCTAAGCCACTGAAGATTATTCGCCGCCCCTTTTCAAATCCAGGAGAAGATTCGGAAGATGTCAAATGGGTAGTTGATGTAATAGTGGTGTATATGTGCGGAGGTAAAGAGGACAATGCACCATTTTTGCATGTGGAGACCACTGTGGCGGTCAAAAGCACGAATACGGATAATCCCAGAAAGGTCGAAGAAGAGACGACATCAAATGCGAGGGGGGAAAAGTCCATGCGTGGTGGAAGACTTCTCACAAAGAATCAAGCTAAAAATGCCTCGTTGAATGTGGAGAACCAAGAGGGAAGGTATGCATCCTGAGCGACTCCCATAACTTTATAGATATCCAAACTGATTGATATTAGCACTTCACAGGCCCCAAAAGACACTGCAGTGGGTGGTGCATCTCTAATTGGCAACGCTGAACAAAAGCCATCGCCTACACTCCCTTCGAGTGGAAACCCAACTTCAACAAAAAAGCCCGAGATAGTCAATTGGCTGGAACATAAGCGCATGCTTCCATATGTTCTCCCTGGTGCCAGAATTGAGGGCTTTGGTTTAGATCTGAAGACCGGGGCTACGGAGGGTCCAATTGACTTTAATGGTACCGTGTCGGATATGTTCAAACAGCTCAAAGAGATGAGGAGAGGGCATGAGTCGAGATCTATTGTATTCATCGGCCATGGATACGGTAGCGTACTGATAGCCAAGATGATGTCGGAAGCGGCCTACGAAACAGAAAGAAATGCCACATTGGGAAAATCTATCGCTGCTATCGCCCTCTTCGCTGCTCCACTAAAAAACCCCACCGAATTGACGAAGTGGACGGCTGACACTTTTGGCATATCCCAAGATTCCAAGCTGTTTACGAGTGCCGCTCCAAATGGACTGTTGCTACACGCCGAACAATGGCGGGAATTAGTTCAGGACAATATAAAAAAGACTATCGCAACATTTGTAGTGTTAGAGCGGAATGCCATTCCTCCGCCTTCTAGCGACAGCAATGATACAGAAGATCAGGAGCACGTCGACATCCGCCATCTCCTGAAGGAAAATCCCAATCATCTATGGGAAACGGAATTGACCACCGGTGATGTTGCGAAGTTTTCTGGACCTGGAGATCCACGATTTCAACCTATCAGTCGATGCATATCCGATGCAGTTCATACCCATCAGCTACTGGCCGCAGCCGAAGACGGTAATGAGGATATGATCAAACATTTGATCAGCCATTCCATTGATCTCAACCTCTCAAACACAGACGGACGCACTGCATTACACATAGCGGCGGACAATGATAAGCTGAACATAGTCGGGTTGTTACTCGAAGCCGCCTCACCGAATCTGAAGGACCGGAAGGATAATTTAGGTGACACAGCGCTTCACATTGCCGTTCGTGGCAAGAAAAATTCAAGTCCTTCGATTGTCAAGAAACTGCTAGCTAAAGGAGCAAATTCAAATCTAGAAAACAACAATGGGGAAACTCCGAAAGGCCTGTCCCAGGAAAAAGGTATGCTCCCACAAACAAAACGCTGGTTCGAGAAGCCGCCATTGGTCAGAGGAACCCCGATACGGGACCATCTCCATAAAGGAAAGCCACCAGAGGGATATGCCGCCATCGCTTGTGAGTTGGTAGGGATGACTGCTCGAGAAATATACGCCGCAAAAGGCCAAACACCCGACGCCTACCTACCCATCAACAACACAGTTTCTGAGCTAATTTACAGTGGGAAAGACGTAAATTCTACCTTTAAATCGCTCCGTGGTTCCGGTTCCAAGGGAAAGGCTGTGTGTCGTTGGTATCACGTACCGATGAATAATGTAAGTTCTCTTGACTCTATCATTATTCCATGAACTAATGTAATTATGTCTGAAGATGGCCTGGGTGCATGTAAGTACACTTTTTCGTGCGTTTGGAACTCGCTGACAAGAGATTTTAGGATCTGTTTGCAAAACTTGACTATCAGATGTGGCCATGGCCTGCGCATTCCAGAGACAGCGAGATCCCTCACAGCGTATGTTGAACTCTCATTCAGCTGGCACTCGGTTGCAGTCTTGTAAAGCCAGGACTCCACGTCTCATAAGTGTACTCATTCAAGCGAAGCTACTTACCCACAGCTCAATTTTAGCGATGTATGAATCCTCAAGGCGCAAGGTTACAGAACCTTCAGCGTAAGAATGGGCCATTAAAGCACGAGGCTTTCGTAATTTTGGTAAAATTACCCATAGAACTCTTTTCCTACAACACTTTATGTTAACTGTTGAAAATTAGATGCCGTATCTGAGTTACGAAGAAATCGAGAGGCAGAAGGAACTCAGCGACCTCGTCAAATTGATATACAAACCTTTTGCCTCGGAAAATGATTTCGAGACCCATGGTCCACGAAGAAGGACCCCCTCGGACATAAGTTTCCCTAATCGCAGAGGATTCCTCACTTGGTTTCGATATCGTAAGCAACAGCAACAATCAGATGTCAAGGATGAAACAAAGTCTACCATACGTGGATACTTGAATTATAAGTCTGGAGACTCCTATCTTCCACTCCACCCAAGGCGGTAAGTTTCTTTCTATAAAAGTCTAGAGCCTAGAAATGGAACCTGTACTAATAGGTCCAGCACCCTTGACCAATCATATTACTACATGCTTAAAGACACGTCATATAGAGACAGGACCCAGGTCGTCTCTCGGTGGATTCAGAGATCAAAGGGCGTATCTGAGCACAGGCCCCAAAGCCACAATATTCTTATGGTTGACCAACTTTGGCTATGGCTTATCAAAGGACAAGGGGATGAGCCGGATACTGTGATAACCTCCTTTCCGTCACGCGATGGGGCAGATTCGACTGCGGCTGCAGATGATCCCGAAACCCTCATTCTAGATGAAGAAGATAGGGATCCAATCGTCAACACCACAGATTTACTCTCTCGAATTATGACTGTCTGTTGCAGGGCTATGGACCGTTACCAAGAAGTTGAATCTTTGAAATTCCTGCAGTTCTTTGAAAGTGCGATAGGAAATGCGGTAAGTTCTATTGTTATCATAAATATACTAACCCCTGAATACTTTGCTGACGATGGACAGGAGGACAAAGAGACTCTACTATTCACGAAATTTCGCGCCCAGACAAAGCTGTTGTATGGCTTACACGACAAGCATGCCAAGTATCAGGAGCAGAGAAGTAAACTGCTCAAAAAGCTACTTGACATCCGCAGCGAGTCAAATTTGCTTAAAGAGGTTAAGGACATCTTGGATGAAATTAAGATGATTTTATCTGTCCTCTGTGATCAGATCGAAATCCTTGAATCCGATGGTCTCAAGGAATTCTTCAAGAAGCCCGCAGAAGTTTCAGCTTCGCCATCACAAACGCCGCCAGCGCAAATTACAGTACCAACAACAATATCTCACCCATTTCCCAAAGTTCGGGATCTGATTAATGGCACCAAAAAGAACTTCACAGCCATGGAAGCACATGCAAAGGATGTTGAAAAGGGGGTAATTCTTACCATTCATGCACCGCCATGACAAATCAACTAATTCGGATCAGCTTGAACACCTGCTCGATCTTAAGCAAAAGCAAGCCAACCTCTGGGAGGCTCGGTCCTCTCGTGAAGGAGCAGAGGAGACTGCTAAGCAGGGAAATGTAGCAATTTCAAACCCAACTATCTTTTTCTTAGGGTTTACTGACTCACGCTAGACTTTGCTTGTTTTCACCGTTGTTACGATTATTTTTGTGTGTAAAACTTTCACTTTCTGCTATTCACAGTGGACTAACATCGCCGTAGCTGCCACTTTCATTCATGGCGTCCTTCTTCGCCCTTGGAGTTCAACAATTTCCAAGGGATCCAAAATCAGGAAATACAAGCTGGCCGCTGCGCTACATTTGTGGCCTGCTCTGTAAGTTCATAATCGCTCTAAGGAAACTGCACACACTAACAAGAAGCAGTTGGTATCTCATTTGGCGTGTCCATCCCATTCGTTCTATTAGCATTCAATATCAGTTTGGTCACAACACCATGGGGTAGAGTGTCGCATATATGGATCAAACGATTGGTGATAATATTGCTCAAGCCATTGAAGATGTTTCCTTGGGAGTGGATACGGAGAATCGGTTATAATCGACACAAGAAGCTTTTTGAGTCTTTGCTACTCTATGGGATCCCTGATGAATCTAACGATTCCTTGGTGAGAGACTTACGAAGTGAGTTGAAAGATCAATGGGAAATATCGGATACCGAGCACGGAGATGACGACTTATATCCCTGGAGACATGTAGCTGGGAACGATTCGGAGAATGAAGAATCAGAAGAGGAGGAAAAGGTTGATTGGTCCTTGAAGGTCAAGCAGAGGAGATTTCTTCAGCGTCTAGTCTAGGTGCAACATTAGGACTGTTTTCACACGTGGCTTTATCTCATTTATCTCAACTTTAAGGGTCAGGACAAAATATTAGCACCGGCGTGAGATTTTCAACTATTGGAAAGTACAAACAAACTTTGCTTTACTATTGGAACTTCCCCAGTGCTTGCCATAACCTCAGTCAATAGATCCCATTCCTCTACTCCATTATCTTTCTCGCCAAAAGCTCAAATTCTTCTCACCCAGTTCTTTAACCCAAATCCCTAACGCCAATTTCAACGCGTTCTTCTGCTCGAAATTTGCGCTAATCCTACTGCCAAACTAATGTAATGAGTTTGTTTAATTATAGTGTTTTAAGCAATATAGCCTATATTTGTTCATATTAAATGAATTCACCAGCCAAATGCCCATACGCCCACCCTCATCTACCCATGAAGAACACCAAAAAAAAAAAAAACAGGCAAACAAACTTAAGCTATACCCGCCAGCAATGAAATTGATGAGACCTTATGTATTGATGCCTATTATAAGCCTGATATAGGTTGTTCGACATTTGAATGCCGATATGTGTGTTTTCCATATTGTCTAAATATAAATGCCGATGTCTGTTAGTCTAGAACGCAGCCACCTCTATGAACCTATCAATATGTCGTGATGACGTTGAGTAGGGATTCAATTCTGGCTCCCTTGCCCACCTGTGCAAGAATGCCGCTCGGAGCGGACGAGCGATTTCAGTCAGCATTGTTAAGGTATGAGCCTAAATGACAGCGGAATAATCGTATGATTGAGGTGCAAAGGAGGTAAATTGTAGTGCATATGGATGCAGATAATAATAAGTAAGGTAGGGTGGAAACACCATATATATACAGGATAACCTAGCGGGCCCACCAGGGGGTGCAGCTACTTCATAATACGGCTAACCGAAACCCCACTAAAAACCTCCAACTTTGCATTGTAATGAATAATTTGTTTCAAATTATTTTCTCTTAAAATTTTAATATTATTTATGATTAGTATTAAATTATTGTATGACGGAAGGATTTAGACTAAAAGTTTGTTTTTATAAGAATAATTAAAATAATTATATTTATACTTACAAAATTCGAGATTTGAAAATAGAAATGCGGTTGAAATTTTTGAGGCTAAAATGTTTATATATATTATAATAAACAACAAATCAAAGTTTAGTTCTTCGAAATCAAAGAGTTTTAATAATATTCGATCAATTTGCAAAATTTTAAAGTTCTTGACTTTTGGTGGGGTTTCGGTTAGCCGTATCACGAGTAGCTGCACCCCCTGGTGGCCCTAGCGGCTCACGTGCCACTATACCATTATTCCTGACACTCCCCCTCGTCGGCTACTGCCGGCGCAACCCCAAATAGGAAATAATGAGGTTATTCAGGTCTTGTTAACTCCTGTGATAAGCCTCCGCGCCCACGGCACCTACGTCTCCCTGTGGAAGTTTAGTGCCCTATAGCTTTTATAGGTTATTTTATAAGAAATAATAAGCATATTTAGTATAATAATATTAAAGACCTTAATATTAAAATATTAATATTTAATAATAAGCTCTAATAATTAAAGCCTCCTCTACAATAAACAAATCCTTTAAGATATTTAGAATTATTCTAAGTATAATTAAATTCTTTATACTAATTAAAAAAGGCTAATCTATTACTTGATTATTATCTTATTTTTAATAATCCTTATAAATACTATCCTTAAGACTTATCTTAAACTAATATTTGTTATATTGTCTATATATCTCTATTATATGCTTGTATAGCTTCTTATAAAAGTTTATAACCTGTTCTTAATCCTTTAAATATATAAGAGGCATAAGAAGTGATTTAAGAGTTTAAATAAAGAGGGTAACAGTATTATTATAATTAATAATAGGGGTTAAGATAAGGGATTTAGTATTATAAATAAAAAGTTGATTAGATTATTGCCTTTTGTTTTTAGCTTATATATGGTCGACTAATATTAGTTTAAGGATAATAATTATAAGTGCAATTTAAAGGAGAAGGGTTTATTAAGCATTTAAATTAAGCTCTTATAATAATAGTCTTTTATAGTGTGTCAAAGGAATACTCAAGTTATTTAATTTAATTAATTAATTAATCATGATTAATGAGTAGAATATGAGTAGCGGTTTTTAATTAATCATTGAGTATGAGTAGCAAATATGCTTTGATTAACTTGAATAATTGAATAAATCATCACATGCAAGTTATATAATATAGATTTTGCTTTATATTTTAAGAGTTTGAGTAAATTGAGATACAATTAAATATATATAATATAAACGAGTACTTTTTATAGTTAAAGTCGTTTTAAAATAATAAAGCCTTGATTTATAATAGATTGTTAAAGTGATAAAGACATGAAAAAATCG
>Ga0302325_10016984_pt1 | contig 15402 bp, 12 predicted proteins | sample Palsa_T0_2_FD_201948 | JGI IMG/M metagenome (GOLD analysis project Ga0302325, IMG submission 201948) | Peat permafrost microbial communities from Stordalen Mire near Abisko, Sweden - Palsa_T0_2 | ecosystem: Environmental > Terrestrial > Soil > Palsa > Peat permafrost | place: Sweden: Abisko...
TGCAGCGTCCTTGTCCTGTGAAAACTTGTTTTGCTCGACCACCGTGTGCTGGCCGGCGGCGGCGAAACGGATGGCGAGCCTGTTGTTGGTGAATTGATTGCGCTCGAGCACCGTATCGCTGGCATTGTCTGCGATGTCAATGCCGACGTCGCAGGATTCGATGGCCGAGGATTGCAGATGAAATCGCACCGCGCGCACCAGGATGGCGGTCGCGGGGCAGTTGATGATGTGCAGCCCGTCGATCGACGTGTCCGCGCCGCCGACGTCGAGCACGGGGCCGGAACCCAGGGCGTGCGCGTCGACCTCGGTGCCGGGCGCCGGCGCGGTGAGGCTCATGCCGTGCGGGTTCACGAGCGGCGGCAGCGGGGTTTCCACCACAATCTTCGGCACCTTGATTGAAACGGTGGCCCGGCCTGCCGCACCGGCGGCGATGAACAAGGCCTCGCGCAAGCTGCCCGGTCCGCGATCGGCGCCGGTGGTGACTTCGACCACGCTGCTGCCGGCGCCGGGGGGCGGCAGCGCGCGCCGGCCCTGGTACCAACGGCCGAGAATCACGATGGCGCCGAGGAGTACCACGACGGCGATTGCCACTGCCGATCTGCGGCTCATGCGCATAACGCCTCTGCGCCGTCCGCAGCCTCCAGTACAAACACGGCATGCCAGGATCGCTCGACGGCCAGCCGTCCAAACAGGCCATCCACCGGTAGCGACAGTGCGGTGGCGAGCGCGAGGGCGGCGGCGGCAACGGGGCGCGCCAAGCGCGGCAGATGCGGCAACAGAAGGGTGCGAAACGGCGCCGGATCCACGCCCGTGATCGACCGGACCCGCAGCCCGCAGTCGCCGAACATCCCAAGATAGGCGTTGCGGTGGCGGGCCTGGAACACGGTCGAATCGCAACGACTCGCGGCGAACGTCGGCGCGGCCTCGAGCAGTACCATGCGACCACCGCCGGCAAGGTGAGCGCACATGCGCCGCAGGGCGGTGCCCACGCATTGGGAATCGAGCATGTGCTGCAAGACGGTCACGCCCAGCACCAGATCGAACTGCTCACCGATATTCAACTGCGCAAGATCCTGTACCAGGAAGCGACATCGCCCGGATAGACCGACAGCGGAAGCCCTGCGCCTGGCCTCGGCAATCATCGTGACGCTAAGGTCGATGCCGGTGACCTGCGCGCCGCGCGCCGCCAGCAGTCGGCTCCAACGGCCCACGCCGCAGCCCACATCCAGGACCCGGGTTCCGGGAGCGACCCGCAGCCACGGCGAGAGCGCCAGCCGCTGGGTGTAATCGATGGCCCGGTTGTAGAACTCGGGCATACCGTAGGCGCATACCGCGCCCAGACCGTCGCCTTCAACGGCGAAGCGGCGCGCCCGATCCTCCCAGTAGACGTCGGGCAGATAGACCTGCGGGGCTCGAACTCCACGGGAGCTCATGCGGCTCCCCGCATGGAAGGCGGTGATTCTTCCGGCACATCCGCACCATGCGCTCGGGGCTCGTAATGATCCTGGTACAGGCGCCGCCCCCACAAATTGAGCGAAATCCAGTTGCCGAAGCCGACCGACATCGGTGCGATGTGCGCGATCGCGTAGAACAGGTACAGCGGCACGATCGGGGCGATGTAGCCGCGCTCACTCCTGGGAATGGTGGTAAACAGGGCGATGACGCCGAGCGCCAGATAACTGCCGATCGCAGCGGTGAAGTACGCGGGATTGGTCAATACACCCGCATCGATCCAATCGCCGAACAGCAGCCGATGTACACCGCTGGCGAAGCTGACGATCAGTAGCGTTGCGCTGACGATCTTGGCCGCGTGCAATGCCAGCGACAGCACACCGACGTAAACGATAAAGTGATAGGTGGCGAACGGCGACTGGCGACTGATGCGCCAGATTTTGCCGAAGCGTTCCGTATAGACCTTTACAAGGCCGTGGTACCAGCCCACCCGTTGCGAGAACCATCGGCGCGGCGACCCGGGCCCTTCGGTGCTGACGACCAGGCGGCCATCGTAATAGATGCGCTCGCCGTGGCTGAGCAGAATGATGGCATTTTCAAAATCCTCGGCATACACCGACAGCGAATGCTCCTGCAACGCGCGCTGCAGCGCATCGCGCCGATACAGCGAGACGCCGGAGGTGATGCTGAAATCCGCCAGACTTGCGCGTCCGACCCGGAACGCGAGCGCATATTCGAAAGCCTGAAAGCGCGCCAGGAATCCATCCGGCTCGATCATGATTCGCGGGCAGGCGGCGGCGGCGCCCGATTGCTGGAAATCGCTGACAAAGCGCTCCAGGTCGATGGTGCTGCCGGCGTTGCGTGCGCGGATGCGAATGTCCGGATCGACCACCAGGACGGTCGCGATATGCGGCGGCAGTCTTTCCAGCAATGCGCGTATGGCACCCGGTTTGCGGCGGTTGATGCTCTCGTCCGAACACCGCCACCCCGCCTGGCGCAGGCGCGCCACGGTATCGTCGGTGGAACCGTCACTTACCAGCCACACCCGATCCCGGTGTGGACGGAAGGCATCCGTGAATGCTTCCAGATCTTCACCGAGATTGAATACCGAGGCGATGATGGCGTACGGCGCGGATGGCACCACCCGCCGCGCACCCTGCGGCAGTGCGGCGGAGAGATTGATCGACAGATTGCGATTTTCATCGCCTTCGCGGCTGGTCGCGGTATGCCTGCGGCGCATGTACAACCGCAGCGCATAGTCGATCGCATCGGTATAGACGATGAGATTGGCCAGGACGTAGACCAGGATCGAGAAGTTCGCCGTCGCGGCGCTGGCTGCGGACAGGGCGATCCAGCCGCCGAGCAGTACGCACACGGCAAGAGGCGCGAGCACTGTCCATGATCGCTGGGTCTTCACGGCACTGCGATGGCTGTCCGGGCCGTCACCCTCTGTAGCATCGGGAGCCGCTCGTGAAGCTCGGCGCGCAGATCATCCTCATCGGCGATGTGCATGCCGCGCTCGGCCATGACTGGTAACGAGCACAGGATCCATATCAGTGAGCGCACCCGTGAAGGCACGTGTGCCGCGTGGCCCTCGAGCGAGCACATCATGTGCTCGAACGCCTGCTCAATCTGCAGTATCACCGCACTGACCGCCGGATCAATCGGCAGAATCTTCAGCGCCTGATTCCATTGCACATTGGTTCCCACGACGCGACGCCGGATGAAGGTCGTGTACGGCAGCAGCTGACTGTCCTGCGCGAGCGCCGAGCCCGAAAACGGAATCACGTAAGGATACATGCCGATCTCGCATCCGCGTCGCAGCCAGCGGTAGGCCTGGCGCAGGGTTTCGGCGACATCCTGCAGCCGCGATCGTGGCGAGCTCAGGATCAGATCCAGGAACGGCGTGATGCCCGCTTCCAGCGCCGCCGTGAGCATCGGTTCGATGTGAGGATATATGTGCGCCTTGTTGAATTCGGCGAGCACCGACTGCGAGAAATTCTCGATGCCGAATCCGAGGACACGAAAGCCGGCGCGCCGCATCGCCGCCAACCGCTCGCTCGACATTGCATCGATGCGGTTGGTGCTGATGAACTGCAGGTGCTGAGGGAGTTCGCCGCGCGTCTTGGCCGCGACGATGGCCTGGCACAGCGCCAGGATGCGGCTGTCCCTGGTAAACGCAAAGATGTCGTCCTGGAAGATGACCGTGCGTGTCCGCGGGTGCGCCGCGATGATTCGCTCGATCATCCGCAGACACTCGTTCGCGTCGAGCCGCGCTACCGCCGCGACACTCCCCTGCGCCTGGTGCAGAAAGTTCGTGGCAGAGCAGAAGGTGCAGGCCATGGGACAGTAGTTGAGCGTGATCAGACGCACCGAGCGGATCTCGGCCAGATGCGCTTCGCGCGCCGCCTTGGACGGCAGTGCGCCGACCCGATAGGCGCTCTCGAGGCGGTCCCAGTAGGCCGCGTACGGCATCTTCTCGTAGGGGGTGCTGAAGATCGCGTCGCGCAGCTCCGCGCGATCGAGCGCCGGCTGCGGCATGCGCATGATCTTGCCATCGGCCGCGCGCTCGGCGGTACCGGTGATGCCATGCGTTGGCGCACCCTTGCGGATTCTATCGGCCAGCTCGAGCAGCGGCCGCTCGCCCTCGCCGAGCACGACCCGATCGAACGGCCCGAGCTCGAACATCAGCTCAGGTCGAAAGGTGGCCTCCATCCCGCCCGCCACGAGCAGCGCCTGCGGTGCCACACGGCGCGCGATGTGCGCCAGCTCGAGATCAAATCTGAGCGTCATGCCGGTGGTGGAAACGCCGATGACGTCCCACGGTTCCTGCAGCAGCTCGTGCTCGAGCGCGCGCTGAGGTGAGCCGGCACAGCAGTTGGGATCAAACACGTGGGCGCGTACGCCCGCGGCTTCAAGCACACCCGCCAGCCGCCAGACACCGAGCGGTGGGGCGAGAAACGTGTACTCGCCGCAATTCGGATCGTACGGGCCGATCAGCAGAATTCTTGCAGAGGGGAGATGCATGGCGATGCGACAATATCTCGCGTCTACCAGCAAGGCCACAGATCGGAAAGAAAAAAACGCTATTCAGAAGATATAAATCGGTCGACACATTATGTCGTACGCGACAGCCGCGGCATCGACAAGCTCCTGCGGTTTCTTCTGATAGAACCTTACAGAGCTGTTCTGACTGACAAATCTGAAACGAAATCGCGCGCCTGTCGAGCGCGCCTTCCGCGCCGCGGCTTTACTGCGCCGCTATTTGCGAAATTGATGATTGAGGATGCAAATCGATCTGCAGTTTCGAATCGGTCACGACACCTGTCGCTGCGCGGCGACAGGGGTCGGGCTGTCCTTCACCAGCCCGAGGCGCACCAGGCTCTCGGCGGTGGCGACTATGCAGTCTTCCTTCGGTCGCGGCGCCCAGCCGAGCAGGCGTCGCGCCTTCTCGTTGGTGGCGTTCTTCACCTTGCCGAGCTCGGGCACGATCTGCTTCACCATCGGGTTACGCAGTGCGGCAACGCGCAGCAGCCAGTTGGGCAATTGCATGGTGGGCACGCGCTTGGCCCGCGCGCCCAGGCGGCTCTTCAGCACCTTGGCGATCGCGACCAGCGGCATGAAATCGCCGGCGACGGCGAGGAAGCGTTCGCCCCTGGCCGCGGGATGAGTCATGGCGCGAATGTGCAGGTCGACGACGTCGCGCACATCGACGACTCCGAAATAGAGTCGCGGGCAGCCGGGCATGCGGCCGTCCAGCATGCGTTGCACCACCTGGACTGAAGCCGAAAGCTGCGGTCCCAGCACCGGGCCGAACACCACCACGGGATTGACGACGGCAAGCTCGAGGCCGCCGCCTTCTCTGGCGACGAACTCCCAGGCCGCGCGCTCGGCCAGGGTCTTCGATTTCACGTAGGCGGAAACGTCGCCACGAATGTCCGTCCAGCTGGTCTCGTCAAACGGCGCTGGGCGCGGCTCCTGGCCATAGCCGATCGCCGCGAACGACGACGTCAGCACCACGCGCTTGACGCCAGCCTCGCGCGCGGCCCGCAACACGCTCAGCGCGCCCTCGCGCGCGGGCACGATCAGCTCATCCTCGTGTGCCGGTACGTTCGCGGGAAAGGGCGACGCCACGTGCAGCACGTACTCGCAGCCGGCGACGGCTTCCGGCCAGCCCGCGTCGCTTTCAAGATCGGCGCCGATGAACGATAGGCGAGCGCCCGGCTGCGCGCCGCCTTGCTTGAGCAACGCGCGCACGGCGCTCTCGCGCGCAAGGCTGCGCACCGTGGTGCGCACCTCATGGCCCGCGGCCAGCAACTGCAGGATCGCATGGCCGCCGATGAAACCCGAGCCACCGGTGACCAGAACCGTAGCCATCGCGGACTCCTTGCTATCCCATTGCTGGATCGGTGAGCGAGCGCCATTCGACCCTGCTCCGACCCGAATAGGTCAGCTCTCGCATGCGCTCGCTGTCGCGGGCGATCACTGGCGACGCCGCTGCAGCTCCTCCAGCTTGAGCTTCAGCTGTTCGAGCTTCTGTCCGGCCTCGCCGAGCTTGCCGGCGGCGGTCAGCTGCTGATAATCGGACAGGTCGCGCGCCGCATCAGCGATCAGCGCGTTGAGGTCCTCTGGCCCCGCGCCGCTCCTGCCCGCGGCCGGCGTGCCCGCGGCGGCCGGCGAGCCCGGAACGGCCGGCGTGAGCTGCGAGGCAGGCGAGCCCGGCGATGCGGGCGAGCTCTGCGAGGACGCCTGCGCGCTGAGCGTGGACGGGGCGCCGCCGAACATTGCGGCCATCGCCGCTTCGAAGGTCGGACCGTAGGCGAGGCGGTCCTGCACCGCGAGTACCACCAGCCGCAGTTCCGGCATCGGGCTGCGTTCGGCCTGCAGATAAATCGGCTCGGCATACAGCAGCGCCCGGCCGATCGGAATCACGATCAGGCTGCCGCGGCGCACGTGCGAGCCCTGCTGGTTCCATAATGTCAATTGTCCCGAGAGCTGCGCATTCTGATCGATGCGCGCCTCGATCTGCAGCGGCCCGTCGATCAGGCGCGTCTTGGGAAAATCGTAGACCACGGCCTGGCCGTAGTGTTCGCCGTCGCTGCGGCCGGCGATCCAGCCGATCAGATTATTCCGATTGGCGGGCGTGAACGGCAGGATGCCGATGAACTCGGTGGCGCGCTCTGCCGGCAGGGTCATGAGCACGAAGTTCGGCTCCATGACCTGCTGGCGCTGCTCGGCGCTGCCGATCTCCGCGGCGACCGTCCACAGATCCTCGCGGTTGTAGAACACATCGGGATTGGTCATGTGATAGAGGCCGTAGACCGCGGCCTGCACTTCCAGCAGCAGCTCCGGGTAGCGCACGTGCACGCGCAGCGCGGCGGGCATCGCCGCCGCATCCACGAACAGGGTGGGAAACACCGTGCGGTACGCGGCGATGACCGGATCCTGCGTATCGAACACGTAGAACGTGGTGGCGCCGGTGTAGGCGTCGATCACGACCTTCACGCTGTTGCGAATGTAATTGATCGGGTCGCTGGCGAGCCGGTAGCGGCGCGCGTACGGATAAGTCGCCGAGGTGGTGAACGCATCCATCAGCCAGTAGATCCGGCCGTCCTCGCCCACCACGACGTACGGATCCGGATCCAGCGTGAGAAACGGCGCCAGCTCCTGCACCCGATCGCGCAGACTGCGGCGCATCAGCAGCCGGCTGTCCGCAGTCACGTCGTCGCTGAAGGGCAGCTTGGTGACGTCGCCGCGATCGTAGGCGATCAGCGTACGGCGCAGCAGCCCGCCCAGGCGAATGCCGCCATCGCCTTCGTACGAAGTCAGGTTGTTGCTGTCGCCCTGCGGGTAGTTGAATTCCTTCTGCCGCGTCTTGACGTACACGTCGGTGGTCGTGAGCTCGCCGAAATAGATCTCCGGCCGCGTGACCTTAAGTTCGGGAATGGTGCTCTGGATCGGCATATTGCTCAGCACCAGTGTCGGCAGGCCCTCGGGCGTGAAGCCATTGACCGGATTCATCGTGACGCCGTAGCCGTGGGTGTAGATCAACTTCTCGTTGATCCAGTTGCGGCTGCTCGCCGGCAGTTTGTCCACATTGAGCTCGCGCGCGGCGAGCATCATCTGCCGCGTCGAGCCGCCGAACGTGTAGCGATCGATGTCGATGTCGGGGAAGTCGTAGTAGGTTCGGATCTCCTGGATCTGGCGCAGTGTGTCCTGCAGTGCACGCCAGTCCCAGAGCCGGATGTTGTCGAGCGTGGCCTGGTTGCTCGGTGCGTCGAGCGCCGCGACCGTCGTCTCGGCGGGAAACGGGTGTGGCTCGATGCGATCGAGCGCGTAGGCGCGGCGCGTCATCTCGATGTTGTGCTCGATGTATGGTCGCTCGCGCACCAGTTGATTCGGCTTGACGATGAAACCGCTGACGTAGGCGCCCACCAGGCCGACGAGGACGTAGCAGGCGATCGCGGGCGCCGCCGCTGCCAGCAGCCAGCGCGGCCCGGGAGCGGCGATCGCGCAATACACCGCGATCCCCGCGCCTGCGATCAGCGCCGCGCACACGATCAGCATGCCGCCCAGGGTGATGTGCGCATCGGTGTAGCCGACACCGGCAAAGATCGTGTTGTCCTCGAACAGCCGCTCGAAGCGGCCGAGGTAGACGTGCAGCGCGATGATCAACAGCAGCGCCGCGACCGTGATCGACAAGCCGCGCCATAGCCGGATCTGCGCGGCGCCGAAGCCGCGCTCGACCACGCCGCGTGCGCGCGCAGTGGCCAGCGCGAATAGGCCTGCGGTCAGGCAGACGATCACGCCGACGGTCAGCAGCCAGCCGGCGATGAGCTGCCAGGCCGGCAGCGTAAATAAATAGAATCCCAGCGGCCGCCCGAATATCGGGTCGAGACTCGAAGTGTCGGCCGGCGCATCCCAGAACAATGCGAAGGTGGTCCAGCTCGCCATCATGCCGGCGCCGTTGGCGACCGCGATCGCCAGCGCCAGCCCGAGGGCGGCCAGCTTGAGCACCGGCTCGATCGGCAACTGCACCCATTGCTGGTTGATCAGAATGCGGCCGCCGACCAGTTGATCGAAGCGTGCGGGCTTGAGCGCCAGGAACGCGCCATAGATCGCCACGAAGGTCAAGATCGAAAAGACCGCGAAGGTCAGCGCCTGCAGGTCGATCCTGGTCCAGAACACCGCCGCATAGCCGAGCGAGTCGAACCACAGCGCGTCCACGTAATACGAGACCAGCGTGCCGCCGCCGAGAAGCACGGCCGCGAGAACCGCCAGGATAATGATTCCGCCGCGCCGCCGACGGGGCGGCGGCGGCAGGCTGCCAATGCTGCGAGTACGGCCGTTGCTGTGGTCGATCATAAAGTCCCAACCATCCACGCTAGCGCGTTTCGATGGCCGGTACTAGCGGGCACCGGGAATATATCGCGCGTCGCCGCTCCCGGCGCGCACGCCTTGCGGGCTTTCGGCTTGAGGGCTTTCAGGGGGAATAAAAGCTCGTCAGCACCGCCGTAACGGCCAGTACCGCGGTCAACAGCAGGTACTCGATCGCGATCGAGCGGCGCAGAGCCATCGGCGCCGCGGGCACATCGCCGGCCGCCATCGCCGGCACCGCCCACCATCGATTCCAGGCGGCCAGCAGCAGCAGCAGCCCGAAGGCGCCCAGTTTCGACAGCACCAGCAGTCCATAGGCGGCGCGCCATCCGCGTGGCGCCGGGATCAGCATGAGCCCCATCGCAAGTCCGGCGACGCCGATCGCCGGTACCAGCCAGCCTGCCACGCCCGAGAAAGCGCGCAACAGCGCGACCGCCTCGCCGCGCGCCTCGTGCCGGCTGCAGATGAGCAGCGGCAGCAACGCGCCGAACCAGAACGCCACGACCAGCAGGTGTACGCACAGCAACGCCGCCAGCAGTGCGCGCGGCGCATGTTCGCTGGTGTGTCCCGTCAATGCGAAGGCGCAGGCCGCAATCAGCGCACCGATAGCGGCCACGCCGGCCGCGGCCCGGCCCGGCCGAAAGAGCCCCCAGGCGATCACCGTGAGCCCGATGATCTGCAGCCAGGCGGCATGCCCGCCGCTGCCGCCCCAGGCCAGCCGTTGCAGCGCCGGATCGAACAGGCCGTCGTAGCCGTCAGCCATGCGCGCGCCCCGCAGCCATTGCTGCGCGGCCAGCAGCAGCACGCCGGCGAGGGCGGCATAGCATCCGAGCCGCCGGATGCGCTGCCCGGATTGCAGCAGCCATGGGCCGAACAGCACCACGAAGAACGCCGCGCCGGCAGCCTGGAACACACCGGCCAGGGCCAGTGTCCGCACCACCAGCGCCAGCAGGTCAGGGCTCACGCAGCCGGAACTTGATGCTGCCCGACATGATGTGGCCGTCGTCGCTCAGGACGCGGTAACTCAGCGTGTAGCTGCCGGGTGCGAGCTGCGGCGCCGGAATCACCCAGCGCGCGCTGGCCGCGTCCGCCAGGCCGCCGATCTTCTGCGGCGCCGCGGCGTCTTTTTGTATGTTGAGCGCCGTGAGCCGCGCGGGCTCGTTGAACAGCAGCATGAAGCTGGGCGGCGCCTCGGTCAGCACGCTGCCGTCGGCGGGCGTCGCCTGCAGCAGATGCGCGTGCGCCGCGGCGATGACGGGCGCCAGGCCGAGCAGAAGCATGGCAAGGGCAGGAAATCGCTGCATGACCGATACCTCCGGAAAGTCTTCGCCATCAATACCAGAAGCGTACACCGATCAACCACTGCAACTCATCAGGCAGCGCACCGGCCGCGCGCAGCAGCTGCGCGCTCGCGCCCGATCGCCGCAGCCACGCCAGACCCAGGTACGGGGCGAGCTCGCGGCGTATCTCATAGCGCAGGCGCAGACCGGCGTCGACGTCCGAGAGGCCCGCGCCCTGCTCGCGCGCGCGATCGGCGCGCGAGTAGGCGTTGAGCTCGAGTTCGGGCTGCAGGATCAGGCGCTGCGTGAAGCGCAGATCGGTCTCGGCCTTGAAGCGCGCCGCAAGACTGCCCGCATCGTCGGCGTAGACCGTCGCCTCGACATTGATCCAGTACGGGGCCAGCCCTTGTACGCCCAGCGCCGCCCAGCCCTTGCCCGCTCCGCCGCCGAAATCGTAGCGCGCCCCGCCCTGCAGGCTCCACCAGCGCGTGACGATTCGGTCCCACAGCAGCTCCGCGCGCCCCTGCGCGGCGGCCGCGGACGGCCAGTCGCCCTCGGTCCGGACCCAGAGCTTGTCGTAATCACCTCCGTACCAGCCTTCCGCATCCCAGACACCGCTGCCGCGCCGATCGGCCTCATCGCGCCATTCCCATTGGTCCACGAGAATGCGCCCGAGCCGGCCGGTGTCATCCATGTCCATCATCGATGCCATCTGCGCATAGGGCATCTCGGGCACGGTGTTGGCCGGCGGCGCGGGCGCCACGTGCTCGGCCGCGCTCGACTCGGGGTCGTCGTCCGCGGCCGCCAGCGCACCCATCGGCGCCAGGATCAGCCCCAGCATGGCCAGCAGGCGGGCGCCGCGCGATGCGGCGCGACGGCGCGGCGCAGCGCTCGTCCGCGCGTTGCTCGCCGCCGCGCGCAGCGTCATGGCTCTCCGGCGCCGGCCTCACGCGCCACCACGACCTCGCGAAACATCCCGGCTTCCATGTGATAGAGCAGATGGCAGTGATAGGCCCAGCGGCCGAGCGCGTCGGCACTCACGCGATAGCTCAGGCGCTGCCCGGGCTGCACGGTCACGGTGTGCTTGCGCAGCTGAAACTCGCCCTGCGCGCCCTCGATTTCGCTCCACATGCCGTGCAGGTGGATCGGATGCGTCATCATGCTGTCGTTCACCAGCACGATCCGCAGGCGTTCGCCGTAACGAAATTGCAGCGGCCGGCTTTCCGAGAATTTGCGTCCGTCGAACGACCACAGGTAGCGCTGCATGTGGCCGGTCAGGTGCAATTCCATATCGCGCTGCGGCTCGCGGGCATCGATCGCGCCACCGAGCGTGTGCAGATCACCATAAGTGAGTACGCGCCGGCCGTTGTCGCGCAGACCCACGCCGGGATCATGCAGTCGCAGTTGCGGGTTGGCAGCGAGCATGTCGACGCCGGGGCCATAGTGCGAGTGCGAGCGCGAGCGCGGCGCGGCCGCGGCGTCGTGGCTCATGCCGGGCATGCCCGGCGCATCCTCCATGTCTTCCATGCCGGCCATGCCGGCCATGTCCATTGCCGGCGGCCCCGGCATGCCACTCATCGCCATGCCCATGTCGGCGAGACTCAGTAGCGGCCGCGCATCCGGCGGCGGCACCCCCGCCTGCATGCCGGGCTGCGGCGAGAGCGTGCCGCGCGCGTAGCCGGACCGGTCCATCGCCTGCGCGAATATCGTGTAGGGGCGATCGTCGGCCGGCGCGACGACCACGTCATAGACTTCGGCCGTGCCGATGCGAAATTCATCGACGCTCACGGGCTCCACGTCCTGTCCGTCGGCCGCGATCACGGTCATCGTCAGGCCCGGAATGCGCACGTCGAAGAAGCTCATCGAGGAGCCGTTGATGAAGCGCAGGCGCACGCGCTCGCCGCGGCTGAACAGCGCGGTCCAGTTGGCGCTCGGCGTGCTGCCGTTCATGAGGTAGGTATAGACGGCGCCCGAGACATCCAGCAGATCGGTCGGATCCATGCGCATGCGCGCCCACAGGGCCCAATTCGCGCCGGCCGCCGCCGCGCCCTGGCGCGCGATGTCCGCATGCAGATCGGCGACCGTGCGCTGATGAAAATTGAAGTAGTCGCTCTGACGCTTGAGCGTCGCGTAGACGTGTTCCGGATCCACATCGCTCCAGTCGGACAGGATCACGGTGTAGTCGCGCTCGCAGCGATGGCGCTCCCCGCCGCGCGGCTCGATCACCAGCGGCCCATACAGCCCGGTCTGCTCCTGGAAACGCGAATGCGAGTGATACCAATAGGTCCCGTGCTGAGTGACCGGGAAGCGATAGACGAAGGTCGCGCCCGGTGCGATCCCGGGAAAGCTGACTCCGGGAACGCCGTCCATGTCCGCCGGCACGATCATCCCGTGCCAGTGAATCGAGCTGTGCACCCGCAGCCGGTTCGTCACCCGCAGCGTCACCACGTCGCCTTCGCGCCAGCGCAGCAGCGGCGCGGGCACCTGGCCGTTGACCGCCGTCGCCAGGCGCTGCGCGCCGCTGTAGTTCACCGCCAGCTCATCGATCGACAGATCAAACTGCGTCCCCGACAGCGGCGCCGGCATCGGCCCCGGGGTCGACCCGGGCGCCGCCGTGCGTGCGAACAGGCCGCCGGCTCCGAGCAGCAGCGTTCCGCCCGCCATCCCCTGGACAAATTGCCGCCTGCACATGCGCGCCGGCTGCGCGCCGCCGCGCGCGTTGATCCCCATAATCAGCTCCGCAGGATTCAGCCCGCCTTCGGCGCCGGCGGGTTGTCGGTGCGCGGCACCAGCTTGCCGCTGATCTCCGCGCCGAGGGTCATCTCGATGACTCCATAGTGCACATTGCCGTTCACGCGGGCTTTGCCGCCCAGAACGACGCGTTCGCTACCGTAGATGTCGCCCTTGACCCGGCCGTTGAGTACCACGTTCGGCGCCTCGACCGAGCCCTCGACCACGCCATGCTCGCTGACCGAGAGCGACGCGGGCGCCCCGCTAGTCGCGCGCACGCTGCCGGTAATGCGGCCATCGATATGCAGGCCGCCGGTGAACTCGATATCGCCCTGCACGCGGGCACTCCTGCCGATCAGCGTATCGATGCGGCCTACCGTTTCTTTATCCCGTCGCTTGAACATGGATGCTCCGCTGTGCGCGCGTCAGCTCGGATCGACAGTCCAGACGAACGTGCGCCGGTAGGGTGTCAGTCCCTTGCGCTCGGGCCGGACTTCGATCGTCACGCGATCAGGTTTGAAATCGGCCGGCAGTGTAACGGGCTGATCGATGCCGGTGGTGTAACGAAAATTGAACGCCAGCTCGTTTTTGCCGCCGGTCAGCAACGCCAGGTCGGCGCTGACCGGACCGCCGTCGCGCGTACCGTCGACCGTGATGCCGAGCGCGCCGCTGATCGGCTCGCCGGGCCGCTGCAAGCGGCTCAGGCTGAAGCGCAATGCGAATTTCTGGACTCCAGGGAGCGGTGCGATATGAAACTGCTGCACCCCGACGATCACCATGGCCTGCTGGCCGGGCTGCGCCAGCACACCGCGATAGAACTCGACATCCTGCTGCTCGGTTTCGATCTGCGCCTGCAATTCACCGATGGTACGGGCCAGTTCCGAGCGCTCGCGCACCTCGGCCACGCGGCCCTCCTGGGCCGCCGCCAGCTGCACCCGGGTCTCGCGCTCCTCCTGCTGCAACTGGCCGATCTGCACCTGCAATGCCTCGCGCTCGGCCGCCGCCTGCATGGCATCAAAGCCCGCCTTGTAGCGCCCCAGTTCGAACGCGACATAGAGCGCCAGACCGCTGAGCAGCACCAGAACCGCGAACATGATCCAGTGCCGCGCGGGCGCGTAGGTGCGGACGACCAGTCTGCCCGGGATTTCCATCGCTGTGCCGGAAGCTCTACGGCGGCGTCGGCGCTGCCGGCGTCAGCGTTTCGGGGCGTTTGCGCCACCACGCCGGATAGGGCGGCGGCCCGCCGGGAAATGCCAGCGATCCGAGTTCGTGCAGGGCGCGGGTGTAGACCGCGCGCTTGAAGTAGATGACCTCGCGGATCGGCTGCCAGTAGTCCACCCACCGCCAGCGGTCGAATTCGGGCTGCGCCGTGACGTCGAAACGAAACCGTGTTTCCGGGTGCCGCAGTCGCAGCAGGAACCAGCGCTGCTTCTGCCCCAGGCATAAGGGCTGCACATTGTGACGCACGTAGCGCGACGGCAGGCGATAGCGCAGCCAATGGCGCGTGCGGCCGATGATCTCCACATCACTGGCGGCCAGCCCGATCTCCTCCATCAGCTCGCGAAACAGCGATTCCTCGTCGCTCTCCCCGCTGCGCATGCCGCCCTGGGGAAACTGCCAGCCACGCCCGCCGGCCCGGCGCGCTATGAATAGCTTGCCATCCCCCGACATCAGCATCATGCCAACGTTGGCCCGAAAGCCGTCGCGATCTATCACGTCGCCCATGGAACACTTTTACCCCGGCGGCGCTGGGCGCTCAAGCCACGGACCGGGTGCATGCGACCTGCATCCGGTACCCTTAGGCGATGATGCGAACCCAGTACTGGTGGGGGCTGGTTGGGCTGGCGGTGCTCGCCGCGGCCACGTTCTGCGCCGCGCTGCTGATCGGCTCTGCCGGCCTGTCCACCGGGGGGGCGGTGCGGGCGCTGTTCGGTGGCGGCGATGAATACAGCCGCATGATCGTGCAGACGGTGCGGCTGCCGCGCGCGATTGCGGGCTTTGCGGTGGGGAGCCTGCTGGGGCTGGCGGGGGTGCTGCTGCAGGCGCTGTTTCGCAATCCACTGGCCGACCCGCTGGTCCTGGGCGTGTCCGGGGGCGCGGCGATCGGCGCCCTGATCGGCATGCTGACCGGGGCCGGCTTTGCGGCCATGCACGCCTATGCGACCGCCGGCGGCACGCTGATCGCGCTCGCGGTGCTGCTGCTGGCCCGGGGCGGAGGCGCCACGCGGCTGCTCCTGTGCGGGGTCGTGCTCGCCAGCGCCTGCGGGGCGGTGCTCACGGTGCTGCTGACCCTGGCCGACAACGGCCAGCTGCGCGGCATGGTGTTCTGGCTGGCCGGGGACCTGAGCTGGACCGCGCGGCCCACGCTGCTGCTGGGATGCTCAGGCTTAGGCCTGGTGGCGGCGTTTCTCGGTGGCCGCTGGCTCAATGTGCTCGGCTCCGGCGAACTGCGCAGTGCCACGGTCGGCATTCCGGCGGCGGGCGCGCGTCTGGCGGTGTTTGCAGCCAGCGCCGCCCTCACCTCCATCGCCGTCATCGGCGGCGGCATGATCGGCTTCGTCGG
>Ga0302325_10016985_pt1 | contig 15402 bp, 15 predicted proteins | sample Palsa_T0_2_FD_201948 | JGI IMG/M metagenome (GOLD analysis project Ga0302325, IMG submission 201948) | Peat permafrost microbial communities from Stordalen Mire near Abisko, Sweden - Palsa_T0_2 | ecosystem: Environmental > Terrestrial > Soil > Palsa > Peat permafrost | place: Sweden: Abisko...
GAAGCGAGCGACCACCGCGTCGCGCAGATGCTCGCCTTCGTAGAGCTCGTGCACGACCGCGTCGCTGGAGAGCACCTCCGCCCCGAGCCGTCGCAGCGCCTCCAGGGCGGTCGACTTGCCCGAGCCCAGGCCGCCCGTCAGCCCGACGAACGGAACTGCCGGCTCAACCGTCTCCGACGCGCTCAGGCCGCTTCAGTCCTGCTGCGAGGACTCGGCGGTTGGCGCGCCCTCTCCAGCCGCGCCGTCCGCCGCCGCGGCCTGCTCGTCGGCGAGCGGCACCTGGTCTGGCGGTGGCTCCTCGGTGGCGAGCGCAGCCTCGGCCGGTAGCGCCTCCGGGCTCGCGACCGCCTCGGCAGCCTCCTCGTCAACGACCTCGAACGCCTCGGTCTCAGCCGTCTCGGGCGCCTCGAGCGCCTGCGAAGCTTCAACCGCTTCAGGCGCCTGCGCGTCGGCGTCCTGCGCAACGGCCTCGCCCTCGACCTCGACGGAGGCCGCGTCCTCCTCGGTCTCGGATGCGGGCAGCCCACCCTCGGGCTCGCCCGGCCGCGACACCGGCAGAATCTGATCCTCCACGCGCTTGGCCGACAGCGACAGGCGCCGGCGCTCGGAGTCGATCTCGAGGATCTTCACGCGAATCTCATCGCCAGGGTGGACGATCTCGCGCGGGCTCTCGACGTGATGGGGGGCGAGCTCGGAGATGTGCACGAGGCCCTCGACCCCGTCAAGGATCTCCACGAACGCACCGAACGTGACGACCTTGGTGACCTTGCCCTCGAGCTCGTCGCCGACGTTGTAGGTGTCGACGATCCGCTGCCACGGGTCCTCCTGGGTCTGCTTGAGACCCAGCGAGATGCGCTGGCGATCGCGGTCGATGTCCAGCACCTTGACCTTGACGGTGTCTCCGATCGTGAGGATCTCGCTGGGGTGGTTGACGTGCGACCACGACAGCTCGGAGATGTGGATCAGGCCATCGATGCCGTCGAGGTCGACGAACGCCCCGAAGTCCACGATGTTGGAGATCTGCCCCTCCACGACCAGGCCGGGCTGGAGACGATCGAGGATCTGCTGGCGGACCTCCTTGCGCTCCTCCTCGAGCACCGCGCGGCGCGAGAGCACGACGTTGTTGCGCGAGCGGTTGAGCTCGATCACCTTCGTCTCGATCTTCGTGCCCATGTACTCGTCCAGGTTCGGCACTCGGCGGATGTCGACCAGCGAGGCGGGCAGGAAGCCGCGCACGCCGAGGTCGATGATCAACCCGCCCTTGACGACCTCGATCACCGAGCCCTCGACGGGCTCGCCGGACTCGGCCGCCGTTTCGATGCGCCGCCACGCTTTCTCAAAGCGCGCGCGCTTCTTGGACATGATCAGGCGGCCGTCCTGATCCTCCTTGGTGAGGACGATCGCGTCGACCTCCTCGCCCAGGTGAACCTCCTCGTGGGGGTCCACCGCCTTGCGAATCGACAGCTCGTTGGCCGGGATCACGCCCTCGGACTTGTAGCCGATGTCGACCAGGACCTCGTCCTTGTCGATCCGCACGACGTGGCCGGTGACGACCTCGCCCTCCTCGATCGGCCGGAAGGTCGCGTCGTAGTTGGGCACGATCTGGCCGTCAATCTCCAGCAAGAGACCGTTCGACCCGTCGACCACGCGGGCCTGAGGATTCTCCATCACTGTATGCACCGGCCGAAGCGTAGCGCAGCCGTATCATTGCTGGGCATATGCCTGTTCGAGCGACGAAGCGGGGGGCGGAGCGTACCCGCTTGCAGCGCGACTGCGACGTGCTCATCTGCGGGGCCAGCTTCGCCGGGCTGGCGGTCGCAAGAGAGCTGGCTGGCTCGGGCGCGAGGGTGCTGATGATCGACCGCTACGAGCTCGGCGAGCGCCAGACCTCCGCGTGCGCGATGCCGACCGTGTGGATGCAGGCGCTCGGACTGATGGACTCGTGGCTTCAGAGCTTCGACGAGATGGTCGTCCACACCCCGTATCGCACCGCGCGCTGGCCGCTGCCGTGGTCGTTCTCGACGTTCGACTACCGCGAGCTGTGTGCGCTGCTGTGGGGCCAGGCGGCGTGCCCGGAGCTCGAGCGAGAGACGGCGACGGTCACCGGGCGTGACGGCCAGACGGTGCACACAGACCGCGGCGATCTCAGCGCGCCGCTGATCGTAGACGCGCTCGGCTGGCGGCGCGTCCTCTCCAACGCGGACACGATTCAACCTCCCGCCGCACGACTGTCGCGGGGACTGGAGGTGCATCCCGACGGCGTCGGCGAGGAGATGGAGCTGTGGATCGACCACCGCTACATCCGCGCGGGCTACGGCTGGAGCTTTCCCGCGCGCGACGAGGTGCGCGTGGGCATCGGCTCGTTCTGGCCGTCACATCATGTCAAGGAGCCGACCGTGCGGCTCGCCGGCGACCTGAACCTGCCGCCGGATGGCTATCAGGGCAACTGGATCCCCCATCAGCTGCGCCGCGCGATCGAGGACGGCGTGTTCTTCGTCGGCGACTCCGCCGGGCACTGCCTCCCGCTCACCGCCGAGGGCATCCGCACCGCGCTGTACTTCGGCCTGGCGTGCGGGCGCGAGCTGCGCGCGGTTGCGAGCGGCCAGCGCACGCGCGAGCAGGCGCTCGCGCGCTACGGCGCCTTCTCGGACGCGCACGAGCGCAAATACCGCTGGATGCTGAACGTCCAGCGCGCCGTCGGGCAGATCACGCCGAGCCGCGCGCTGACCGCGATCGTGCGCGCGTTCGAGAGCCGCCGGCTGAGCGCGTGGGTGTTCGACCACTACATGGCGATCGCGCCTGCGTCGTTCGTGGGGGCGGGAGGGCCGGCACGACCGGCACAGAGGAAGCTTCTCTCGGCAGCCGCAGCTTCCTGACAGCAGCCCGCCGCGCTCTATAGAGCAAGCACGCTGAGCCCAGGCACGCGTTGGAACTCGCGGGCGTTGCTCGTCGCGACACGCATGCCGTTGGCGAGGGCAGTCGCCGCGAGCCACAGGTCGTGCGCGCCGACCGGTTCGCCCGAAGCGTCGAGCTGTGCCCAAATATGCGCATGGGCTCGCGCCACCTCGGTGGTGACCGGCAGAATCTCCAGTCCCGCGATCACGTGCTCGACGAAAGCCTGGCGCCGCGTCCGGCGAGCGCCATCGACAGCCCGATGGACCCCGTGCAGAAGCTCGCTGACCGTAATCACGCTCAGCGCGTGATCGTCATCGTCGGGCACCAGAGCAAGCGCTGACCCACCACGCTCCGCATCGACCAGAACGGACGTGTCGATCAGGTAGCCGGCCACTTGCCCACGGGAGGCCCGACAGACCTGCGCGCCTCCTGCACGTCCCGCGCGAAGTCCTCGTCGACGACGGGCAGGCCCGCTATGAAGCTTCGCCACGCCTCGCCCTTGATCCTACGAGCCCGTGACGGCTGGCCCAACACGGCAACCGGAGCGTCGTTGCGAATGATTTCGATCTCCTCGCCCGCGCCGACACGATTGATGACGCTCGAGAAGTTCCTCGCCACCTCTGTAGCGCTCATGCGGATCACACCTGAAATATATCAGATAAATCAGATCGGACTCGCCGACCGGATGCAGCGGCTGACACCGCCAGCGTTTGTCGTAGCCGATGGGCCTTCGACTCATGCCACCTCGCGCAGCCGCGGCCTTGACGCCTTGATCGCCTTCAGCGCCAGCCGCCCAGCCTCGACGCCGCTGGCCCACGCAACCTCCGCGAGCAGCCCCGGCGCGGCGACCATGTCGCCCGCCAGGAACACGCCGTCGCCGCGCTCGACCGTGGGCCGATCGCGCCAGCTCGTGCCGGGCATGTCCAGCGCGCCGCTGCGCGCGTCCATGACCTGGCGCCGGTGCCAGGTCTCACGCTCACGCCATTCGGGCAGGGAGGCGTCCAGCAGCCGCTCGAGCCGCGCGGCCGCCAGCGCGGGCGCCTCACCGGGTCGGATCGGCATGTGCGCCTGCACGAGCTCCTCGCCCGCGGGCGCGAGTGAGGGGTCGGAAGCGGTGAAGCGCTCGATCCAGCCAGCCTCGTCGAGGTCCGACACCACGTACGGATCGCCGCGGCGATGGCGCACGGCGAGATCCAGACAGAGGGTGTGTCCGCTCAGCCAGCTCACGCTGTCGTCGCCCAGCAGCCGCCGTGCCTCGTCCAGCTCTGTCGCGACGATCACGGGCGGCTCGGGCAGCCGATCGACGCTGGAACCCGTCACGATCGTCACGCCGAGCTCACGGGCTCGTGTCTCCAGCGAGCTGACCACAGCGCTCCAGCCGCCGACCGGAAAGCGTGCTGGGGGCGGCGGCGAGAGCAGGCTCCTGACGGTTCGCTGCCACACGAACGCCGCCGACAGCGCGCCGGGGTCGTGGTGGAAGCTGTAGACGCCCGCAGCCGCCGAGAGCATCGCGGCGGTGCGCTCGTCGGTGTGGCCGCTGGCCCATGTGCGGAAGTCGAGATCGACGGGAGCTTCGCGTCCGCGTAGGCGCAGCACCGACGGGAGCGCGCCGAGCGGCGGGGTGCGCCGGAGCTCGCCCTGCCAGCGAAACCTGATGGGAGCGAGCGGAACCCCGACATAGCGGGGCAGCAGCTTGCGCTCGGCCATCCAGCGCCACAACGGGCCGTCCTTGTACATGGCGTGGGGGCCGAAGTTGGCCTTGTACGAGCCGTCGCTGCTGCGAGCCCTGCCTCCCAAGGCGCCATGCGCCTCCAGCAGCGACACGCCCGCGCCGCCTTCCGCGCAGGTGATCGCCGCGCTCAACCCGGCGAGACCTCCTCCTACGATCGTGACCCGGTTCGGCTTCGCTGCGTTTGCGCTTGGCAGGCTCATGGCGGCCCTCCCTGGTGATTGGTTGCACGCTCACCCTACGCCGCCACTGGTCCGATATACAGTTCCAGTAGTGACCATCTCCAAAGGACCAGTCGCTGGCCCGGAGCTGCTCGTCGAGATCGACCGCGCTGGCGAGCTGCCGCTGCACGAGCAGCTGGAGCGCTCGCTACGCGAGAACATCCGCCGCGGGCGGCTGCCCGCCGGCACGAGGCTGCCCTCGACGCGCGCGCTCGCGGGTGAGCTGGGCGTCTCGCGCGGCGTCGTCACGGAGGCGTACGGACAGCTCGGCGCCGAGGGCTATCTCGAGACGCGCCAGGGCGCCGCCGTGCGCGTCGCCAGGGCCGTGCGCGCCACCGTTGCGCGTGCGCCCGCGCGCTCGCTGCTGCCGAGCTTCCCCTACCACTTCCACCCGGGGCTGCCGGACCTCGCGGGTTTTCCCCGTGACCGCTGGCTGCGCTCGCTGCGCGCAGCGCTCGGCGAGTCGCCCCTGGACGCGGTCGGCTACGGCGACCCGCGCGGCGTGCCGGGGCTGCGCGAAGCGCTCGCCGACTATCTCGGGCGCGTGCGCGGCGCGGCGCCCGACCCGGAGAACATGCTCGTGTGCACCGGCTTCATGCAGGGCTTCTCGATCGCATGCCGGTGGCTGCACGGACAGGGCGTGGAGACGATCGCGATGGAGGACCCCGGCTGGCACGTGCACCGTCTGATCGCCGAGCAGGCCGGCCTGCGCACGATTCCCGTGCCCGTGGACGAGCACGGCCTGGATGTGAGCGCACTCGAGGCCGGCGACGCGCGCGCCGTGCTGGTGACCCCCGCACACCAGTTCCCGACGGGCGTCGTGCTCAGCCGCGAGCGTCGCGCGCAGCTGATCGAATGGGCCGAGGAGGGCGAGCGGCTGATCGTCGAGGACGACTACGACGCCGAGTACCGCTACGACGGCGTCGCCGTCGGCGCGCTCCAAGGGCTCGCCTCCGAGCGCGTGCTGTACATCGGCTCCGCCAGCAAGCGCCTGGCGCCGGCGATGCGCCTGGGCTGGATGCTGCTGCCGTCGTGGCTCGCGTGGGCGCTGATCTCGGCGAAGGCGATCGAGGACGGCGGCTCGGAGGTCATCGGTCAGCTCGCGCTGCGCGACTTCATCGCCCGCGGCGAGCTCGACCGCCACGTGCGCCGCATGCGCCTGCGCTACCACAACCGACGCGAGGCGCTGCTGCAAGCGCTCGCGTGCTGGCTGCCACAGGGGCGGCCGAGCGGCGCCGGGGCGGGGCTGTACGAGCTCGTGGAGCTGCCGGAAGGGACCGATGAGCCGCGGCTACTGGCTGCGGCCGCGGAACGCGGTGTTGGCATGGAGGGCCTGTCCTGGCACCGGTTCGCGCACGGTGGGGCGCCGGGGGTGCTGCTCGGGTACGGGAACTTGTCGGAGCCGGCGATCGAGCAGGGGGTGAGGTTGATCGCGCAGGCGCTCGGGCAGAGCGGCGAGGCGGCGTGAATGCAGATCCTGCCGCGAAATCAGCCTCGGCTCAGCTGGCGCTTCCACGCCAAGCTCGAATCCACAGCCCTCGACGATTGCGCTTCGGTCTCGTCCACTTCGAGCCGGGTGCCGGCATTTTGTTCAGAAGCAAGACCCCCTCGTACGCTCGTGACCGAATATCTGCTTGCCATAACAGCGGACGCCGCAGCCACAGCGAATAGATGCCTGCCGGTTGTCGCGATGCTCCTGCAGTGTTCGACCCGCAAGCTCGGTTTTACGGGTCGCGCCCGCGGCACACATTCAAGACTGCTCGCCCGCGGCTCGAGCCCAAAGCTTCGGATGACGTGTCCGAATGCTCTCTTCCCAAGCACGATCGACTGTCTCCGCGAGAAGCAGACCTGACCGTCGTCCAAGCCACCGCACGCGGTGCGCACGAACCCCGCCGGGACATGCACAGCGGACATGACAGATGCCCCCTCCGTGCTCGCTGGTACGTGCCCGCTCGCTTCCTTGCTCCGATCGCTGCCCCCACAGCCGGCGACCGCTGCAGCCACGCACACGACACCTACTGTTCTGACCGACACACGCATGGTTCTTCATCGACGGGCTCTCGCGCCTGCATGATGCCCGACTCGTGCTGGACTGAGGGCGCATCACTATTGTGTCTCCCGACGCGCTCGCGAACTGGCTGCCGCAGGGGCAGCCGAGCGGCGCTGGGACGGGCTGTACGAGCTCGTGCGCATGCCGGAAGGGACGGATGAGCCGGCGCTGCTGGCTGCGGCCGCAGAACGCGACGTCGGCATGGAGGGCTTGTCCTGGCAGCGCTTCGCTCATGGTGGAGCGCCGGGCATGCTACTCGGCTACTGCAATCTGTCGGAGCCGGCGATCGAGCAGGGAGTGAGGCTGATCGCGCAGGCGCTTGCGCAGGTTGGCGCTTCTTCGCCGAGATGCGCCATGGCTCGCTAAAGCGTCTGATGGTTCCCGCCGACAAGGACCGTAGCTGACTTCATACCGCCCACTCGTACATGCCGCCCATACGGAACTACACGCCCTCGACTCGCCGTGGTCGTCTCCTCGCATTGGCAGCCTCCCTTTTGCTCGCCGGTTACGGAGCGACCCTATTGCTGGGAACACGCTCGGATGCGGTAACGCAGAGCGTCGCCGAAGCGGCACTAACGCGAGTGAAGGCGCCACCTGGCTTTCATGTCGGAAAGTGCGAGTTCCGGCCGACGGGCTCGAACGATCGATGCTACCGGCGCAAGCCGTTCGTTGCTCTCGACACAGCACGTTTCACCGCCCTCATAACGGCATCGGGGCTTACGGAGGATCGCAGCCTCCTCACGCCCTGCCTGACTTTGGCCCATCGCCGTCCCCGAGCGGCCATCGCGTGGAATGCGTGCACGGCGCGTGCCAACCGCGGCTCCGTAGAATTTGCGGTCTCCGCAACCTCAGTCAAGATACTGCGCAGAAACGCACTTCCGCCAAGGGATCTCAAAGTCGCGCGTTCCCTGCGCAGCACCGTTTACGAAGTCACACTCATCACCACAGGCGCTGGCTCCTAGCTCCTATTTGCTTCCTAAGCTCGCCCACAGGTCGAACGCCAGCCACCCCGAACAAGCGTACAGCTTCGCCGTTACGGGACCTGTTGCAGGATTTGCGCTCGTGCAATATTTTTCTGGTCAATTCCGCAAGATACTTAATCGCCCCAGCCCAGCCTTTCGTATACTCTGCCTTTACGAGCGGAGCAAAGTCGCCCGCTATATGTCCAGCTAGCCTTGCGTATTGCCCTTCCCACGCCTTCTGGTCCTCACGGGCATATTCGTAATTGTCATCGTTGTACGCGATAATCGACTTCAGCGCGAAGTAGTAATACGAAGCCACTTCGCGGTATTCATCGACTTCTTCCGTGCTCGCGTGTTTCCTTTTCAGTTCCCCTACTGTGACACCCTCTATATGCTGATACCAATTGCTGAATTCGATTTCTTCGGGCGTCGGCGATTCATCGCCGGTTGGGTCTCCGTAACTCAGAGGGTTACTGTGCACATAGCCGTACGGGCTCCGGGTAGTCTGCACCTCCGGGTCCACGCTTAGAAATGCTGCCGTCGCAGGATCGTAGTACCGTGCTCGTAGATAGATCAGGCCAGTGTCGGCTTCGGTGTACTGCCCGTCGTATCCGAGCGGAGATGAGGCCGTCCCGGTTTTTCGATGACGCCGCCATATGCGTTATACGTCGTCGCGCCGACCTTTTCGCCTTTTTCATTCGTCAAAAGTCGCGTCGATCCTTGCTGATCGTGATGAAGGTACGTGACCGTCCCGCCGGTTGATACCTGCTCCGTCGGCTCGCCGGCCGGTCCGTAGATGTAGCTACTGGTTCCGTCGCTGAGAACAAGCGGAAGCGATTCCGCGACGTCCCACGCGAAGTACGTCGTGACGCTAGACGCCGTCTTGGCGATCCGCAGGCCGTCGCCGTTGTAGGTGTAGGTGTCTTCGATCGCGGGCGTGCTGCCTTCTTTCGGGCGCGACACGCCGATGAGGTCTCCGGCCTGGTTGTATTCGTAGGTCGTGGCGGCACCAGTCGCGGGCGTGGTCTTGGTACGCTCGCCGACTTCGTTGTACGTGTACGTCGCCTTTGTCGTCGTTTTTTCCGTCTCTTTTTCGGGCTCATCTGCGGCGTTGTAGCTGAGCGTGTAGTTGCCGATGGTGGTCGGGTTATTGGCTTCGTCGTATTTGTAGCTAACACCAGCGCCTTTTGTGATACGGCTGTTTTCATCGTATGTGTAGGACGGTTTTTCTTCTCCCGGAAGGCCGACGCTCGTCGCTTTCGTGACGTCTTCGTCCTTGTTGCGCGTATAGACGAGGGAAGCAAGCGTTTCGCTGCCCTTGGTCATCTTGACTTCGCTCATGCCGTCGGCTTCGTTGTAGACGTATTTGTCTTCGTCACTCGTGCCACTGGGAAACGTGGTAGCAGTCAGACCAGAATCCGCGTCGTAAGTAAATTTCGTGACGTTGCTCAGCCAGTCCTTCACGCTCTTTAGCCTGCCGGCGTTGTCGTATTCGCGCGTAACGGCTTTGCCACTCAAATAGGTGGATCGAGCAGGGGGTGAGGCTGATCGCGCAGGCGCTTTGCGCAGGTCGGCGAGACGGCGTGAGCGCTGAAGCTTGGCGCGAAATCAGCCCAGATGGCGCCTCTTCGCCGAACTACGCCACGACGCGCTAAAGCGTTTGACGGCTCTCGCCGATAAGGACCGTAACTGCCTTCGTACGGCGGTCTCGTACATGACGCCCATACGCAACCACACGCCCTTGACTCGCCGTGGCCGTCTCCTCGTATTGGCAGCCTCCCTTCTGCTCGCCGGTTACGGAGCGACCCTATTCTTGGGAACACGCTCGGATGCGGTAACACAGAGTGTCGCCGAAGCGGCACTAACGCAAGTGAAGACGCCACCTGGCTTTCATGTCGGAAAGTGCGAGTTTCGGACGACGGGCTCTAACAGCCGATGCTATCGGCGCAGCCCGTTTATGCCTCTTTCTACATCAGGCTTCATCGCTCTCATAACGGCATCGGGGCTTACGGTGCACCGCGGTCCGCTCATGTGGTGTCGGGCGTTGGCCCATGGGCGTCCCCGTCCGGCCATCGCGTGGGACAACTGCGTGGCGCGCGCCAACCGCGGCACCGTCGAATTCGCCGTCTCCGCAACCTCAGTCAAGATACTGCGCAAAAACGCACTTAGGCCGGGGGACCTCAAAGTCGTGCGCACCCTGCGTGGCACGGTTTACGAAGTGACTCCTGTCACGACAGCTGCTGGCTCCTGACTCACGGTTGACTCCTAATCGAATCCACGGTGACGCGCAACTATCGCGTCGATTCGCTGTTGGGCTAGCTCCGTCGGTGCGATGACAATCGACAGCGCACGAAGCAACGTGGGGTGCGGCTCGGTCTCGACTTCGATCGCTGCAAGGGTTGCGTCAGGCCACTCGTGAACCAAAACCCAAAGAGGATCCACGCCGATCCGCTCGATCGCTCCATCGTCGCTATCTGGAAGGTCGTGACAGAGCCGGAGGATGAAACGCGACATAGCTATGTAGTTGTTATCTCGGACCCAGTCCAGTTGTTGATCTACTATCCATTCCGGCGCGGCGTCATCTGCAGCTTGGCCCGCCAGCCATGTATCACTCAGCTGCGCAATCACCTTCGACCACTCATGACCCTCATATGCCTCCGCTCGCACGTACATTCCTCATTCCTCCGCGCCCGACCGCGCGACAAAGCGACGGGCAACACTCGCGCATCTCTTGCGCCCACTCTCGCATGACTAGCCGCGACCAGATCTCTTTTCGTTGGCAAAAGCCGCGTCGCGCCTTACTGGTCGTAATCGAGGTACTTGACGAGTGCACGGCCACATCCACAAACTCACCCCTACAGGCGCTGCTGGTTATGTTCCTCGAGAATCCTATCTACTCGCGTACGCTCTGGCACCTCCCACCCCCACACCATTGCAAGCGCTCGCAATAGAATAGGATTCGCCGCCACACTTGGCTCGATCAGGTCCAGCGCAGCGTCACCAAATTTGACGATGAACTCCTCAACTGGCCCCGCCCCAATATTGCCTATCATCGTTAGATCGTCCCCATGCACTTCGGAGCAGAGCGCCAGCACCAATCGCCACGTCGCATCGAGTTGGCCTTGACTAATCCATTCCCCCACTGGGTCCAGCACCCACTCGTCTTCTTTGTCGTGGCTCGTGTTGTACCGAATCCACGCGCGGGCTATCTCCTGAATCGTCTCGTTTGTAATCATTGCGCCGAGACAATCGGTTCGAAGCAATGGCCAAACACACAAAGCTCACCATTTTTCTTCTTTGGCGACGGAGTCGGCTTCGTGGCCCATTCCCACGCGTCGTGAGGTACTTCTACGCCCCACACCTCATTGCACCCAAGCGCGTTGAACTGACCAAGCAGCCAACGAAGGTGTTTGTTGCGAAACTGCTGTTGGTGACCGGCGATTGAGTTCTTACCTGTCGCGGGCAACTGATGCCTGTCTTCTTCAATTTCCTTCGCTCGCCTTGCCAGCTCATTTCGTGCAGCGACAATTTCTCCTTGCAACTTTTGGCATTCTTCGAAGTCACCTATCCTAATTGCCGCTGCCGTAGCACTCGGACAAAGACCGGTGGGATCCTGATTGGTAAGCGGATCATCTTCGGCGTACGTGTAGGGCTGCCCAGTCAGGGAGACTGTTGGGTCGACAACCACGAACTGCCCAGTAGCAGGATCGTAGTACCGGGCACGCAAATAAATAAATCCGGTGTCGGCTTCGGTGTACTGGCTGTCGTACCCAAACGAAGACGCGCTCGTCCCAGTCTTTTCGATAACGGCACCATATGCGTTGTACGTCTCACTGCCGACCTTTTCTCCTTTTTCGTTAGTCAAGAGCCGTATAGAGCCCTGCTGATCGTGATGAAGAAACGTGACTGTCCCACCGCTTGAGACCTGCTCGACCGGTTCACCGTTCGGCCCGTAAATATAGTTGTTGGTTCCGTCGCTGAAGACTAGCGGAAGGGATTCGGCTAGGTCCCATGCGAAGTAAGTCGTGACGCCAGACGCCGTCTTGGCGATCCGCAGGCCGTCGCCGTTGTACGTGTAGGTGTCTTCGATCGCGGGCGTGCTGCCTTCTTTCGGGCGCGACACGCCAGTGAGGTCTCCTGCCTGGTTGTATTCGTAGGTCGTGGCGGCACTAGTCGCCGGCGTCGTCTTCGTACGCTCCCCGACTTCGTTGTACGTGTACGTCGCCTTTGTCGTCGTTTTTTCCATCTCTTTTTCGGGCTCGTCTGCGGCGTTGTAGCTGAGTGTGTAGTTGCCGATGGTCGTCGGGTTGTTTGCTTCGTCGTATTTGTAGGTTACGCCGGCGCCTTTTGTGATGCGGCTGTCTTCGTCGTATGTGTAGGCCGGTTTTTCTTCTCCCGGAAGGCCGACGCTCGTCGCTTTCGTGACGTCTTCGTCCTTGTTGCGCGTATAGACGAGGGAGGCAAGCGTTTCGCTGCCCTTGGTCATCTTGACTTCGCTCATGCCGTCGGCTTCGTTGTAGACGTATTTGTCTTCGTCACTCGTGCCACTGGGAAACGTCGTAGCAGTCAGACCAGAATCCGTGTCGTAGGTAAATTTCGTGACGTTGCTCAGCCAGTCCTTGACGCTCTTGAGCCTGCCGGCGTTGTCGTATTCGCGCGTAACGGCTTTGCCACTCGGATAGGTGGATCGAGCACGGGGTGAGGCTGATCGCGCAGGCGCTTTGCGCAGGTCGGCGAGACGGCGTGAGCGCTGAAGCTTGGCGCGGAATCAGCCCAGCTGGCGCCTCTTCGTTGAACTACGCCACGACGCGCTAAAGCGTTTGACGGCTCTCGCCGATAAGGACCGTAACTGCCTTCATACGGCGGTCTCGTACATGACGCCCATACGCAACCACACGCCCTTGACTCGCCGTGGTCGCCTCCTCGTATTGGCAGCCTCCTTTTTGCTCGCCGGCTACGGAGCGACCCTATTGTTGGGAACTCGCTCGGATGCGGTAACACCGGGCGTCGCCGAAGCAGCACTTACTCGAGTGAAGGCACCGTCTGGCTTTCATGTCGGAAAGTGCGACTTCCTATCGACAAGCTCGAACACCCGCTGTTACCGGCGTAAGCCGTTCGTCCCTCTCAATACAGCAAGTTTCACCGCTCTCATAACTAGATCAGGGCTTACGGCGAACCGCGGTCCCCTCATGTCGTGTCAAAACCTGCCCAGTCGTCGTCCCCGTCCGGCCTTTGCGTTGAATGAGTGCAGGGCGCGTGCCAACCGCGAATCCGTCGAATTCGCTGTCTTCGCGACTTCATGCAAGATCTTGCGCAGAGACGCACTTAAGCCTGGGGACCTCAAAGTCGCGCGGACCCTGCGTGGCACGGTTTATGAAGTAACACTCGTCACGACAGGTACTGGCTCCTGATTCTTGATAGATCAGAGATCAGCCCGATATCGCGTTCCGCGTACTGGCCTGCAGCTACGTGACATCCCGTACCCTGCATAGCACGAGAACCTGATTGTCGGCATCGCCCCTGATCTACGATTGGGCTTCGGTCTCGTCCACTTCGAGCCGGGTGCCGGCATTTTGTTCGGTAGCAAGACCCCCTCGCACGCTCGTGACCGAATGTCTGCTTGCCATCACAGTGTGGAGTGCCGGGGTGCTACTCGGCTACGGGAACTTGTCGGAGCCGGCGAACGAGCAGGGCGTGACGCTGATCGCGCAGGCGCTTGCGCAGGTGGGCGAAACGGCGTGAGCACCAGAGCTTGGCGCCGAATCAGTCCAGTTGGTGCCTTTTCGCCGAGCCTCGCAACGACGTGCTCAAGCGGTCGATGGCGCTCGCCGATAAGGACCCTAACTGCCTTGATATGGCGGCCTCGTACATCATCTCATGCTGGAGCGCATCTCTGCCGATATAAGCCGCGTGCGGGCTCGTATCTCAGTCGTCCTGCTGGCCGCTGCAGTGATGGCATCAATCGCAGTCGCAACGATCCGAATCTCGGACGCGACAGAAGATCATCGCAACTGGGCTCTGAAGGTCCCCGAATACGGGACGACAGCCGCGCTCGCGGCGGAAACCCGCACGAAGCTCAAACCGCCGCCGGGCTTCAAGCGATCAAGCAACTGCCACGTCGAGCCGGAAACGGTGTGCTTCGCCCGCAACGAATCGCTCCTGCTCAACGCTCGCGTCATGGCACGGCTCCTCGCCGCAACCGGGGCGACGCTCTACTCGACCGACCGCGTGCAATCCGGAGTACCACCGATCGGATGCCGCACGGCAGGCCTGCGGGCAGGCCTGCGTGTCCCGCTCTCGTTCCAGAGTTGCGACGCCGAAGCCATCATTGGCCACGAACGTCTCGCGGTCTCCGCGAACTCGGCGATCCTGGCCGCTCATGGGTCGCTCCGGCCAACCAGGCGCACGCCCAAGGGCTTCTCCTTCCCGGCCGAAATCCATGTCTACGTCATCGGGCACTTCCTCCACGAAGGCACACCGTAACGCGCGCTCCTCGCACACTCGCCCAGTAATCCGATCGCGAGGACCGATGACCACCGTCGCTCCACACATTATCTACGCGCACCTAGTCGCACCGCAACGCTGATGTGGTAAATCTGCCACAGGGCTTTGATAAGCGCCGGTAGGCTGATTTCCCGCGATGCAAGCGGAGCAAATTTGCCGACTAGCTGCTTACGAATCCTTTGAAGTTCCTGTTCCCCACTCCTTTGCAACGTCCCGTTTCCTTCGGCGAACGCGACTTCAAAGAAGAAATGTACTTTGATAATCTCTTGAAAAAACTCGACCGTTTCACTGCTCGCGTGTTTACGTTTAAGCTGTTTGAGCCCTTCGCTTTCGAGAGAGAGAAATTCATGGGCTACGCGCGATTCTTCAGGGCCTTCGCCGGTCGGATCGCTGTTCGTGAGTGGGTCGTCCTTCGCGTACCCGTAGACCGCGTTCGTCTCTTCCGCCTTCGGGTCAACGCTCAGGAACTGTGCGGTGGCTGGGTCGTACTCACGCGCCCGTAGGTAGATAAGCCCCGTGTCGGCGTTGGTGTATTGCCCGTCATAGCCGAGTGGTGTGGTCGCGGTCCCGGTGTGCCCGGTCTGGTTGCCGTAGGCGTCGTACGTGAAGCTGGCTTCTTTCGCGCCTGTTGACCCGGTCAGGAGGCGCGTAGAGCCCTGTTGGTCGTGGTGCACGTAGAGCACGGTGCCGGTTGTGTCGTTGATTTGCTCGATGGGTTCGCTCTCCGGTCCGTAGACGTAGCTATTGGTTCCGTCACCGAGAACAAGCGGAAGCGATTCCGCGACGTCCCAAGCGAAATACGTCGTCACACTAGACGCGGTCTTCGCGATCCGCAGGCCGTCGCCATTGTACGTGTAGGTGTCTTCGATCGCGGGCGTGCTGCCTTCTTTCGGGCGCGTCACGCCAATGAGGTCTCCGGCCTGGTTGTATTCGTAGGTCGTGGCGGCACCAGTCGCCGGCGTGGTCTTGGTACGCTCGCCGACTTCGTTGTACGTGTACGTCGCCTTTGTCGTCGTTTTTTCGGTCTCTTTTTCCGGCTCG
>Ga0302325_10016986_pt1 | contig 15401 bp, 11 predicted proteins | sample Palsa_T0_2_FD_201948 | JGI IMG/M metagenome (GOLD analysis project Ga0302325, IMG submission 201948) | Peat permafrost microbial communities from Stordalen Mire near Abisko, Sweden - Palsa_T0_2 | ecosystem: Environmental > Terrestrial > Soil > Palsa > Peat permafrost | place: Sweden: Abisko...
GTACGTCAAGATACCTCACACTTCGCCATTGGAAGTCCGAAGCGGCGGATAGTCCAGGGAGATCGCGATGGACGATTACGTGCGGCGGCACGGCATCCATTCGCTGACGATGCAGCCGCGAAAGATCATCTCGGAAGCAAGGATGTTGTGGGCGGTCGCGGCCGCGTTCCCGTCCACGATCAGGACGTTTGGGATATAGAGGAGCGGAAGGCCGGCGGCCGCTGCGCTCAGCAGACTCAATTTTCCAAGCGGTTTCGGATCTGCCCTGGGCGCGCCATCAAATCCTCTAATCTCGGTGGAACTTTGCCGTGCACCCTGGCTTATTTCTTCTGCCTGCAACTCAAACCTGACCTCGCGTTAGTCAAGCGTCCTTCGCACGCGTATCCCCAATATTGGATCAACCGAATAGCAATCACGGATGCTGCCTAACAGAATCGGACCCAAACCGCGCTGCATGCGCTCAATAAGCTTGTCCGCGAGATCGGCGGCGGCCACATGATAGATGTCATCCGTGAGTAGTCTCTTGCTCCCAGCGCGCGTTTTCATTGAATTGGAACTCCTCCATGGTTACCGTATTCGGACTCACGGCTATCCTGATTTTCGGCACCCACGGGGTCTTGCTTCATAGTCGCAAAGTTGCAACCTGATTGCTCCTTTAGCGCCACGCGGGATCTGTGCCTCCTTCCTGAGTGTGCGCTCAGAAGCATGATGACACGGTAGGGCGCCGACGGCCGAACATGCCTAACCGTCTTCGAAGAGGGTGTGAGATCTGCTCGCGGCTCCCATTCGCCGCTCTTGACACACCGCGTAGGGATTGAGGTCGCAGACGTTTAGGTTACCAATGCCCATCAAGCTTAGCTGTTCGTAACCACAGAGGAGTGCTTTCCATTCGAAAAGTTGATTCCAGTAGCGTGCGGCCTAAACTTTACTCATACAAAACGAATCTATACCGGTGAGGTCAATGCGAAGAGGTGAAGGCATCGCGCATGAAGTCACTCATGAGGGTAATGTGTTTTCTGTCATTTCGTGAACCGGCGGAGCGCTCGCTATTACTTACCCTGTTGCTCTGCTCGTGCTCCATACACGCCCAGGCACAGAACATCGAGGGCCAGGTTGTCGCCTCACAGTATGGCGAGTGGAAGGTTCCCAGTATCGGGATCGGGTTCAGCTTCGATCCGGCGAGCTGCCAGCTTTCCGCGGGAGGAAAAAACTTCGCCGCCTTCAGTAACGGAACGCCGATCAAGGTCGTCGACGAAAATCCGAACTTGACCGAGGTATCGAACGCGACGGTTTACGCTCACGTGGATTCCAGCTCTTGTTCGGTCAGTCTCGGAGGGTTATCTTATGGCCACACATCTTTTTATCTCACATCGGGTACCGGGGGTCTTCAGGAAGCACTGACCAGCGGGATTCAAGGGACTGGCGGGCCGAACACGATAATCCTCAACGCCGAATGGTATGCGCTGGTTGCACCTTCCAATCCGGCTTCGGTGATTGCTTCGGTTCATGGCAGCACCAAACTGGGTCTTGTGGACGTCACGACCACGCCATACACAAGCTATTCGTGGAATGGCACTCAGTACATCGTGGGCACGATCGCTGGCGCGACAATTCCGGCAACAGGCCTCGTCTTAAAGGGTGCCGGGACTCTGGGCGTTTCAACGCCGGCAACACCAGGGACCGACTACGTAATTCCCAGCGGAAGTATTACCGGTACCGCCTCAAACCTTTCAGGTACCCCAACGCTGCCCAATGGCACATCCGCCACAACACAGGCTCCAGGGGATGACACCGCCGCCCTGGCGACTGATGCGTTTGTCTTGGCGAATCAAGGCGGTCCTCCTACCGGTGCTGCCGGCGGAGCGCTTACCGGAACCTACCCTAGCCCAACAATCGTCGGAACGGCTATCCAGCCAAAAATCATTAACGGAGTAAGTTATAGCGCCCTCTATACCGCTTTTACGGACATTGGCCAGAGGATCAACGCCTGCGTCACCGATGCAGAGACAAAGACCAACGGCAACACTACCGGCATCTGCTCGGTAGAAGGCGAAGCAGGCTTAGCGGCCGGCGTCACTCTGCATTACCCCATCGTCGTCGGCGACACCAGCGGCGACCCTGTGACCCTGAAGCTTCCTGCGCAATGCGCGTTCAATGCTTTCGGAGGAAACTTTACTGGATCTGTCGCAAGTACGCTGGTCACGCAATACAGCAACACCAGGATCATCTCTCCGGGCTCGATTGGTCGGTGCGTTTTCATCAACGAGACCGCGGTTAACGGGGCGGTTTATGCGCTCTATCTCAATCAGTCGAGCACTTCGAACACTGCCGGGACATACGCGCAGATGGAAGGGATCTCCTTCACCAACGGCACATTTAGCGTTCCGGTAACAACTGCGTCGGGCCATGATGCGATCTTCCAGTTTCTGACTGACAACAGTTCATTCAAGAACATGGCTATCGTTGACTTTGAGACTGGCCAGATTCCAATTCAGGTTGGAAACAACGCAGGCAGCACCTCAAGCGTAGGCTCCCCTTGCTGCGCGACCGCATTTGAAAACATCAACGTGAATGGCGAGTACGCCACGTCTGGCATTCTCCAGATAACTGCCAACAGCACAAATAACGCCACCGAGCTGGTTACCTTTCGCGATATCAGCATCGACCATCCAGCGCCGGGCAGCCCCATATTTACTTGCACAGACACATCGGGTGGACACGGCGTCCACGTAGCCTTCGACCACCTGTATTCGGAGTTCGAGTGGAACAACTCAGGGCAGGTTGTGCCAGAGTTCGTTGACGGCACCGCAAGCACGGCAAATGCCTGTGGGCAGATTAATGTCTACGATCAGGAAGCAAAGAATGAAGGGTCTTATACCGCTCCGACCGGCAGCCCAATATGGCAGCTCAACGGAACGAATGCTGGAAGCTTTAACTTGCTCGGATTCACGATGCCCTTCAACGTCACGCAGCCGGTTGAAGTCGTGCAGAACAACATGTCCGGCACGGCAGGCTTCGCCACGGCGACTAGCGACACGAATGGGCTTTTCGGACTCTACTCCACGGAAACCGCTTGGACGCCTGCGCTCACAGCAGGCAGCGTGAACGTGAACGGTTCTGTCACCACTACGAGCGGGCAATACTTGGCTAGCAATCTCGCAACAAATACCCTGCTGAAAGGCGGGGAAAATGGCAGCTCTTCCAGCGCGCTGGGTAGCGCCATCGTTCAAGGGGGCGCGAACGGGGGGACCGGAGGAGGCGGCAACGCTGAATTAGAGGCCGGTTTTGCATCCGGTGGGGGGCAGCAGGGCTTTGCTTATACTGCCCAAGCTTTCACTGCGGCTTCCAGCCTGGCGGCCGTTCAGGACGTTGTGTCAATTACCACCACAGGGGACCAGATCGTAGACGCTCCGCTGGGATCGACGCGGGTGGTCGGGTGCGCTCAGACTTCTGCCTCTGGTACTCTGTATGTCGTGGCAAGCGGTAAATATACCTGCCGCTTTGACGCTGCCCCCACAATCGGTGACTTTGCATGCGCACCTCCAGCCTCGACGGGAACCGTAGGCCAGGCGCACGACAATGGAACCACCGCCTGCCCTGCCGGTCAGGCTTTAGGTGTCGTCACAGGCCAGGTATCCGGAAATTTGGCGACTGTCATGATCGCACCAGCCCTCGGAGTTGGCGGGGGTAGCGGAGGCGCCGTGTCGTCTGTCGCGAACTCCGATGGCACGCTCACCATCTCACCGGCCACAGGATCGGTAGTTGCATCGCTCGCTCTCGGGCACGTGAATACTTGGACCGCAACGCAAACATTCTCTGGCATTATAGACAGCGGAATCACGACCTCCCCGTCCACGTCCCCGATCTGCCCGAATGGGGCTGGAGGCCTATTCACTACCTCAGGATGCAACACTGGTAGCCCTCAGTGGTCCTCGCTAGTGAGCCCGACAGGCGCTCTCTCCCTGTCGATGCAGGCATACCAATCCACCTTCACTTTCAACGCGGCCACCGGGACCTCCGACCTCTTCGCCCTGACCGATACCGCCTCGAACACCGGTACCGGGATCATGACTCACTTCCACACCGCGTCCGGGTCGACCGAGATCCCGTGGCAGGCGGACGCCAACGGGGTTGGCTGGAGAGTCACCACCAGCGGCGGCCTGGCCAGCACCGATACCGTGAACAACGCCTCCCAGGCTTTCGGCACCGGGTCAGGCGGAGATTCAACCTGTCCCACGCCCGCCGCCGGGACCAGCTACCTCTGCACCAAGTCGAGCGGGATCTCAGCCTCGATCAACGGCGCGGCCTATGCCCCTCTGGGGGTCATTCTTGCCAGCGGCACAGCAACTCTCTCATCTGGCACCGTGACCGTGTCCAATGCCAACGCCTGCGCAGCAGGCACGGGCTGTATCTACACGTTAACTAACTGCGGAAAGAATTCCAGTACCGGGATCGGAACCTTGTCCCTAGGCACGGTCAGTGCGGGCACCTCCTTTGTTATCAATTCGCTTGGGCCTGCCGCTTCGGTGCTCACGACGGATGCGAGCACAGTCTGCTGGGAGATCAATTGATGAAGCGCTGTGTTCTGCAACCAAGGCGGCTGATTTGGGCGGCACTGATCGTTTTGGCTCTCCCCGCGATGGGTCAGAACATATTCAATTGCACCAGTTTCGCAACATCGGGAACTTGCGGTGTAGGCGGAGGACAGCAGATTACTCCCTACGCCTACACCATTTCGGGCGGAGTCATGGACTTCGTTCCGGCAGGAGCAACTCACGGCAATAGTGCAGTATGGTGGCATGCCGCAGTAAATGATCAAGCATTTACGACCACCTTCACGTGGGTGCCAAACGGTTACAACTTTGCCTTCGCCCTGAACAACTGTCAACAACCCGGGTGCGGCTCGGGTCAGGGCAATTCTTACGCCGCGGGGGCAGGCTGTGAAGGCGGCTTTTACCAGGCCTTTGACGGCCCCCCATATCCGAACAATTACTACGCTTTAATGTTCGATTCTTATAGCCCACTGACGAATGGGGGTTCGTTTACTTATAGTTCGGTGCAGACATATCAGGTCAACGTATCGCCTTGCATCCCAAATGACTTGGGCCCGAATTATTACCCGGTGGACAAAATCAGCACCAGCCCTGTTGCTATGAATTCGAGTACGCAAGGAACCCCGACCGGCGACACCTATTCTGCAACCGTGATTTATACCGGAACTAACCTCGTTGTCAGCATCTATGACGTGACTGCCGGCGGCTCGTGCCCTGGCCTTAGCTGCTTCACGTATTCTTGGCCGGTCTACATTCCATCGATAGTCGGCGGAACTACAGCTTATGTGGGCTTTACTTCCGGTATAGGCACGACCACAACTTACCCGCTCTACGTCGACAATTGGTCCTACACTGTTCTCTCTGCTGCGAATGCTCCAACGATGTCTCCAACGGGCGGCACATACGGGGGCACGCAAAGCGTAACCCTGTCCAGCACCTCATCTGGGGCAATCATCTGTTACAACACGACCGGGGCGCCGGCGACAAACGGCACTACCGGCTGCGCCAGCGGAACGCTTTACACCGGAGCGATCTCCGTCTCATCGAGCGAAACGATCTATGCGGTTGCAGGTGGGACGGGCTATGCGGACAGTGCTATAAGCAATGCGGTCTATAAGATCGGCTCAACCGCTGCGCAGCCAACGTTCTACCCAAACACAACTTGCTGCTATGCGGGAACGCAATACGTAACGCTTTCGGTGCCCTCGGGTCAAACCGCTTACTACAACACCACTGGATCGCCAACCTGCAGCAGCACGGCCTATTCGTCACCGATCACGGTCTCTTCCACTGAAACCCTGTATGCAATCGGTTGCGGATCAGGGCTGAGCAACAGCGCCGTCGGGTCGATGGCATACACGATAGGAGAGTATACCTCGTCTGGCGGGACGGCATCCGCTGCCAACGTAACCTACTCACCTGTCCCCGGAAGCTATTCCGGATCGCAAACGGTGACCCTATCCAGCAGCACATCGAGTTCGTATATTTGCTATACGTTGGCGTCTTCTCCGCCCGCGCTCACACCGCAGCCCAACAACGACGGCACCTGCGCACAAGGGACCTTATACTCGTCCCCTGTTACCGTGTCGTCCAGCGAAACCCTCTATGCGATGGCAAGCACCCCATACCTGGGGCCGCCCAGCTCGTTAACCGCAGCGACTTATACGATTGGCGCCGCGCCCGCATCGACACCGACCTTCTCTCCGGTTGCAGGAAGCTACGTTGGGACACAACACATCACGCTATCGACGACCTCCTCAGGCGCGATCATTTGTTTCAACACCACCGGAGCGCCGGCAACGAACGGCGCAACCAGCTGTGCTGCCGGAACACTGTATAGCGGCACGGTCACAGTCTCATCGAGCGAGACTCTCTACGCGGTAGCGGGGGGAACAGGGTATACCGATAGCTCCGTAGGCAGCGCCAGCTATGTTGTATCGTCTGCGGCGCCGGCGGTCATCAAGGGCAAGGCCGTCATCACCGGGAAGATGGTCGTGCACTGAAAAGACGCTGCTCATCGCAGGAGGCTGCCCGTCATGAGCCATGCTCTTTCTCACGGCTGGCAGCCAACGCCATTAAACGCCGGTCCCGCCATGCTCGGCGGCCGGCCAGATCGTCCAGGCTCAGCACGGATCTGCGTTCATCCTCTACCTTACGAATCAACTCCGGCTGCCAGGGCTCCTCATGGGTGCGCGATTTCGCGATTTCGTACCAAAGAGTGCCAAATCGATTCGCATAATCTGCCACCCCGCCAGGGGCGTTCAAATCGATGGTCTCGAAGGGACCCATGAATGACCAGCGCCATCCCAGGCCGTCGCGCACGGTCTTATCGATGTCTTCGCAGCTGGCCACACCGTCTTCCACCAGTGCCCAGGCTTCACGCAGCAGGGCTGCCTGCAGTCGATTCAGCACAAAGCCGGCAATCTCTTTGCGCAGGTGAACCACGCTGCGATGCAACCCGCGCATAAGTGCGTCCGCGAAGTCCACCGTGGCTCGAGACGTTTCCGGCGATGGAACAAGCTCGACCACCGGCACCAGGTAGGGAGGATTGACCGGATGCACGATCAGCACCCGGGATGCAATCTTCAAGCCGTGCGTAAAGGCGGATGCCGGAATTCCGGAGCTCGAGCTCCCAACCACCAGATCCGGCCCGGCAACTTCTTCCAGCTCCTGCATCAGGCGGCGCTTCAAATCGACTTTTTCCAGCACCGACTCTTGCGCGTAAGCGGCTCCGTCGATGGCGTCAGCCAGGTCGCTGGCCGGCGTCATGTGGGCCGCGATCCCGACCGGATCGTCGACCAGGCCGAACGATTGCAATACTTTCAATTGCTCTGGAATCAGGGCGAGTGCCCGTTCCGTTGCGTGCGGGTCCACATCGTAGATGCGCACCTCCAGGCCCGCCCGGGCAAAGACGATCGCCCACCCCACCCCGACCAGGCCCGCACCGATAACCGCCACCGGACGGCCCCCCAGCAAATCGTTCAGCTTGATGCTTTCACCTTCGCTCATTCCTGACCTCGAACCAATGGATTGTGATCTAGCCGTTTGGTTTCGCCGCGGCAGAAGCAGGCAGCCGTTCGCGCAGAAGGTCGTCCAGGTCGCACAGCTTGTCGGTCATCATATTCAGCTTGCGTGAAAGGTTCTGGATCTCCGCTTCGGCCCGCCGGTTTACGTCAAAATCCAACTCGCTCCGCAGCCGGTCTTTCTTGTCCTGGCGGTTCTGGCTCATCATGATGACAGGCGCCTGGATGGCGGCGAGCATGGAGAGGAACAGATTCAGCAGGATGAACGGGTAGGGATCCCAGGCCCTGCCCCTGAGTATCACGTTGATGCAGGTATAGACGACCAACACGATCCCGAACAGGATGATGAAGGTCCAGGAGCCGCCGAAGCTGGCAACCGTGTCTGCAATATGTTCACCGAAGGTGAACTCTTCCTCGATCACCTCGTTGGCGTTCCGGTTGGCGCGAATCCGCACCAGTTGCTGGGAGGCATGGAATTGGTGGCCGAGCACCGTCAGCATATCCATGCCGGCCATGGGTTTTCGTTGGAGTAGCGTAGCGATGTCGTCGCGGCTGATCTCCACACAGATACTTTCTTCTAACGCGATGGCGTTCGTCTGGTGGGGGGTTTGTTCCAGCATCGAGGCGAAACCGAAAAACTGGCCATGGCCAGGTTGATCGACGACCACCTCCTGATGATCCTCGTCGACGGTCGTGACCTGGACATTCCCTGAGATCAGAATATAAGCGTGCATGCCGGGATCGCCGATTTTGTAGATGCGCTGCCGGGGAGTGAATTTCTTGAGCTCGACCTGGGCGGCCAGGACAGCAATTTCGTCATCGTCGAGCAACGCGAAAAGCGGGACGTGTTTTAACTCTGTTGGGTCGCACGGCATGGATCACCTCGTTGCTGCTAAATGTGTTCTGCAATACTGAAGGGAACCGGCTTGATAGCTGCTAAATCAACGTTCCATCATCACCCAGACTTTTAGCCGGTAAACAGTGTAAACACAATATCCCCGATTCGATCTTTAATCTGTAACATGAACTTTAATTTCAGGGGTCGAACGCCAATGAGCCTCGCTCGCAGCTTGCACCTCGCGGTGTTGGCAGCCATCGCCGTGGCCGCTTCAGCACAAACTGTCGAAACCAGGCCACCAACCGTGGCTTCGGAGAGCATCGCCGATCTGATTAAAGTCTCGGCTGAAATAAGGCAGCTGCAAGCGCTTTCAACCGGCGCGATGCCGCCAGATCGCTGGCAGGTTCTCTGGCTCCATCAGCGGATCTACGAACAAGTGATGGCGGCCTCGCTCCAGGTCGACGCTACCATTGCTCAGATCGATAACGAGATCTCCCGGGCAAACGAAGTGCGTGGATATCTGGCCGACCGCCGCGACCACTCTGTGAGCCGGGCTAACCTGCTCGGGGTCATCGTTGGCGGAGCCGTGGGCGCGACCAGTTCCGGTCTTCAGCTTTCGTCGAACTTGACCAAACCGGCGGCCGGTGTCGGCATCGGCGCCGGCACGCTTTCCGCGGGATTTGCCCTGGCTGGGATTCATGCGCAGAAAGGCAAGAGCAGTTCATTCGATTTCGAATCGAACATGCTGGCGGAGTTCTTTGACCGGACGGCTCTGCCCAACAGCCACTATCCGGCGACCATTTGGACCTTCTTGAATGAAGACAGTACCTACGGCTCCCCCGGCCTTACCCGCAAAGAGCAATTGCTGCAGACCTGGGTTCAAGTCAAGCGGATCGACTCCCTGTCGAGCACGGAAAAGATCGATCATCTTACCAGCCAGCCATCCCAGAACCTGAAGCTCACCATCGACGACTTTGAAGACCGCGGAGCCATGCTGCAGGACGTTCGAGCACGAATCGCCTACCTCAAGCGGGACCTGGGAGCGCTGCTCGCCTCATTGCCGGCGGTCGGCGATCAACCCTAATTGCGCTCTACCGCAAATGCCCGCATCACCACCAGGGTCATATCATCGTGTTGCGGGGCGGCGCCGGCAAACCTGGTCGCGGCGTCGAACAAGTCGTCCAGCAGTTCTTGCGCCGACGCGCTTCTGCGTTTGCGTATGGTGTCGAGCAAGCGCTCCTCGCCCCATTCTTCATCCTGCAGATTCATGGCCTCGCTGATGCCATCGGTGAAAGCGATCAGGACATCCCCAGGACGGAGCATCACAGAACCCTGCTCGTACCCGGCGCCTTCCAGAAGACCAATTACGGTTCCCCCAGGTTCCAGGCGGGTGACCGTACTATTTCCATCGAACCCATGAATCAGAATGGGAGGATTGTGACCGGCATTGACATAGTCGAACCTGCCCCGGGCGGGATCATACTGCCCATAGAAGAAGGTCGCGTAGCGGTTGGAAGACGAGGCCTCGAATACCAGCCGATTGATGTTGCCCACTGCGGCCGCCAGATTTTCCGGCGCACGCGTGGCTTCGCTGCGCAGCGAAGCCTGCAGGCTGGCCATCATCAGCGCCGCCGCAATCCCTTTGCCCGAGACATCGCCGATGGCGACCCCCAGGTTTCCATGGGGCAGCGCAAGGAAATCGTAGTAGTCGCCCCCGACGCCAAGCGCCGGGCGGCAATGCCCCGCGTAGTCGAGACCTTGAATCGTTGGGAGCTTCTGGGGAAAAAGCCGTTCCTGCACTTCGCGGGCGATCTCGACTTCGCGGTTGAGGCGCTCGCGTTGGGCAACTTCATCCGCCACGGTTTGCAGCAGGTTGGCATTCTCCAGGGCCAGCCCGGTCTGGGCGGCGACCGACTTGAGCAAGCGCACGTCGGAGCCGGTATAGGGTTCCTCTGACCGCTTGGGGCCGAGCGAGATAAAGCCCAGAAGTTTGTCCCGCACAGCCAGCGGCAGCAGCAGTTCCGATTGCAGCGTGGCCAGTTTGCCCCGCTCATCGTCGCTGATGTCCTGCTCGCGGTAGACCCAGGAGTCGCGGTCATTCAGGAACACCCGGGCCGGCTCCTTCTGGCTCTTCAGCATCATCGCGGTCCCGGTCTTGCTGGGGAAGGCCACGGTGGGAAGGCTGGGGTAACCCATGGCAAATGCGGGCCGGTAGAATCCGCTTCCGCCCAGCAGCACAGCCACCTGCGGCACATGCAACGTCTCAGAGATCCGCGCGGCGACGGTTTCGAGAAGCGATTTGGACTCAGTAATCGATCGCACCTGCTCGCTCAACTCGGTCAATAAATGTTCTGCGTTGTAATTTTCGCGGAAGAAGCGCCGGTCAACCCAGGTGCGCAGGCCGTCCCCAATCCTGCGGATGGTGAAGTAAAGCGTGATGGCAACCAGGATGACGATGGTCTTCTGCGGCCGGTCGTGGCTGGCGTTCTCCGCCAGGGTTAATCCCGCAGCGATCACAGCCCCGATCGCGGCCAATTGCAGCACGCGAATTCCGCCCCTGGCCAGGGTGTATTGCAGGCCCTGGCGAAGGGCAACACCGACCCCCATCGCCTTCTGCACCACGATCACGTAGCTTAGCGACAGGGGGAAGACGAGGAGCGGGATGACCATCATGGCCATAAACCACGACGGGAAAATCTCGTTCGGAGTCTTGCCCCGCAAAAGCGCGTATATGGTGGGCACAAGAGCCGGGGTGAACGCGGCAGTCGCTCCCCAATAGAGAAAACGCAGTCTTCTCTTCGCATCCGGCGATTGAGTCAGGCCGAGCTTGATGCCCATCGCCGAAAAGAAACTGCCCACCAGGATGTACGCGCATACCTGCGCAGCCGTGCCGAAAGGCTTGAGAAAGCCGTTCAGGCCGGCGACCGATTGATAGCTGCTCAGCCCTCCGATCGTGACCACAACTCCACTCACGGCAATGACCGCAAAGGGAAGCGCGCACACCCATTGCAGAGTTTTCCACACGATGTCGTATCGACTCCCTTGCGGGAAAGGCTCAGGAAAGAAGCGGCCGAACAGGAAGATGACGATGGGAAAGGCGGCCTCGAGCAACGAGTCGTAGAGCACGCCTGCTACTCGCCACCCAGGCGCCCAGCCGTGCACGATGAAGGTTTGCAGGATGTGCGGGAAGCTCAGCATCAACGCCAGCAGGAGCCATGCCAGCGGATCGCGAGGCCGGCGGAAGGCGACCCAAAAGCCGAGCAGCAGAGAAACAATGGGTAGCAGGAAGCCAACTACCAGGTCGCTCGAGGTATCCCAGGTATTGAGGCGGGCCGATGTGATCGGCAGAGAGATGGTGCGCTGGCCGCCGGGAGGGGAACCTTTCGGCAAGATCGTGACCGCCAGCGGGACGCCCACCGTGGCCGACCGATAGGCCTGGCCCAGCATGCCGGTTCCGGTGTACGGTACTCCATTGACTGCGAGCAGTTGGTCCCCATTGTGGATACCGTAGCCTGCGGACTCGGCGCCGGCGAAGGCGATAATGTTGCTCCCGGAATCCACAAAGAAGAAAGGAAAGTGCTTTGTCTCGCGGCGCACAAAGTCGGGAAAGTAAGCGGCCTGGTAGAGCAGCGTAACCGCGAAGAGCGTCGCCAGCAGGCTATAGTGGAAAATGGGGCGCTTCGTCGGCACGGGGCTTCTCCTGAGCGGCCTTTGGCAGCCGGGAACCATGATTCTATCGCGGCCGGCAAGCTAGGCAAAAAACAGACTGAAATCTGGACTTGTACTATCCAAATAACGAAGTAGGTGACAAGTGGGACTAACCCGAAGAAACATGTTGATCGGCGTCGGCGGTCTGGCGTCGGCTTTCATTCTTGGAGCACCGGTCACGAATGCAGCTCCCACAGGCCGCAGACTGAAAGTTATTGTGGCCGGAGGCCATCCCGGCGATCCGGAGTACGGGTGTGGCGGCACCGCGGCTCGCCTTACGAGCCTGGGCCACGAGGTGGTTCTGCTCTATTTGAACGACGGAGCGTGGCCTCCCACTCCCGCGCCCACCCGGCTCGCGGAAGCGAAGAAGGCATGCGAACTATTGAAGGCCCGTCCAGCCTATGCCGGCCAAGTCAACGGCCACGCCGTGGTCGACAACGCACACTACGACGAGTTCGCAAAATTAATCGATGCTGAGAAACCGGACGTAGTCTTCACCCAATGGCCAATCGACAACCATCGCGATCATCGAGCCATCACCATGCTCACCTACGATGCATGGCGGCAATCAAAACATAACTTTGCTCTCTACTATTACGAGGTTTCCGATGGGGAAGACACCTTGCAATTCTCTCCCACGCACTACGTCGACATTACGGAGACGGAGCCTACCAAACGTGCCGCCTGCTATGCCCACGCCAGCCAGACGCCGGATCGATATTACGCGCTGCAGGATCAGGTAGCCGCGTTTCGAGGTGGGGAAGGAGGCTATAAAAGAGCGGAGGCGTTTGTACTCCAACTGCAAAGCCCGGATGACCCCCTTCAAGTGCTCGGAAGGCCATAGAATAATTGCGATCGAAAAGGAGAGACGCGATGACGATGGATCTTTCTCAAGCACACGCACCCGTCGGAGAGTTCCTCGAGCAGCCAAAGGACAAGGAGGAATGGCGGAAATTTCAGCTCACCGATGAGCAGGTCACTGCATTCCATGCGCAGGGATATCTTGCCGGGGTGCAGGTTCTCGACGACCGGCAGGTAGAAATTCTGTGCTCTGAGCTGGCCGGCCTGATGAAGAAGTCGCATCCCGCCAATTATCTCTTTCACGAGTATCACTCCAACGAGTCCAAGGACCCGGGTGCGGTTCTGTTTCATGCCCTGGGCGCGTGGCGAACCGAACCTGGATTTCACGATGTGCTGTGGAGCCCGGCCTTCCTGGTGCCGGCATCGCAATTGCTGGGCGGCCCGGTTCGCTTCTGGCACGATCAGCTTTTTTGCAAACCCGCCCATCATGGGGGCGTCGTTGCCTGGCATCAGGACTACTCCTACTGGACCCGCACCGAGCCGATGTCGCATCTCACCTGCTGGATCGCTTTGGATGACAGTGACCGCAACAACGGCTGTCTCTACTACATTCCAGGCAGCCACCGATGGAGGCTGCTCCCCGTAACGGGGCTTACCGGCAACATGGACGAAATCATGACCGTCTTATCGCCGGAGCAGAAAGAGGCCTTCCGTCCGGTTCCCATAGAGTTGAAGCGCGGACAATGCACCTTCCATCATCCATTGATGGTGCATGGTTCTTACGCCAACCGTTCGGAGCGGCAGCGGCGGGCTACCCTCGTTAACGTCTTCAGAGATGGAGTGCGATCCGCGGCCGACGAAGCATTGTTGGCGGGCGTTCCTCCCATCCCCAGGGGAGAAAAGATGGAAGGCCAGTTTTTCCCTCTGCTCTTCGATCCCGCAGCGGTCAGACCTGGGTAGGCGGGGAGGACCTGCGTACCATGAGGGGGTGGCCCAGGTTTCGCCTTTGAGACATGGGGGGTCATGCACAGGGATCCAATCCCCGGCCTACCCTGAAAGCGAGTTCTCACGCAGACTCTCTTAGCCCCTGAGGTATGTGGACTCCAATGACAGCTGCGGCGCCGCAAAAACGTCGACCGTGAGCAGATATTGCTGCACGCGATCCTGCTCCGCGTTGGCATAGGGTCGAAGCGGCGGTGTGACATGCGTGCCGCAGATTCCCAGCACAGAGAGTGCTGATTTCAACCCGCGAAGCGGATTATGCTCCGCTGATCGGTAGATTGCGTCATTGAATTGCACTACATGTTGCTGCAACGCGGCCACTCGGTTCACGTCGTGAGCCGCTGCGGCTTCATAGAGCGCAACATAAAGCTGGGGCCATACATTCGATCCGCCGGCCATGCCGCCGTGCGCTCCCATCAGCACGGCTTCCGCCAACAGATCGTCCGGTCCAACCAGCAGGCTGAACTCGGGCAATGACCTGACGCCCTCTCTCACCGCATGAAAGGAGCCCATGTTCAGGCCGCTATCCTTGTAGCCTATGATGTTTGACTCGGCCGCCGCTTTGATCACTGTTGCGGGCTCGAGCCACAGGTGCGTGTTCAGCGGAGCATTGTAGAGAAAGAGCGGTAAAGGCGATTCTGATGCCAGCCTCTTGAAGTAATGCAACAGGTCCGCTTGCCCAACCTCAAAGTAGTAGGGCGGCGCTGCCACTACAGCGAATGCGCCGCACTCGTAGGACTTGATCGCCATGCGAATGGCGTCCCGATAAGAGGTGTCGGTGATGCCCACGATCACCGGCACGCGGGAGCCGGCCATTTTACAGGCTCGCTCAATCAATGCCGAGCGCACGTCGTAGGGCAGGTTCGGCGCCTCGCCGGTGGTGCCCAGAATGAAGATGCCATGAGCCCCGCCGCCGATCAGATGTTCGATCAGCCGTTCCAGACCCTTCTCATCCAGGTTAAGGTTTTCATCCAGGGGCGTGACCATCGCGGTAATGATTCCGCGGAGCGGGTGCAGAGATTGCTTGTTCAAATGCGTCTCCTCCCTTGGGCTCAGGATACAACGGTCCCGGGATTGGGCGGAGAATGATAGCATCAGTTTTCGGAACGCCGAGCCATAGGAAAGCCATGAGTGTCGAGCATACGGTGTTGGTCGTAACCCGCGAAAATGACCCGCAGTTCAGCATGCTGAAAGGGCTGCCCCACATCGTGGGTGATGAGCCGGCTGCTTTCGCAACCGCGGTAAATGAGCCCGTGGTCATCCTGGCCTGGTCGGGACCCCGGAAACTGATGCGCGATGTGTACACCATGTGCCACGACGTTCGCTGGGTGCATTCACGCTCCGCCGGGTTGGATAGTCTGCTGTTTCCGGAGTTGGTCGCGAGCGACGTTCCGCTGACCAACGGGAGCGGCGTCTTCAGCCAGTCGCTGGGTGAGTTTGCACTGGGGGCGATCCTTTATTTTGCCAAGGATTTTC
>Ga0302325_10016987_pt1 | contig 15401 bp, 15 predicted proteins | sample Palsa_T0_2_FD_201948 | JGI IMG/M metagenome (GOLD analysis project Ga0302325, IMG submission 201948) | Peat permafrost microbial communities from Stordalen Mire near Abisko, Sweden - Palsa_T0_2 | ecosystem: Environmental > Terrestrial > Soil > Palsa > Peat permafrost | place: Sweden: Abisko...
CTTCGAGTCCTTTCCATGCTTTTTCCTTGAGCTGGAGCCGGTACCATTCCGCGACCCCTTGCTTGACCCGCCGGACAAGGACCGTGGTCGCGTTGATTCCCTCAATGGAGGCGGGCTCATCGGTAGCGAATAGCGGGATTCCCTGGCGCGAGAGTTTCTTTTCCAGTTTCAGCGCGTTGAACGTGTCCCGGGCGGACCGTTCGATGTCTTCGCATACCACGGCGGCGAACCGCGGGAGCGGGGCCTGCGCTTCGGTGAGCAGGTCGGCCATGCCCCCGTCGCGGGGGATGCCCGCTTTCATGAACTGCTGGTAGGCCTCGCCCTGGCTGCGGTGTTCCAGGTCGATGCTGCCGGATTCGATGTCCCAGTAGTACCCGGCGACGTACCAGCCGGCGGGCAGCCAGGCCTGGCAGGCTCGGACCTGCCGGGACAGCGACGCGTACGGGTCCTGCAGGATCCGGGTGGAGGTCCGGGCCAAGATCGCGACCGGGACCGGCTCCGCGGCCGCAGGGCCGGTGCCGGTGAGTGTCATGGCCGTGTTCGGTGCTGGCGCGCCCATTGGAGTAGCTCCTTGATTGCCTCGGCCTGCTGCGCGTTCAGCGCGGCGGCCTTTCTGCCTGTCTCGACCCGGATTTTGAATCGGACTTTCATCCCGCCAGGCCTTTCGTCCTCCCTTAGATTATAGCTGATCACCCTGCCATTCTCGGGCATTCCCGGCGTGTTATCCCGGCGATTTTCCTGCCTTTTCCCGGGCTTATCAGGTTCCATTTCCGCTGGTTCTCTTTCTCCTCATTGGTCACACGCATTTCCGGGGGCTTTCGGGCGCGTGCGCGCCATGGTGCCGGTCCATCCCGTCACCGTCGGCCACCCGCAGGGGTGCGGGCCGGGCCTGGCCAGTCAAGCGTTCTTTGCTTGACGGGCCGGGACCGGTCTGCTCGGCTCTTGCCTGGCCGGCGGGGACGGGATGGCCCCTCCCCTCCCCAGCCGGGGTACGGCGGGAAAGCCTGATACGGGCCCGGTCCATCCTGGAGCCCGAGGCCCCGCCGGAGGCATCAGTTCTTTGTGCCCGGGCTGATCCGGCGGGCCGGGCGCGCAGGCGGGGCGAAGTCGTTCCGGGCGGTCACTGCAAACGCCACGGTCAGGAATGCGACGCTGAAATTGGCGGCGGCCCGGCCGGGGAACAGGGTGACGATGGCCAGGCACAGCCCGGCGGTGACGGCGGCGCGCAGGGCCAGGTGCCAGGGGCGGCCGCGGCGCAGCCGGGCCGGGATCTCGGCGGCCAGGTGCAGCAGCTCGTCGAGCGGGATCGGGCCGAGCTCGATCTCCCACGGGCCGGGGGGCAGCGGCAGGCCGTCATCGGGGTCGTCGGGGTCGTAGCCGGGGGGGTAATGGCCGGGGTAGGCGTCGTAGCGGCCCTCGGCCCAGGCCTGGTCGAGCAGGTCGGCGAACGCCTCGCTGCGGCCCCACGGGCTGGACAGCTCGTAGTAGGCGGCGGTGGCCTGGGTGTAGCGGGCCAGGTTCCCGCCGTCGTCCCGGTCGGGGTGGGTCTCGGCGGCGATCACGGCCCAGGCCGCGTGGACGGTCTCGTCGTCCAGGTCGGGCCATTCGGGCAGGCCCAGGACGGCGAACGGGTTCGGGACCAGCGGGTTCACCGGGTTCACGGGGTTCATCGGGTTCATCGGGCGGCTCCGGGGCGGAAGAAATCACCCAGGTCGGGCGTGTCGGGGCCCGGCCAGGGACCAGGGGCGGGTTCGAGGCGGGGTTCGGGGACTTCGATGGACGGGAGTTCGGGGGCGGGCGGCGGCATCAGGGTGAGCGGCGAGGGCCGGGGGCGGGCGACCTGGATGAAGGTGGCCGCACCGCGGTGGAGGTAGCATGCCTGGCCGGTGTCCAGGCGGCGGATCAGGTCCGGGTCGGCGGTCCAGGCCCGCTGTTCGCGGGTGGTGCCCTCATCCCCCCAGGTGTTCCCGATCAGCTTGTGCGCGGTCTCCAGCACCCGGCGGGTGCCGGCCAGCTGGGTCAGCGGCTCGGGGTAGGGGGTGTGCATCACGAAGATGCCGCCGTCGGCGGTGGCCGCGATCCGGTACCGCTCGTTGTCATCGGCGCCGAGGCCTTGCCAGGACTGGGCGCTGACCTGGACGCCGATGCCCAGCGACCGGCCCCGCTCGTACAGGTTGGACAGCGGCACCCGGCCGGACACCGCGGAGTAGTCATCGGCGGCCAGCAACACGGCCCGGGGCTGTCCGGTGGGGCTGGTGACGGCGTGGGCGGCGAGCTCGGTCAGGGCCATGGCCTGCGCTTCGGCGACGGAGGGTTCGCTGGTGCCTTCCAAGATGAAATACCAGGCGTCCGCGTCGGCCAAGGTGCCCGGGCCGTCCAGGGCCGGGCCGAGGCGGTCCAGCAGGGTGGCGAACCGGAGCTGGATGTCGGGCAGGTGCCGGGCCGCGGCTGCGACGCGGCTGACCTCGGCGGGATGGCGGCCGTCGGACCAGGCATGGGTGAGCCAGCGGGCGTCGAGGCGGTCCAGGAACGCGGCGCTGGTCAGCGGGGGGCCGCCGGGGGCGGTCACGGCGAGCATGACCACGGCTTGGAGGATGTCGGCGTAGTAGGCGGCGTTGCCGGTGCCGGTGTCGATCATCTGGTACAGCAGCACGGCCAGGTCCCGGCCCGGCAGGTCCCACAGCGACAGGCGGGCCTCATCCGGCCAGAGGGCGACGCGGCGGGCCCCGGCGCCGTAGAGCAGCCGCCGGGTCCGGGCGGCTTTGCGGCGCGAGTCCGGGCCGCCTTTGCAGTCCAGCACGATCAGCAGCGGCCGGTCCCCGGTCCCGGCGTGGCAGGCGTCCAGGGTGGCGGTGAACCAGCCCGCCCACAGCCGCATCATCAGGTTCGTCTTCCCGCTGCCGGTCGCGCCGATGATCACCATATGCCGGGCACACGCCGCCGCGGGCAGCGTGAACACCGCCTCCCAGCGGCGCCCGATGGCGCGGATGGTGGCCCCGACCGGGATCTTCCCGCCGCGGCGCGCGAGCGGGACGGCCCCGGGCGCCCCGGCCAGGCCTTTGGCGGTGCGGACCTGCCGCCTCCACTGCCTGCGGTCGAACGTGATCGGCGCGGACGCGGTGAGGCCGGCCAGCCCGGTGGTGATGGCGTAGTTCCGCCACCACCACAGCGCGGCGGCCAGGGCCAGCCCGGCCGGGACCGTCGCCGGGGCGAACAGAGCGAACTCCCGCGCCGCGGCTGGGGCCGTAGGGTAGGGCCAGCCGTGCTGCCAGGCCCGGACCGGGGCCAGCGCGGCCGCCCGCAGCCGGCCCGGATGGACGGCTCCAGCGGCCAGCCAGGCCAGCGGCATGGTCAGCGTCCAGGCGGCTGCGCGGCGCAGCCAGGGCGGCGGCCGGCCGTGCCACCACGCCGTGCCGTACCCGGCCGTGATGACCAGGGTCAGCGGCCAGGCCGCGATCACCGCCGCGAACGCGGCCAGCCACCCGGCTGCCTTGACCGTCTTGCCGAGCAGCCACAGGCACACCGTCAGTTTCAGCCACGACCAGACGCTCACCGGGAGCCCTCCGGGCCGAACGCGGCCGCGGGGAGCTCGCGGATGACCACCCGGGCCTGGTCCTCGGCGCGGAGCGTGGCGGCGGCGCGGGTGACCACGCCGCGGGCGGGCGGGGCGGTCAGGTAGATCACCTGCGCGTACCGCAGCGGACTGAGCAGGCCGCCCATGATCCGGGTGGTGCGGGCCAGCGGCTTGGGGGTGAGCTCGACCTCGATGGCCCAGACCTGCCCGGCGTACGGGCTGCCCGCGATCGAAGGCCAGTGGATCTCCGCATCGGCGACATGCCCGGCGCGGCCGGCCCCGGGCTGGCCGGCCCGCAGCCGCCGCTCGGAGTGCCACCATGCCCGCCCGTCGGTCCAGGCCGGGCCCGCGGTCAGCCACAGCCGGGCGGCCAGGACCGCGCGGATGTGCGCCAGCCGGCCCAGCGAGGGACGCACGGCGGGGAAGCCGAGCCCGGTGGCGGTCATCCCGTCCCGGGTCAGCCAGTACCACCCCGGCCCGGGACCGAGCCGGCCGGTGGCGGCGTACCCGGCGCGGCGCCACCGGGCGGTGATCGCGGGCAGCCGGGCCTCCTGGGTGCGCAGCGCGGCGGCGAGCAGGTCGGCGGGCGCGCCGTAGTGCTCGCCGACCAGCAGCAGCCCGTCGATGTCCCGCTGGGACAGCCGGACCGTCCCGGCGTCCGCACGCCGGGCAGGCCGGGCCGCGGCAGGGGTGGTGGTGTCGGTGATGGTGTCGTGAGCGTGTGCGGTCATTGGCGATCCCCAGCCTTCCCCGCTGTAACAGCAGCCTCGAATGCCCCGTGTGGTCAGATACGAACGGGATGTGACGATTGTTCCGCGCGGGCCGGCGCGGGCAAGACCGCCCCGCTATCCGTAAGCGCATCGTCATGATTACCCTGTGTGATACCGGGTCGTGGCGGCTGGCGCGGGTCAGGGGATGGCGTCCGGGCGGGCCAGAGCCGCGATCTGCGTGGCCGCGGCGGCGGTGCCGGCGGCGGGCCAGGTGCGGTGCTGGCCGTGCCGGGTGCACCACAGCTGGTCGCCGTTGGTCCATACGGTCAGGTCGGCGGTCACGGAGATGACCGCGAACCTGGACGTGGCGGCGGTGTAGATGCCGGTGATGCCAGCCGCGGCGAGGTGGCGGGCCAGCGCGGCCGCGACGACGGCCGGGCTGGCGGGCGCGGGGCCGGGTCCGGGCGGGAACGGGGCTGGGGGTGGCATCTGCTCTCCCGCGGGCGGCGCGGCTGGGCTGCCCGGGCGGGCCGGGGGCGGGTGCATCAGGCGTGCGCCCGGATGTAGCCGATCACGGTGTCGGCGTCGCTGCTTTCGGCGTACAGCCCGGAGTCGGGGTCGTCGTCGGCGACGCGCCACACGCCGTGGGCCTTGTCCCAGAACACCGACCAGTCCGGATGGTCGCGCAGGACCTGCAGGACGCGGGCGGCGGCGGCCGGAGCCGGGCGGCCTGGCCGGGCGCCGGGCCGGCGGCGCGGACCGGGCCCGGAGGCGCGGGCGGCGGGTGAGGTGCTAGTCATGGGCGGGTTCTCCGGTCCGGGGCGGGTGCTGGGCGGCGTGCCGATCAAGATGGGGATAGTCGCGGGTGGGGCGCGGTGAGGCTGGCCGGGGGCACGCACCGGTGTCCGTTCCGAAGAAGGATGCATGTCCCCTGACCAGGCGGGGCCATCGCGACGGTCACCGGTTACGGCGGGTGACCGCCCTCGCCGTCCGGTTGACGGGGAGGCAGGTCGGAAGGCCGGGGCGACGGCGGGTCCTGCTGGTCCGGCGTAGCGTCGGGGCGAGGCAGGTAGTAGCGGGACTGAGGCACCGGCGCCGGACCGGCCGCAGGCCGGGCGACGTGCTCGTGGTCGCTGATCTGGCGGGCGATGGCGCCGAGGCTGGATCCGGTGAAGCAGGGTGAGCCTTTGGGGACGGCGACATGGATGCCCGCGACCGGGCGCAGGTCGTAGGCCTGATACAGGGCCCGGAAGACCCGGGCGGGCAGGTCATCGCTGCTGGCCGGGTCCGGCGGGGAGGCACGGGAGGGGTCTGTCATCGGGGCGGTTCTCCTGTCCAGGGCCGGGCCGCTGCTGGGGCGGCGCAGGGGCTGGTCCTGATGGCGGCGGCGTGTCGTTGACGGCTCCGGCATGTTCCTGGGGGTGGTTCCTGCCGGGGGCTAGCATGCTCTTCACGAGTATGCTTCTGTTCAATTCCGGATGACAAGTAGTGTTTTGGCAATTTTCCATTTGGAGTCGTGATGCCCGTCCGCCCGAGCCCCACCGTGCGCCGCCGCCGGCTGCGCTATGAGCTGCGCCGCCTGCGCGATGAGCACGGCCTGACCATCGAGCAGGTACAGGACCGCAGCGGCGGGGACATCAAGGCGCCGAGCATCTCCCGGTGGGAGAACGGCGAGCGCAGCGTCCGCCCGACAGACCTGCGGCTCCTGCTGGATATCTACGGCGTGGACGGCGAGCGCCGGGAGGCCCTGCTGACCCTGGCCCGCCAAGCCAAGGAACGCGGCTGGTGGCAGTCCTACGGGTCAGCGATCCCGCAGTGGTTCCAGGTCTACGTCGGCCTGGAAGCCGAGGCCAGCTCCGTCCGGGTCTACGAATCCGAGCTGGTCCACGGCCTGCTGCAAACCGCGGACTACTACCGCGCGTTCCTGCACGCCGCCCCGGCCGCCGCCGCCGACGCCGAGGCGGACCGCAAGATCGAGGTGCGGCTGGCCCGCCAGGAACGGCTCACCGAGCAGGACCCGCCCGACTACTGGGCCGTGCTGAACGAGGCTGTCATCCGCCGCGTCGTCGGCGGCGCCCCCGTGATGCGCGACCAGCTCGGCCACATCGCGGACATGGCCGCGCTGCCGCACGTGAACGTCCAGGTGCTGCCGTTCGGCGCGGGAGTGCACCCCGCGATGGACGGATCATTCGAGATTCTCGGCTTTCCCGAGCCGGGCGACCCTGATGTGGTGTACCTGGAGAACCAGGCCGGTAGCCTTTACCTCGAAGAAGCAGCTGAGATCGACCGTTACACGCGGATGTTCAGCCACCTGATGGCCAAGGCGCTCGACCCCGAAGAGTCCCGGCGCCTGATCGCCCGGATCGCGGCCGACCTCACCGACTGAACGGCGTAGGGAGGTGCCCGATGACGGCAGACGGCCCGGATCTGTCCCGCGCTGCGTGGCGGAAAAGCACCTACAGCAACAACGGCGGATCCTGCATCGAGGTCGCGCACCGCGAGCCCGCACTGATCGCGGTCCGCGATTCCCAGGACCCGGACGGGCCGGTGCTGGCATTCACCTCGGAGCAGTGGGCGCTGTTTACCGGCACCGTGAAGCGATGAGCTGAGCGGCGGTCGGCCAGGCATAAGCCCGGCTGAGCCGCGGCGTCGTTCTCGGGGCGTTCCTGTGCTGGGGCGCCCTTACGGTGAATTCCGGGCTGTTTCCCGGGAACGGCACACAGCCCTGTGCTGGTGTCCACCTGCTCTGCGCAAAGTTCCGCGTCCGGCAGGCACAGTGCCGCATGCGCGTCATGCCGCGCGGGGCGCGGCGTCCCATGCACCTTCCACCGTTACCCGGCACCGGTTGTGCACGCACCTTCCCCGGTCACGAGCACGGCCAGCACCACCGCCAAGGCCGCGCGGAGCGCGGCGCCCTGTGCACCTTCCACCGGTACCCGGCACTGGTTTTGCTTGCACCTTCCACGGCCATGGGTACGGTCCGCACCACAACGTGTTCTTCTTTACGCGATTCCGGTTGACACCCCTCCTGCTTTTCTCTACGGAGTGGAGCCGTAGTGATCCTGACCTCGGCCGCACGGAGTGTGGGTGAGGTCAGGATCACGGAGGCGCAACGGCCCCGACACGTTTACCCAGGCAGGAGGGGGTGCCGGGCCGGAATCGCGGCGCAGAGCGCCCGTACACGCGGGCGCTGCACTGTGCAGCAGTTATGCGGGTCCTGTGTGGCCAGAGTACCTGGCCCAACGCCGCCGACTGGGGCGTGACGTTGCGCCTCTGAACCATACCGGTCATGAGTATCCAGCGGTATGAGTCGCGCGCAGGGGCTCTGCTAACAACTTGGCGACGCGCCTATGATTGTCCCACCAGTTACGGCGCTGTGTGTCATGCTACCACTATGGCAGACGTCTTTTGGCCTGATACATGGCTGAATAAACTCTATTATGGTGATAATCTACTTGTTCTCCAGGACCATATTGCTGATGAGAGTGTGGATCTTATCTATTTGGATCCACCATTTAACTCTGATCGCATCCATAATGTGATTTTCCGGGAGAAAGGCGGCGACGATTCACCGGCGCAGATACAGGCCTTTGACGATACGTGGACCTGGAGCCAAGAAACGGAAAGCCTTTTCAGGAGCCTTGTAAGTGGCGAAGCCCCGCTCGGAGTAGCGTCGGCCATGGAGGCCATGAGGAAACTGCTGGGTGAAGGAGATGTCCTCGCTTACCTGACGATGATGACAGCTCGACTCCTTGAGCTGCACCGTGTATTGCGGGCGTCGGGCTCGCTATTTTTGCATTGCGATCCGACTGCTAGTCACTACCTGAAAATGGTGTGCGACGCCATTTTCGGTTCTGAGAATTTCAGGAACGAAATCATATGGCAGCGGACGCAAGCGAAATCACTCATGACCAGACGTTTGCCTTCCAATCATGACGTCATCCTCGTATATGGCAAGAGTGACAATGCCACCTGGAATGAGGAGGCCCTGTTCCAGCCGTATGACGTAAACGATCTCGATCCGAAGACGAGGGAGAAGTATTCTCAGCGTGATCCGGACGGCCGTCTTTATCAGCTTACGAGCCTGATAAATCCGAATCCGGATCGTCCTAACCTGACTTATGAATTCCTTGGCGTGACAAGGGTGTGGCGCTGGACCAGGGAAAGGATGCAGGAAGCATACGATGCCGGTCATGTCGTGCAAACCGGGCCGGGAAGGGTTCCGCGGCTAAAGAGGTATCTAGATGAGCAGCGAGGAAAGCCGCTCGGAGATGTCTGGTCAGATATCTCGCCGCTGAATGCGCGAGCAGCAGAACGGCTTGGATACCCGACGCAGAAGCCTTTGAAACTGCTGGAACGCATCATAAAGGCCGCAAGTAACGAGGGTGACCTTGTCCTGGATCCGTTTGCAGGCTGTGGAACTTCAATCGATGCAGCGCAAAGCCTGAAACGACGTTGGATAGGAATCGACGTCACGACTCTGGCGATTGACCTGATCGACGCTCGTCTACGCCATACCTACTCAGAGACGATTAGAAAAAGCTACGAAATTCTGGGTATACCTCAGGACATTGGAGGCGCGCAAGCGCTGTTCAAGAGATCACCCTTCGAATTCGAGCGTTGGTGCGTCATGATGGTCGAGGGCCAGCCAAATGAGAAGCAGATCGGTGATCGCGGTGTTGATGGAGTTATTCGCATCCCGATCGACGCGAAGGGAAACTCACACCGCGTCCTAGTTTCGGTTAAGGGCGGCGCAACAAATCCAGGTGACGTGCGAGACCTAGTGGGCACGGTTCAACTTCAGGGGGCGGCGATGGGTGTTTTTATCTGCATGAAGCCACCCACGCCTGGCATGATCGAAGTGGCGAACCATTCGGGTAGCTACACTTATCCGGTAAATAGCAAGCAATATCCCAGGGTGCAAATAATCACCGTGCCTGATCTGCTGCGTAAGGTCAAGCCGAATATCCCCACCCCGCTGATACCTTACTTCCAGGCGCGGCGGCGTTACAGTGACACCCACGAGCAGATGACATTGGCCTGATCATGGAACGCGTTCAGGTCTACCGGGAACAATTTGAACTTCTGGCAGGGCCTTTCCGGGAGTGGCCCGACCTTCCATGCCTGATCTGCCACCTCGGCGCCCTAGAACCAAAAATTTCTAGGTTTGAGAGCAAGATAAGCGTCGATGAACGCGTCGGTGTCGAGATCTGGGACGGGCGCCAGAGCGGTTTCTTCCATGGTGAGCTTGCATGCTCTCGCACAATGTGCGGTAATAGGTATGCCGTTGCCGGAGAATGGGCCACTATTGTACTTGATAATGAATCTGACAATGAACTTTATGGCGAGCTTTACGCTGACAACTCTACGGACCGGCCCTATACCTCAGCCGATTACGAGCCTGTAGGACGGTTCCGCCAAGCTGCCGCCCAACTCGAAGAAGTTCTCGCAACTGACACAGGCAGCGATGACCTGGCCGCAAGCGATCCCCATCTCATTGGCCTCACAGTGAAGCATATTCTTCCGCCGCTTCCTCTTATCGCACTCCCGGCAGCTACGCCAACTGAGATTGCCGTATTGGTGGAGTCTGCATCATCACTACTGCTATCGGATCCTGGCGCGGCATCGACGCGGATACGAATCGCTGCAGAAGCCCTATTGGATGAGCAGCGCATTAAGAAGAGGAAGCCCGGCAACCGTTCACAGCCATTGTGGCTCGATGCCCGGATCAAGTTGTTCGAGGACAAGAATAAATTGGCCGCAGAACAGCTGATGGCGGTAAAGTACATTGGTAATGTAAGCAGCCATGAGGCGACACCGCTTCCATTGGGATTCGTACTGGACGGAATCGAACATTTCACTAGGGCAATCGAGATTCTATACGACCGACAAAATGTTGAATTGGAGCGTCGCACTGCTCAAATCCTTAAGCGCGGGAACAAACTAACAGCAAAGAGCCTGACGGCAGGGCGCCGGATCAAATCGTGACCTTGCTACCCGATCCGGGACCGCTTGAGGTGACACCATCGAGAGACCTGCTCCTCGCACGTTGATGGGAGCGGTCGCTGCTGCCGGGCTGGTGTCAGAATGGATACGTGACTTCGATCCGCAGCCGGCGCGTGTCAGGTTGCTAGGGCCGATGTGGGACTTGGACAACACCTCCTTGGAGTTAGGTTGCCGTGTTACCGATCGCCAGTGGGTGGCGGGAGCGGTTAGTGCTGGCGGGAGGTCAGGGCTGGATCGTCGCCTTAATGGTGAGGCGACGGGCTCGGTGGAGTTTTCAGATTTGGACCCTCCGCGATAGGACGGATGTTTAGGCGGATATCCCGGTCCAGCGGAAGACTTCTTGTTCGATGTTCTGGTAGCCGTTGGCGATGCCGAGCTGGATGAGCCAGTTGTGGACGATGGGTGCCTGGGCTGCGGGGCTGGAGGCCAGTGTCCGGTCGGGTTGTATGGGGCCAAGGTTTGTCCAGGCGCCGGGGGAGTTGCCGGGGATTAGCTGCGCCCGGCCGAAGTCGATGCACTCGTTGAGGAGCGGGATTTTGGAATCCTGGTCGATAGCGGTGGTGAAGACAGTCACGTCGAGGAGCGCAGGCGGGCCGAGGGGCTGGCCGAATATCGCGGTGGAGAGGGTTTCGCCGACTGATCCCCACAGGGTTGTAGTTATGTCGAGCGTGACCTCGCGCAGAGTGCCGATTCCGACGAAGGGTGACGGAAGGGGAGCTTTCATGGCTGCAGCAGCGACAGGGCTCTTATCTTCCCCCATTGTGGCCAAGGCATTGAACATCTCTTGCTCCCTTTGGCGGGACACCTCGATCGGGCTGGGGCGCCGAGCGTCAGTGAGCATGGCGTCCAGGATGATGAGGAGGGCGTCCCCTTGAGCGGGCCGGGGTGTGATCTCCACGCGGACGCGAGCTTCGGTAAGGCGCCGGCCGAATGGCGCTGACGCCAGTGCTTCCCATCGCGCGCCGAACTGACTGGTATTAGCGAGTCCTTCAAGCCGCCAGGCGTTGGCGCCGAATGCTCCGGGGATCATCAGGCTCATGAGGCGGACGAGCGATGAGCCTGCGCCAGTGAGGGGCGTTCCGCTGCTGTTCAGGATGGTTAGCGCTGCAGTGCGCGCGGCACCGGTGATCTGGGAGGGGCGTCCACGCGGGCCGGCCAGGAGTAGTCGGCCGCGTAGTACGAGATCCGTGTCTGGATACTGGCCTTGGCGGGTGGAGATGCTCGGGTCGGCGGGTGGCAGGTGGTTGTCCTGGTAGCTGGCTGCTTGTTCGGTGAACAGGTCGCGGAGCCGGTACCAGTCGGGTACCTCGTTTTCGCCTTCGAGGCGGACGAGGATCTTGTTGCCCTGGTTGAGCATGATGGGGCGGCGGATGTAGTCGGTGTTGACGACGACGGCTAGGGCGTGTTTCAAAAGTGGGGTAACAGCCATTCGTTGATCGCGGCGATGTGGACGGTGGCCTCGTAGCGGACTGCCAGCTTGTCGTAGCGGGTGGCGACGGCGCGGTTGCGCTTGAGCCGGTTTATCCCGCACTCGACGGCGTGGCGCTGCTTGTACAGGCCGGGGTCGAACGCGGGCGGCCGGCCGCCCGCGCGGCCCTTGTTCTTGCGGTGGCGGACCTGGTCGGCTTTCTCCGGGATGGTGCACCGGATCCCGCGACGGCGCAGGTAAGCGTGGTTGCCGCGGGACCCGTAGGCCTTGTCGGCCAGCACCCGGTCCGGCCGGGTACGAGGCCGCCCCGGGCCTGGCCGGGGAACGCGGATCCGGTCCAGCACGACCTGGAACTGCGGGCTGTCGCCCCGCTGCCCCGCGGTGATGACTACCGACAGGGGTTTCTGGCTCTGCTCGCAGGCCAGGTGCACCTTGGTGGTCAGCCCGCCGCGGGACCGGCCCAGGCCGTGATCAGCAGGCTCATGCTGCACGCCGCCGGGCGGCTCAGCCTGCAGGTCTCCTCTCTTCCGCGCCCCCGCCGCATGCTGGTGCGCCCGCGCGGTCGTGGAATCCACGCTGACGTCCCAGGTGATCAGCCCAGCCGCATCGGCACGGGCCTGCAGGCTGGTCAGGATCGCCCGCCAGGTGCCATCTCGCTGCCAGCGCCGGAACAGGCCATAGACCGTCTGCCACGGCCCGTAGGCCGGCGGCACGTCCCGCCATGGCGAACCGGCCCGCACCCGCCACCGGATCCCGTCGATAAGCTGCCGTTTCGTCCATTCCGGCGGGCGCCCCGGCTTCTTACCGCGGGGCAGCAGCGGCTCCAGCACTGCCCACTGCGCATCGGTCAGGTCCGCCCGCCCCGTCACCGCTAAGGTGGCCACGAGGTCTCCGTGCAGATGGTCTTCTTGGTCGTTGACTCATCTACCGGAGACCTCGCTCAACCCGGGTCACCGACACGCGGGCATCTCAGGCCGTCCAGGCCACTCGGCTAACTTTTGAAACACGCCCTAGGACGTAGAGGTCGTCATGGCCGAGGCTGATGGGGATGATCTCGGGATTGAATGGCGGGGTGAGCTGGCTCCAGCACAGGCTGACGAGACGGGCGCGTTCGGCAGCGGGAACGCCGGTGAGCCTGTCGAGTCCTTGCTTAGTTTCGTCGACGCCGACGAGGACGACACCGCCGAAGGTGTTGGCAAGGGCGGTGATGGCTTCGAGCGTCTTGCGGCCATTGTCGAGCTGGCGTTTGTACTCGATCCGGCCGCGTTCGAGGTCGTTCTCGGTGACGATCTGCCGTATGCGGTCCAGGTCCCAGGCTTCCTGGCTGGCGGGAGCAGTCACCAGGCCAGTATTTCCCCTTCTGGGGGTCGGTGTATCTGGGTTTCGCATTCCTGATGTCGACATGCCGGGATGGCGCTCTGGATAACCTGCATGTTCTACATTTGCGAGTCCTAGGCGCTGTTGGTGCAGGGGCGTACGGTCTGGACCGTCGTAGGGCTGGGCGGGTGGGTGGGCCACCATCATTAGCACGCTGTATTCCGTGGAGGGTGGTCGGGACGGGAGGTCAGAGCGAGTGTGATCGGGCTACCGGGTGGCGGGGAGTGGCCGTTAGCGTTGGCGGATGTCAGAGCCGCATCGCCGTCTCTATAGTGAGCCGTCGTGCGAGACGGATGTTTTCGGATTTGGGACCTTCCCTATGGGCACAGCAGCATCCGTCCACGATCCTTGGACCTCGGCGGCGGCGGATCCTCCGGATGCCTTTCGGGTGCCGTAGACGGATGCTCCTGCAATGGTGGAGGTGATCCCCGCGCTGTGAGTCGTCAGAGCGTGTACGTGGCCTCGATCACCAGACGGCGGGCTGAGCTGGCCAGACTATTGTGGGATTTATCAAAGATGGCTCTTCAAGGTGGCCCGTAGGCCGCTCGCGCCGCCGTCGGGCGCCTGGAGCGAAAGGCGCAGGATCGCAACGAGTACTTCGCCGCCTACTTGCCTCGCGCGGATGCGCGGCGCGGCGCTCGCCGCGAGCGCGATGCGAGTTACGGCTGGGTGGCTTGCCTGGTGCGCCGTGGCGTCCTGCTGGTGGTGGTGTCGGTGTCGTGGCTGGTCTCGGCGCGTAGCTGGGTGAGTTCGTCGCGGTAGGCGTCGGCCTGGCGTTCGGCGCGCTCGGCCCGGGCCCGCAGGTCGAGGCGCAGTTCGTCGCGGTCGCGGTCGGCGTCGGCGCGGAAGCCGGTCAGCATTTTCTCCGCGTCGTCGCGGACCCGGCCGGTCTCGGCCCGGGCGGCTTGCTCAGCCGCCTGCGCGCGGGCGGCAACCTGCTGGGCCAGCCGGGTGGCCTGGTCGGCCTGCGCGGCCTGGGCGAGGGCCTGGTCCCGGTCGGCCTCTGCGGCGCGTACCTGCTGGCTGGCCTCGGCGCGGGCCTTCTCGATGGCGGCGTCCCGGTCAGCTTCAGCGGCGGCCATCCGCCTGGCGGCCTCCTCGCGGGCCTGGCCGATGGCGGCGTCCCGGTCGGCCTCGGCGGCGGCGCGGGCGGCCTCTGCCTGGCCGACGCGGACCTGGGCGGCGTTCATCTGCACGGCCATCTCCTCCGCGGCGGCTTCGGCGACGGCGGCACGCTGCTCGGCAGCCGCGCGGATGGCCTCCACTTCGGCTTCGGCGGCGGTCGGGTCGGTCACCGTCTCCACGGCCTGGCGCAGCCGGTCGGCGATGCCGGAGACCCGGTCGGCCTCGGCGCGCAGCGCTCGCAGCAGTTCTGCGCCCGTCACCTTCGCTATCGTCAGGGGGCTGTCGGTGTCGGCCGGGCTGGTGGTAGTGCCGGCCTCCGCGGCGGCCAGGCGGCGGCGCTCGCGCCAGGCCGAGACCTTGGTGTGCCCGCGTCCCTCGCAGTGCTCCGGGGGGCGGCCCGGCCCCGACGCCGGGGCCGCGAGCTCGTCGCAGCCAGGGTGCTCGCGGTCGCGTGCGACCTGGCCATCGCCGCGCGCTCGTCCACAACGTCGGCCGCCGAGGTAGGCCGACTCGGATACTGAGCAAGAGCCGACGGCGTGGCGCAGTCGATGACGATCCGCTTCAAGCCCCCATTGCGATAAGCCATGGAGCGGCTCGTGGGACGAACTAACGCGCGGGTCGCGAGCGCGGCACATAAGGCACCAACAGCCGATGGCGCGCGCAAGACTACGGAGTCCTCGAGTGGCCGGGCTCCGGAACTGCGGCCGAGTCCGGCATACCGTCGAGTCGTGCGGCGACAGCGCGATCTGGGCTGACGGCTCTGAGCGCCGAATGTGACGTCCGCATCGACTCGCCCCACTGCCGGCGCGAACAGCTCCATCCACAGCGGAGACCGTCGCCGCTCCCCGTCGGCGCGGTGCGCACCACCGGCTTGCATCGGCGTGGGGGGCGCAATAGCGTGCCGACATGACGGTCGAAGGATTCAAGTATATTCGGCCCGCGGGCGCCGAGGACTTCCCCTTCCTCGAATTGATGCTTGTCGAGGCGGCAGAATGGTCCGCCGAACCCCATCGGCGAACTGTGGAACAGGTGATGAGCGATCCGCAGGTCTCCCATTACATCGAGGGATGGCCGCGTCCGGGCGATTTCGGTTTTGTCGCGATCAGCCACCAGGAAGAGCCGATCGGCGCCTGCTGGGTGCGCCTGATGCCGGCGAATGATCCTGGTTACGGCTACGTCG
>Ga0302325_10016988_pt1 | contig 15401 bp, 15 predicted proteins | sample Palsa_T0_2_FD_201948 | JGI IMG/M metagenome (GOLD analysis project Ga0302325, IMG submission 201948) | Peat permafrost microbial communities from Stordalen Mire near Abisko, Sweden - Palsa_T0_2 | ecosystem: Environmental > Terrestrial > Soil > Palsa > Peat permafrost | place: Sweden: Abisko...
TTGGCCTCACCAAGCTGCAGCGTGAGCTGGGCAGCGACCTGGCCGCTCGGGAGCATCGTCGGGCTCATTGCGCTCAGCTCCCCGATCCTCGTCCCGCCCTCGTCCACGTCATTGCCGACGACGAGATTCGATGCGCTCGCGATGTCCACCTTGAGCTCGCGGGTCGGAACGAACGGCAGTCCCGCGTTGGCGCTGTAGGCGAGGAAGACGGCGAGCACGACCGCCAGTACCGTCATCGCGCCGACGAGCGTCGGGTTCGTGAACGGGTTCTGGGGCGTGCGTCTCACGGCGCGAGTAGGTAGTTGAGGAGTTGCTGTGCCTGCGACGGTGTCGTCGCGCCGGCGCCGGCGGTCTTCGCGTGGCCGCCGAGCAGGCCCCCGAGGCCGCCCGTCGAGCTGCTCGGAGACTTGTTGCCGAGGAGGCCGTTGAGGACCTGCCCGATCGCGTTACCGAGCGTGCCCACCGGTCCGCTCGACGCCGGCGGCGGCGCCGCGCCCGCGCCGGTGCTCGTGCTCGTGCCGCCGCCGCCCGCTGGGGCGCCGGCTGGATTACCGCCCGTCGCCGGGGCCGTCGCTGTGGTCTTCGGAGTGGCGCTCGGGGTCGCCGCGTGCCGGGCCCGGTGCTTCCTCGGGCGGGCCGTCGGCGTGGCCGAGGCAAGCGAGGTCGTGATCGCTCCCGTCGGGCCTGGCTCCCCGGGCGGAGCGCCTCCCGGATCAGGGATCGAGGCGGTTGGATCGCTCGGGTCGCGCTCGTTGACGCCCGGCTGGTTGGGTCCGAGCCACCCGTAGCACTGCCGGAAGCTCGAGCCGTACAGCTTCAAGTTGGACGCGACGGTCGCCGGCGTCTGATACGGCGAGCACTCGTTGACGAACACGTCGAGGGCGAGGATGTGTCCGAACTGCCCGAAGTAGTCGATCGCGTTGGTCTGATTGAACACGTACTGCAGCAGCGCCTCGAGGCCGGAGTAGCCCCTGCCTCCCGGGCTGCGTGGATCTGGCTCGACCGCCTTGCCCTGGGTGTCGAGGTCATGCAGGACAATCGAGAGGTTCTGCGCGAGCTCAGGCGTCGGCTTCGCGAACTGGTTCAGGCTGGCGACCGTCGGTCCGGCCGCATCGACGGCCTGGCGGCCGGTGACCGACGCCTGTCCGAGCGATTTCACCGCCGGCCTGGCTGCGCGCGAGAACGGCACCAGATCCTTGAACAGCCGGTCGATCTGGCCCGAGCTCGCGTTCAGGTTTCTGAGCACCGGCTCGTTGGCGTCCGCGGCCGCGCCGAGGTCCGCCAAAGCCGGGCGGAGCTGCGCCAGGAAGCCGGGGAGGTCGTGGAAGGTCGCCTTCAGGTTGGTGCGCTGGGTCGCCGAGTCCACAGCCGTGTTGTTGGCGTAGACCACGAAGCGCCGGATGTTCCTTCCGTTGTTCGCGAGCGCGGTGATCACCGAATCCGCGGTCGCGGTCAGGTCTTTCAGCGTGTGGCTGTCCTGCGCGAGCAGCGCGAGCAGATTGTCGGTCTGAGTCAGCGCCGGCACCGCCCGTTCGAGCGCGGACTGGAGGTTCGCCGGGTTGCCCGCGACGCCGGCGCCGAGCTCATTGATGATCAGCGTCAGGCGCTCGCGATAAGGCATCCGAAGCACGTTCTGCAGCAGGTCGGCGGGAATCGTCGAGAACGTGTGGGAGACGGGGATCAGGCCGCCGTTCTTCAGCGCCGGGCTGCCCTTCGTACCCGGATTGCAGTCGATGAAGTACTCGCCGATCAGCGACTGCGGTCGCGACTCACAGGTAGCGTCGTGATGGAAGGTGCCGTACCCACCGCCGCTCAGCTGGATCGTCACGAGGGCGTTCAGGCTCTTCTGGTCGAGGTTGATCGCGCTGATCGAACCCGCCGGGACTCCCGCCACCTTCACCTGCTCGCCGGTGACGAGCCCGAACGCGTTGTTCAGCGCGACGGTGTAGGTCGGGTCGCCGCTCGCGCCGGCGCCGCCCTTGACGCCTGCGAGCGCGAGCACCACGACCGCGGCTGCCGCGAGCACGACGACGGCGCTGAGCAGAATCCGCCTCATTGGCCCGTGGGCACCTCGCTCGGATTGCACGGATACCCGGACTCGGGGTAGTAGAGACCGCCGCGCTCCATCGACCCGGGGCACCGGTCGCCCTGACCCGAGGTGAGAACGCTCTGGATGAAAGGCAGGCGGAGGATCGGATTGAGCAGGGCGAGCGTGCCCGTCTGGTTCGAGAAGGCGCTCACGTCGATCTCGGCCCGGTTGTCTGTGCCGACGGCGTCCTGCGTCCCCGGGTGGCTATACCCCTCGAACCAGCCCGTCAGATCGACCGCGTATGGGCGCGCGACCGCGAGCTCGGGGGTGGTCGAGTTCAGCGCGCTCGTCGACTGCGTGAACGCGCCCGGGCGAAGCTCGCCGTCCACGTTCACTTTCCTGACCGTGATCGCGGCAAGCGGAACCGCCAGCCTCGTCAGATCCGTCAGGTCGTTGTTCGGGCCGGGCCGGCTGACGATCCTCGCGAGATCGCGCACCGTCGGTACGGCGTCCTGCGCAAGCGGCCTGAGCTGCACCAGCAGCCGCTCGAGCTTCGGCGCGACCGGCTTGGTGTCGTTGACCAACGGGGTCAGGTCGTCCAGCGCAGCGCGCAGGTTGACGAAGGTCGTGTCCGCCAACGCCATGAAGCCGGGCAGTCGCTGGATCGACTCCCCCAGCGCGATCCGCTGGCTCGCAAGTGCCTGGGTCGTGGTCGACAGGTTCGAAACCAGCCCCGACAGATCCGAGCTGCGCTGCGAGATGTCACTGGTGAGGTCGGCGGTCTGAACGATGAAGTTCGTGAACTGGCTGGTGTTCCTGTTGAGCTCGGCGAACAGCATGCTCGACGAGGCGATCGCCGGGTTCAGGTACTGCCAGGCCGTCTGCGCGAGCTGGCCCTTGCCGGCGTACTCCGCCGCCGAGCCCTGGATCACGTTCTGCAGCGCCTTACGGGTCGGACCGTTCAGCGTGTCGAACAGCTCGTCGAAGTCGACCGCGCTCGTCGTATCCTGAGTCGGGATCTTCCCCCCATCGGGGATCTTGGACGCCCCCGCGGGCGGCAGCCGCAGCTCGATGTAGCGGTTCGCGATCCCCGTCAGCGAAACCGCGCGGACCGTGGCGAGCGTGCCCCGGAACAGCGGATCGTACGTCAGGTCGGTGATATTGAGGGTGAGGTCGGCCTCGCCGTTCGGAGTCAGCGAGATGTTCGACACCGTGCCGATATCGTCGCCGGCGACCTCGACGAGATCGCCGTTGACGATCTGGCTCGCGTTCTGGAAGATCGCGTGAACCTGGTAGCTCCGTCCGCCCCCAAGGACGATCACGACCACGGCGACGATCACGATCGCAACCGCCGCGACCGCGGCGACGCGACCGATGAAACTCGCATTACGCACGGCGCTACCTGCCCGCTTTCTCCTCCCGAACCAGGGCCGGGGGACCCCTGGCATTGTCGGGGGTCGAACCTAGCATTGGGCGAGTCGAAGTGTCAATTTCCTAGCCGGGTGGCGGGAGGCCCGGGGCCCGGGCGGGTGGGGGCGTTCGCCCCGGCCACGCGCTTTCGGGGTTTTGGGCTCAGGCGTCGTGCTGGGCGCTACGCAAGTGGCCGGTGGCGGACGCCCCCACCCGCCCGTTCGCTCGCCCGCTCGCTTGTTGCACTCCCGACTCTGGTGGGAGCGGGTGGGATGGCGCGCGATCTGGGCCGTGGCGCTTTTCAGTACCCGGGGCGGGACTCGAACCCGCAGGGCTCTTACGAGCAGCGCTTTTTAAGAGCGCCGACTTTGCCATTTGTCTACCCGGGCGCGAGAGCGGATGCTACGCCGAGCGGGAGCGGCAGGCGAGTGGGGGATATATAGCTCCGAGCGTCCGGCGGCGGCGCACGCCGAACCTCAGGCTCGGGGCGGCGGGGCGGGTGGGGGGGTCCGCCGCCGGCCACTTGCGTAGCGCCCAGCACGCGAGCCCGCGCCCGGCGCAGCGGAAGCGCGTGGCCGGGGGTGGATGCCCCCACCCGGCCCGCGGGCTACCGTGTGCAGAAGTGTTCGGCGATGTGAGCCAGCGCTGGAAAAGCCACCCTTGGGCGGCGCTGTATGACTTCGTGGTCGAGCGGGAGCAGCTGGCGGGGCCGTTGGGGCGGGTGTTCTTCGGGACTGACATGTCGAGGCTGTACGAGGCGGCGACGCGCGCGATCGGCGAGGTCGCTGACGGGTCGGGCATCCTCGATGTTCCGTGCGGCGGCGGCGTGGCGCTGCGCGGCCTTGATCCCGGCCGGACGGTGCGTTACGTAGCCGCCGATATCGCCCCGGCGATGCTCGAGCGGACCGCGCGTGAGGCCGCCGGCCGCGGCCTTGGCCAGGTCGAGCTGGTCGAGGCCGACATCGAGGCGCTTCCGTTTGCCGACGGCGAGTTCGAGCTGTGCCTGTCGTTCACGGGTCTGCATTGCGTCCCCCGTCCCCGTATCGCGGTTGCGGAGCTGGCGCGCTGCACCGCGCTTGACGGCCGCATCTGCGGCAGCTGGTTCGCGACCGACACGGGCGCCTTGTACGAGCCGGTGCGGGTGCTCGGCCGGGCCTCGGGTCTGCTTGGGCCGAGTTGCAGCGTCGCAGCGGTACGAGGCTGGCTCGCAGACGAAGGTTTCTGCGATGTCGCGGTGGCGACGTCGGGCGCGATCGCACACTTCAGCGCGCGGCGATTTCCGCCGACTTAAACCGCAACTATCGCACTGCTACGGTGTCGTAGAGGAGAGGATCTTCTAACCCGTGGAAGTCTCAGCTCTCAATTATTCAGGAGTCGGCGGGCTGCACGGGCGCTCACCGCTCCTGCGGCTGCAGAGTGACGAGCGCCTGGTGGCGCTGATGCGTCGCGGCAATCATGCCGCGTTCGAGCATCTGGTGGGCAGATATCAGTCGCGTCTGCTCTCTTTCTGCCGTCACATGCTGGGGTCGGCCGAGGACGCAGAGGACGTGCTGCAGGACGTGTTCGCGGCGGCCTTCAACGCGATCCTCGCCGATGACCGTCCGATCAACGTGCGGCCTTGGCTGTACCGGATCGCCCGCAACCGCAGCCTCAACCATATGCGCAAGGTCAGCGCGATTGGCGTCGACTCGATGGACGTCCACCTCTCCGATCACGGCGAGACGACGGCCGACCAGGTCCACCGGCGGGAGGAGTTCCGCCTGCTGGTCGGTGATATCCACGATCTGCCGGAGACGCAGCGAACGGCTCTGCTGCTGCGCGAGATGGAGGCGCTGTCCTACGAGCAGATCGCAGAAGCGATGGAGACAACGATTCCAAGCGTCAAGTCCCTGCTTGTGCGCGCGCGCGTGTCGTTGGCGGAGGCGGCGGAGGCACGTCAGCTCACGTGCGCGGATGTCCGCCTCGAGCTTGGCGAGGTGGCTGAGGGGTTGCGCCGCCGCACGACTCCACCGGTGCGCCGCCATCTGCGCGGATGCGAGCGCTGCTCGACGTTCCGCCGGCAGCTGCAGGAGACCAACCGAGCGCTTGCGGCACTGCTGCCGGTCGGCCCGATGGTCGTGCTTCGCAAGCTCCTCTTGGCGCATCTCGGTCATGGGGCGGGCGCAGGTTCGCATGCGGGCGCGGCCGCCGGGTCGACGGTCGCGGCGGGAACCTCGGCGGCGACGGGATCATCGGTCGCCGCCGGCGGAACGGTGGCGGCTGCGGGATCGACTGCCGCGGCCGGAGGGACGATCGCGGCTGCGGGCTCGACGGTGGCGGCAGCGGGATCGACGGCCGCGGTGGGTTCGACGGTCGCTGCAGGTTCGACGGTCGCCGCCGGAGCCACCGCCGCGGCCGGATCGACGGCGACCGGTCTCGTTTCGGCCGGGGTCGGAGCTGTCGCGACGAAGGCCGCTGCCGGTCTCGCCGCCGCAGCGCTCGTCACCGCGGCGGGAGCCGTCGTCGATCAAACGAGCCACGTGCACCATCTGCAGGGCGCGCTGGTGGGGTCCGTCGTCGATACCCCCGCGAAGAAGGAACTCACGGTTTCCGCGCTCCGTCTTCGCGATGCGGCTCATCGCGCGGCGCTGAAGGCCGCGGCGCTCAAGGCCACGGCGCTGAAGCATGCGGACACGCATCCGGCCAAGAGCACGACGGTCCCGGCCACCGCTGTCACGCAGCCTGTGACCGCGCCGATCACGCCGATCCCGGCCGCAGGAAGGACCGTGACGACGACGGTGTCGACGACGCTGCCCTCGACCGGCGTCGGTACCGCGTCCGGGGGTGGTGTTGTCACCACGCCGAGCCTGACGATCGCACCGACGGCGCCTGTTACCACCCCGACGACAGGATCATGCACCGCAAGCGCGGGCGGCAGCGCAGCGGCCGCCGGCACTGCCGGGAGCGCCTCTGGTGCGGGCGCCGCCGCCACGACCGGCGCGACGACGACGCCGACTACGCCTCTGTCCACGACGACCCCCGCGGCGACCACGACCCCGACGTGCTCGCAGGCACCTTCGACGGACACCGGCGCGAGCGCCCCACCGCCGGCACCGGCCCCGGCGCAGTCGGCTCCCCCGATCAGCACACCGTAGGACCTGGTCCGCTGACCGGCGAGCTGATCGACATCGACCACTTCCGCGCGGTCGATCTCCGGGTTGGTCGCGTCGTCGCGGTTGAAGATTTCCCGGAGGCGCGCGTGCCTGCCTGGAAGCTGACGATCGACTTCGGCCCCGAGATCGGCGTCAAACGATCCTCCGCCCAGATCACCACCTACGCGCGCGAGCAGCTGGAGGGCCGGCTGGTCGTCGCCGTGGTCAACTTCCCGCCACGGCAGATTGGCCCGTTCTGGTCCGAGGTACTGGTTCTCGGAGCGCTGGGCGAGGCGAACAGGGTGGTGTTGTTGGCGCCCGACGAGGACGTCCAGCCGGGAGCGCGGATCGCCTAGTTCAGGACGCGAGCTTCAGCTGTTCGATGCGGCGTCGCAGCTCGCGGGTCTGGGGCACGCGAGCCCGCCGCGTCCCGCCGTCAGCGTCAGTGATCAAGCCGCGCGCGATCGCGACGATCCCGCGGTCGTAACGGCGCTGATTATTGTGAAGCGTCAGCAGCGCGAGGCGATGCTCGAGCTGCTCGGTTCCCATCGCCGTGCGCTCAGCCCACCCGTGTGCCACGAGCAGAACCCGGCTTTCGATCCCCATCTCGGCCGGCTCGAGTCGCGAGAAGCAGTCATCCTTGCCGGAGTCCCATCGCGACCGCAGGCCCGCAAGGATCAGCGTCTTTGCTACCCGGTCGCGCTCCTCGGGCGCGAGCCACACCGCCGTCCAACCCGTGTCCGCACGCGCCGCCGCGAGCAGCACCCGCCGCTCCGAGCGCGACAGCGACATCCGCGATGCGATCGCCGTCGCATACCGCGACCGCGCCTCGGGAATGGACAGGCCGCCGGCTCGGGGTGTCCAGGTGACCAGACGGACAAGGACGCTGAGGAACGCCTCAGCGACCGCGGCGGCGATCAGCGCGAGGATGCCGAGAACCGGAATCAGGCAGGCCGCGACGGCGGCGATCGGGGCGAGCGCCACGTACGCCGCAAACCCGCGTAGCTCGGCCCGCCAGTTGGCGATCAGCACCTGGTCAAGCAGCCCCGCCAGGACCCCCCTGACGATGACGAAGTTCGCAGTCGCCATCGCAGTCGCGGCGAGGCTGTACGTCAGCCACCGCACGGCGACGGCGTCGTGTGCCGTCGGGAGCGCCAGCAGCACGAGTTCGGCGGCGAGCACCGCCCACGCGAACGAGGCCAGGTTCGTCACCGTCGCGATCCTGCGTACCGGGTGCCGCTCGACCAACGGCCGGATCAGCTCGGGAATTATGACGACGATCAGGCAGCCGAAAGGTCCCGACAAGATGACCGCTGCGAAGGCCAGGATCAGACCGACATCGAGTCGGAAAGCAGGCAGCGAGAAGTCGTCCGTGATGAACGCGGACAGCGACAGCACCACCAGGACGGCGACGTCCCACGGGTTACGGATCGGCGACCGATCCGCGACGATCATCCCCGTGCCCGCCACGAGCAGGATGACCGCCGCCGGCCATGCGGCCAGGCTTGCCGATCGTGATGTGCGTGAGACGCCGTTCATAGTCGAGATCGGACAGGCTCACGCTGGTCCCCCGGTACAACCGGTCTCAGCGTTTTATGGACCTACCCCGTCGTGAAGGCTATCTGACCGCATGTGAATTTGCTAATTGCCGCGTACAAACATATCTGCCTCAATCCTCCTTATTTCTGCTTAGCGTTCATCAAAGCTATCCACAAGTGTGCCGGATGCCCAGCGATCCGTCTGCCTGAAGCATCCTGAACCCAAGCGGACGCCAGCGCAGATTCTCATAGACAAATGGTTGGCAGTGCGCTCCGGTCCCTGGTCCTGTGCCAGCTCTCCTCGCGAACGTCGCGTCTACCCGGCGCGCAGCCGATCAACGGCCGCGAACGCGAGCTTGGCGAGCCGAATTCGACGGTTTACTCGGGCCGACCCGACCCGCGGTATACCCGCATCAGCCCTTTGTAGAACGTATCCGGATGGCACCGCTCGCGGGCCCGCGCCAGCGCTGCTTCGCCGCGGCGACGCCGGTCGTGGGGGTCCCGCCAGGCTTGCGCGACGGCGCGTGTCCAGGCGTCGAGGTCTGCTACCGGGACGGTGGCATCCGGTCCGGCTAGCTCGGGCAGTCCGCCCCGATCGCTCGCGATCACCGGAACGCCCGCGGCGAGGGCCTCGACGACCGCGAACGGGCACGCGTCGTCAGAGCGCGAGGGGGCGAGCACGAGCGCGGCCGCGGTCCGGACGCGGGCGAGCTCGTCGCGGGCGAGCATGCCGGTGAACCGCACGTCGCCGTCACCGGCCAGCCGGCGCAGCCTGGACTCGTCGGGCCCGATACCCGCGATGACGAGCGGCACGCCCGCGGCCCGGCAGGCGAGCACCGCGGTGTCGAAGCCCTTCTCGGGGACGAGCCGTCCCGCGACGAGCGCGTGCCGGCCGTGGTCGGCGTGCGATTGGTCTGCGAACGCCGTCGCCGGTACGAAGTTTGGCAGCGAGACGATCCGTCCCGCGGGTACGCCGAGCTCGACCAGCTGCCGCAGGGTTGCGTCGCTGACGGTGACGAACCGGTCGGCGTGCGCCAGCAGCTGCGGTAGCTGGCGATGCAGGCCGGCGGCGTATGCCGCGGCCTCCGGCAGCGAGCCTCGACAGCGCAGCTGTACCCCAGGGCGCGTAAACCCGTGACGGCAGCGAAAGCAGGGAGCTCCGTCGCGGTAGGCGACCCCGATCGCGCAGAACAGCCGGAAGTTGTGCAGGTGAAGCACTACGCGCGCACCTGCCGCCCGTCCGGCCGCGAGCGCACGCCAGCCGAACATTGGATGAACATTGTGCGCGTGCACCACGTCGGCTTTTGTCGCGCGCACCGCACGTCCGATCTCCTCCGCGCCGAGGCCCCCGTGCCAGAGCGACGCCGCCGCCCGCCCGCGCCCGAGCCCGGCGCTCGAGCGCTCGATCACCTCGGCGACGTGACCGCGCTGCCCGAGCAGCCGGGCGATCTCGTCCACCGACCGCTCCTCACCGCCTTCGGCGCGGTAACGGTTGTGAAGCAGCAGGACGCGCATATCGAGGCGACCGATTCTGTCAACGTCTCCCTCACCGGTGTCGATCGCTCTCGTTACCAACTACCTGCCGCCTTACCGGATCCCCCTGTACGTGCGCCTCGCCGCGCGCCACGACCTCGAGGTGCTGTGCTTCGGCGCCGGCGATCGCTACATCCCGGAGTGGTTCCGCGACCTCGACAGCCAGCTCGCGCAGGCGCCGTTTCCGGCCCGCCGCCTCGGCGGACCGCTCGACGCACTGATGCTGGGGCGGCGCTACGACGCGCTGATCGCTCCGTTCGCCGGCGGCGCGATCCTCCCCGCGACGTATGCGTCGGCCCGCGCGCACGGGCGCCCATTCGTGCTCTGGGCTTCCGTGTGGGCATCGCCGCGGTCGCTCACACACGCGCTCACGCTTCCCCTCACGCGTCGCATCTATCGCGATGCGGATGCCGTGATCGTTTACGGCGAGCACGTCCGCCGCTTCGTCGCCCGCGCGCGTGGCAGCACCGAAGGCGTGTTCATCGCCCCTCAGTCGGTCGAGCCCGAGCTGTTCGCGCGAACGGTGAGCGAGGCCGAGATCGATCGGTTCCGCGCACGCCACGAGCTTCCATCCGGGCCCTGCGTTCTATTCGCCGGACGGCTCGTTCCCGAGAAGGGCGCCGCCGTGCTGCTCGAAGCCTGGCGTGGGGTGCGAACCGCCGCGACCCTGGTGCTGGTCGGGGATGGCCCGCTCGCGGACTCCGTCGCCTCGACGCCGGGAGCGCGCCTACTCGGACCGCTGGCGCGCGAGGAGCTCCCGCTCGCGTACGCCCTCGCCGAGGTGGCGGTCGTGCCGTCGATCCCAACCGCACGCTTCCGCGAGCCGTGGGCGCTGGTCTGCAACGAGGCGATGCACCAAGCCACGCCGGTGATCGCCACGAGCGCCGTCGGCGCCGTCGCCGGCGGGCTCGTGCGCGACGGCGAGACCGGCGTAGTCGTCCCCCCCAGCGACCCCATCACGCTCGCGGCTGCGATCGACCGGCTGCTCGGTGACCCCGAGCTGCGAGCACGCATCGGCAACGCCGGCCGCGCCGCCCTCAGCGGGTTCACCTACGACGCAATGGCGGACGCGTTCGACGCGGCGCTCGCGCACGCAGCGGCGAAGCGGGGACAGCGCTCCAGCGGTGCCGCCACGCGCAAGCCGTAACGCTGGGGGGGCGGACGGGACCACCCGCCCCCCGCTACTGGCCGACTGAGAACAAGGCCTCGAGGTCATGCCGCGAATAGGCCTCGAACGCGACCATCGTCGTGGTTCGGATGACCCCGTCGAGCTGTGAGAGCCGTCCGGTGACGATATGCGCAAGCTCGTCGTGCTCGCGCAGCCGCAGGATCGCGACGAAGTCCCAGTCGCCGGTGACCGAATATGCCTCGGCCACCCCCTCGATGTCGGCGAGCGTGCCGCCGAGCGTTGCGAGCGCTGAGCGCTCTGCCTGGATCAGGACGATCGCGTGGGTCACGTCTGATGGGTCTCCCCCGGCTCGAGCACGACGACGCTCGAGCCCGTGGCGGCTTCGACATCCGACCTGAATGCTTGGACGTCCGTCTCGATCGGGGGAAACGTGTTGTAGTGGCACGGGATCACGGTCTTTGCGCCGACCAGGGATGCCGCCTCGACGCCGTCGATGCGGTCCATCGTGTAGTGCCCCCCGACACACATCAGGGCGTAGTCGATCGGGTTGCGCCTGCCGACGAGCTGGAGGTCGTAGTAGTGGCATGTGTCGACGAGGTGGTAGACGATCGTGTCCTTGAAGTTGATCAACAGGCCGGCCGGGGTGTTGACGGTGCCCTTGGGGGTGGTCGAGGTGTGCCACGCGGGCACCAGCTTGACCCAGCCCCAGTCGAACGTGACGGTGCCGCCAAGGTTCGGATCCCGAACCTCGACTTCGTCGGCTGCCAGCTCACCTGCGAGCTCGACGATCGCCACGACGGGAGCGGCGGTGCGCTTCGCAATCGCGACCGTGTCGCCGATGTGGTCGGCGTGACCGTGGGTGAGCAGGATCGTGGTGGCGCTCACGTCATCGGCGGCGACGGCCGCTTTCGGGTTGCCCGTCAGGAAGGGGTCGATCACGACCGTCGTGTCCCCATCGGAGAGCGTGAAAGCGGCGTGGCCGAGGAAGCGAAGGTCCATTGGTTGTCAATCCTCCTGTCTAGATGATTCAGCTGCGCCCAGCTCGCGGGCCAGCTCGAAGCCGATCGCGACGCCGACAAGCATCGCGAGCCTGGTTTCCTCGGCGACGAGCGTGCGCACGATCCGGGCCCGTGCCTCCGGATCGGCGCCGTTGGCCGCGTCGCGCACGGAATGCTCATGCGCCTCGTCGAACCAACCGCCCTCGACGAGCGCTGCGTTCAGCGCGCGTTGTAGGCCTGGCGCGGACCTCGTGACAAGGTCCTGCGCCGCACGAAGACGCTCTCCGTCAGTGAGGGCGACGATCGCTGCTTCGACCTCGGCGTCGGTGTAGGCGCGGTCGGGCACCAGACGGGGATCATAGGGGTGCGCTCAGCTCAGCGGTCGGCGAGCCGCGCGAGTGGCAAGCCTACGAGCAGGCCCGCGAGGATGCCGACGCCGTCGCCGATCCAGCTGACGCCGCTCACCGCCAGTGGCATCAGTGCGACGACGGCCGCGATCGCGGCGGTGCCGATCAGGTCGCCGTCGATTTCCTCGCCCCGCCGGAGCGCGATCAGGTCGGGAATCGCCCACGCGACCAACAGCGCCAGCGCCACGCCGTTACCGCTGATCGCGACCGCCGAGGACGAGGCGAACGTCGCCGCCGCCATGCCCCCCGCCCCGCCGAGCACGAACAGCCCGATCACTACGAATATGCCGTGGCGGCGCTCGATCAGCCAGCCGTACAGCGCGATCGCGGCGATGCAGGCGAACGCACAGACAGTGTTGTCATAAACGAACGGGGCGGTGAAGATCTTCCACAGGTGCTGGGTATCCGGCCGTCCGACGATCGCGAGATCGACGTACGAGTCGTTGAACAGGCCTGTGCGCCAGACCAGGCACCCGACCAGCCCGAGAGCCACCAGCAGCACCGTTGTGTACGGCCGCGAATCGCCACGGATGCCGGGGATCTCGCCGGTCTTCAGTCGCGGCAGCGCCGGCGTCGGCGCTCGCAGGCGGCGCTGCCGCTCGGTCACGCGGCCCTCGCGATCGATCTTCGGCGCCCGCTTGCGCAGCCGGTTGCCGCAGTACGGACATTCCGTTATGTAGGGGCTGACCTCGGATCCGCAGTTCTTGCAGACAACGAAAAGATCCGGACCTCCGGTGCTCACTCCCCGATTGTAGGCACCGAGCAGTGCGAGCGGTGAGGCAAGCTGTGGCTAGACCGCCGTCGCGGCCACAATCTCCGCCATAACCTCGCGCAGGTCGTGGTTGGCCTCGTACACCACCACCTGTCGTGCGGCCCCGTTGCCCCGATCGAGCAGGTCCTCGACGGCCTCCAGCTCGGCCGCCGAACCGAGATCCTGGGCATGCTCCCGCATCCGGTCCAGCAGCCGCCGCGCCAGAGCTCGGATCGCCACCCGGTCGCGGTGCGGAAGGTCGACCAGCTCCCCGTCGAGACCGTGACGCGCCGCCAGCCACTTGTTCTCGTCCAGCATCTCGAATGGGTAGCTCGCGAGCTGTGCGCCGGAATCGAAGTGCTCCGCGAGCTCGCGGACGAGCGCCTGTACGAGCGCCGCCAGGCCGATCGTGTGCTCGATGTGGGTCTGCGAGTCCATCACCCGCACCTCGATGGTGCCGAAGTTCGGGTGTGGCCGAACGTCGTACCAAAGGTAGGTGTAGTCGGCGATCGTTCGCGTTCCGATCATGAACTCGATCCGTTCGACGTAGTCGTTCCAGTCCCGGTACCTGGGCGGCATCCCGACGCGAGGGAACGCCCGGAAGATCGGCGTCCTGGTCGACGCCAACCCGGTGGCGTCGCCTCGCCAGAATGGCGAGTTCGCCGAGAGTGCGAGCAGCACCGGCACGTGCACGCGCATGCCGTTGGCGATGTGGATCGCCTTGTCTGGATCGTCGACTCCAACATGCACGTGCATGCCGAATATGAGCTCCTGGCGGGCCACGAATCGCAGCGCGCTGATCAGGTCGCGATACCGCGGACGGGCGACGATCCGCTGGTCCTCCCACATCGCGAACGGGTGCGTGCCTGCCGATCCGATCGTGAGCTTCTCGCGCGCGGCGGTTTGGATCACCTGAGCCCGTAACGCCCGGAGCTGCGTATCGGCCACCCCGATATCCGGGCAAGGGTCGGTCGAGATCTCAAGCACCGATTCCATCAGCTCCGGCTTGATGTCCCCGGTGGCAGAGGGCTCGAGCAGGGTCTCGATCGCGTTGACCAGCTCGAGCGTATCCGCGTCGACGATCATCAGCTCCTCCTCGATCCCGAGCGTGTACGCCGGCCCCGTAAATCGATGCTCCACCCCGCGCAGCCTACCTGGGAGGCCAGCGGAGCAGGTACTCGCGCGCCGTGCGCGCGCCGGGACAACGGTGGTAGCCTCTCGACCCGATGGCCATGCGGATGCGTCAAAGCCTCGCTCAGCTCGAGCAGGCGTTTGTTCACGAGATTCAGCAGGACCGTAAGCGGCGCGAGCATCTGCGGCGCTCGGCCGCCAAACGGTCACGCCGGCGTGCCTACGAGCGCGAGCAGGCGCGCAGCAGCCTCCGTTTCACGCTGCTCGTGCTCTCGCTCATCGCCACCGCCGTAATCGTGACGGTGGCGATGTTCGAGACGCTGAACATGCTGCTCGCCTAGCCTCCCGGTAGCGGCAGCAAAGTCGAAGTTGCTAGCGGGCGCCGCCCAGCTCGCCAAGCGCGGCATCGACTTCAGCATTCTCGTCCTTGCCCGCAGCGGCAAGGCGCTCCTGCTGAATTTCGAGGTAGACCTCCTTGCGGAACACCGGGATCTCCCGCGGTGCCTGGATGCCGATCCGCAGCTTCTCTCCCATGATCGCAAGTACAGAGACCTCGATGTCGTCACCGATCATGATGCTCTGGTTGGACTTGCGGGTAAGTACCAACATTGGGGATTGCCTCCCTGCTCGCCTTTGGATACGTCGGCCGCCCCCCACCACGGAAACAGCCGGTTTGCTCGGGCCAGCATAGCGTCTGCAGGGCCCATTTCACAAGCGCGTTCGGCCGCTCGATCGAACGTCTGAACCCGTGTGTCGGGGCGCTGTATTAGTCTCCATCGCTCATGGCTCGCAGATCGCTACGCCCACAGCTGAACCAGATCCGCGCTTGGGTCCGCCAAGGACGCACAGACGCATGGATCGCGCATCAACTCGAAGTAACCGTTCAACAGATCCAGGCATTCAAGCGCGAGCAGGGCCTTGAAGCCGGGGTTGAGGTCGAGGGCGGCGCGCCCGTGCTCGAATATGACGACGAAATCGATCTCCGCGCGGAGGACGACGCGCTGATCGCCGCCGAGCTCGAGGCAGCCGCAGCCGCCCGCGCGAACGAGGAGGACGACGCGGAAGAGACCGACGGCGGCGACCCCGATGGCGACGATGACGATGAACGACCGGCACGACGCCGAAGAGGCCGGCGCGGAGGCCGCGCCGGCGCGAGCCGGGGTCGCCGGAAGACCGGGGCGAACACGCTCGAGGGGACCTTCGACCACGGCGACGAGGGCTACGGCCTATGGCTCGACCCGGCGATCCAGGACGATCCCGTCTACGCCGAATACTGGGCCGGCCATCGTCCGGTCGAGATCACGATCGAGGAAGAGCAGATCGTCATCCGCCGCGCCGGCAGCG
>Ga0302325_10016989_pt1 | contig 15400 bp, 17 predicted proteins | sample Palsa_T0_2_FD_201948 | JGI IMG/M metagenome (GOLD analysis project Ga0302325, IMG submission 201948) | Peat permafrost microbial communities from Stordalen Mire near Abisko, Sweden - Palsa_T0_2 | ecosystem: Environmental > Terrestrial > Soil > Palsa > Peat permafrost | place: Sweden: Abisko...
CCGCTACGGTACGGTTCCGTACTTTTAATCTCATTTTTCTATTGGAGAACTCAATAGCTATTAGGCCACCGAGCTCATAGCTCACTGACCGCCAGCAGCGACCTCCGGGCGCCGGCGTTTGAGAGACCGGTGATGTGCTCTTGCCCCCTTTTTAAGGGAAAAGAGCCATGGCTAAGGTCACTGCGACTCTCAATTCTGCCTCACCTCGCAATCGGCTCCTCGCCGCCCTGTCGCCGACTGATCTCTCATTATTGCAGCCGCACCTGCGGTTCGTGCCGATGGCAGTTTTCAAGGATATGGAACGCCCCAACCGACGGATCGAGACTGTTTTTTTTATGGAGGCTGGCATCGCGTCGGTCGTCGCCGTCCAGCCGGACGAGACTCGGGCCGAAGTCGGGCTCATTGGCCGCGAAGGGATGAGTGGAATAGCCGTGGTGATGGGCGGCGACCAATCACCGCATTCCACCTACATCCAGGTCGCTGGCGAAGGACAAGGGATCGCGGCCAACGAATTGCGCAAGGCGATGGATAGGAGTGCCACCATGCGCAGCTTGTTTCTTAAATTCGCTCAGGTCTTCATGGTGCAGACCGCTCATACCGCGACCGCGAACGCTCGGGCGCATATTGACCAGCGTCTGGCGCGGTGGATTTTGATGGCCCATGACCGGATCGGCACCAAAACGCTGGCACTAACACACGAATTCCTTTCGCTCATGCTGCGAGTAAGGCGAGCCGGGGTCACCGAGGCGCTGCAAAGTCTCAAGCGCCGGAAGTTGATCGACACCGGCCGAAATCAAATCGTGTTACGCGACCGCAAGGGCATTGAGCGGATGGCCCGGGGCTGCTACGGCGTGCCCGAAAAGGAATATCGCCGCCTCATTGGTTAATCGGAGCTTCAAATTGCTTCGACTTTCCATTTGCTGCTTGGCCCCATATGTCGAAAGACACACTCCAGGTCGGCATTCCTCCGTAACAGCAAAAAAATGTGGGTTATGTACGGTTTCGTACTGAGTTATAGATTGACGGAACCCGAGTGATGCCTAAATTTTCCTCGGTATTGGTGGTGATTCAGGGTGGCTGCCATGAGGGACGCGCCTGGCGCGATACGATTGGACGCGAAATCGTTTGAGCGATCGGACCTCCTTCGGGAGGCGGGGCAAGCCTTATTCCGCGGCAATAGCTATTTTCGGCAAGTGCTCGACCTTCTGCCCGCCGCTGTCTACATCACCGATGCCGCCGGCATAATCACTTATTACAACGAAGCGGCCGCGGCCATGTGGGGACATCGTCCTCAACTCGGCGCGAGCGAATGGTGCGGTTCCTGGAAGCTCTATTGGCCGGATGGCAAGCCATTGCCGCACGATCAGTGCCCGATGGCGCTGGCGCTCCGAGAGAAGCGTCCCATTAGAGGCATGGAGGCGGTAGCAGAACGCCCCGATGGGATTCGGGTGCCGTTCATTCCTTATCCAACACCTCTCTATGATGAGTCAGGCGAACTCATTGGCGCGGTGAATATGTTGGTCGACATCACGGACCGCAAGCGCGCCGAATACTATGCGCAGCGGCTGGCCGCGGTTGTCGAGTTCTCAGATGACGCGATCGTCAGTAAAGACCTCGATGGCATCATCACCACCTGGAATCGGGGAGCTGAGCGGCTATTTGGGTACCCGGCGGAGGAAACGATCGGTAGACCAATCACGATCTTGACTCCGCACGACCGGCTCGACGAGGAACGCGAGATACTTGATCGGGTTCGCCGCGGAGAGCACGTCGATCATTATGACACTGTCCGTCGGCATAAGGATGGAAGTTCGGTGGACATTTCTCTGACCGTATCGCCCGTCAGGGACGCGGAAGGCAAGATCATCGGCGCGTCAAAGATCGCCCGCGACGTCACCGAGCGCAGACATGCGCAAGAGCAACAAAAGATTCTGGTTCGCGAGCTTCAGCATCGCATCAAAAATACGCTGGCAACCGTTGGGGCAATAGCAAATCAGACTTTCCGCAACGCACCAGTGAGTGCGAAGCCTTCAGAGCTCGAATGCAAGCGCTTGCCGGGGCGAACGATCTATTGAATAACGACAATTGGCAGCGAGCAGCGCTGATCGAGCTGGTCGGGCGAGCGCTTGACCCCTTCCAAGACAAGCATCGTGATCGCTTCCTGATCAATGGACCTGACGGAATCTTTCTTGACGCACAGAAGTCGTCCTTGCTAACAATGGCATTGCACGAACTCGCAACAAACGCCGTAAAGTACGGCGCATTATCGAATGAAAAGGGCCGCGTGCGCATCGCGTGGGAAATACCGCAAGATGACGCGCCGAAGCGATTCCAGTTGCGTTGGCAAGAGAGCGGTGGGCCTGCCGTGAACCCGCCCGAACAAAGGGGTTTCGGATCGCTTCTCATTGAGCGCGCTCTCCAAAATAACCTCGGGCAAGCACAGTCGGATTTCGACCCGCAGGGTCTTGTTTGTTCAATAGAGATATCTCTTTAGGATCGCCACTTCGCCTGATGGCTCGTTTCAGCCGCGTCGCTCGGCCACTGTTGAGTCCGCTATTGGAGGTTTCTATGCCACGCTGACCGAATGTCGGCGAGGCAGAACGTCGCCGTTGACGTTCGCGTATGTTCAGTGGCCGGTTTTGCTTAATTCACAGAAGCGTATTGTACGATTACGTACACACCCATGGACGCGGTACCATAGTAGGTGCAGGCTCCGAGTCGGACGACGGGACCAGTTCGCACGGGAAAGGAACTGCCCATGTCACTGAACCTGCCTTACAACGACCCCTGTCCGAGATGCCACAAGCTGACGATGCAGAGCGTGATTGAGCCGCATCCACGCCGAAATGACAGAGCCCTCCAAAACTTCCACTGCGCAGACTGCGGCCCTGTTAAAACTATTGTTCTCTCGCTAAAGCCCGTTAAGCCGTCGCCTGACTTGGCGGCGTAGGATTGGGTGCTGTCCTAATTCCGAGCCCTTTGTCCTAATTTGCAAAAGCAGTGTCCTAATTCGTTGGTACGTCTTTTGACACTAGGGTTTCCGTATCAACGATCCCACATACAGAAGATCACCGACAGCGTCGCCCTTGGCGTCGGTGGCTGAGAGTTCGGTAGCGCTCCCGCCTGTAATGGACGGGGAGCCGTAATGCCCAATACTACAATTCAACCAATTTGTCCGAAGTGCTCCGAACATCTGGTGCTCGTACGCACAATACCATTCAAGGACCACGAGGACATAGAAGATCGGACCTATGAATGTCCGAAATGCAAGCACTCGGAAGGTTGGGTATTTAAAGGACGGTAGGCCGCCTCAGTTGGCGGCCTTTTTCATTTCAAGCGCAATGTCGCTCATTAGCCCGAAGCCGACATTCGCTGCGATGCCAAAAAATGTCCGCTCTTTGGAGCGAAGCGGACGTGGCAGTTTTAGATCGCGACGTCGCATATTGACCCAACAGCGACATCGCGCCGAAAGATTCACCTAACGGAAATTACGGAATATCGGACCGTTTCCTCAGTCCACCTTAATGCCGGCGAACTTGACCACTTTGCCCCACTTCTCTGTCTCGTCGGCGATGAACTTGCCGAATTGGACCGGAGACATCGGCATCGGCTCAGTGCCCAAGTCGGTAAGCCGCGTCTTCAACTGGGGATCGGCGAGAGCGGCATCAATCTCTTTGCTGAGCTTGTTGACGATCTCGTCGGGCGTGCCCTTGGGTGCGCCAATCCCATACCATCCGCTCGCGACGTAGCCCGGCACGAACTCGCCCATGGTCGGGATGTCCGGCAGCGCCTGCGAACGCGTCGCGGATGAGACCGCTAGGGCGCGCAGCTTGTCCGTTCGGATGTACCCAATCGACGAAGGTATCAGACCGAAATAGACCTGAACCTGTCCGGCGAGCAGATCAGGAAAGGGATTACCGTTATAGGGAGCATGGACCATGTCGACGCCGGTCATCATCTTAAATAGCTCACCGGCCACATGTGGCGGACTACCATTTCCCGCAGATACCATCGTTATCTTGCCCGGATTGGACTTGGCATAAGCGATGAATTCCGGAACTGTCTTCGCGGGAACGGACGGATTAACTTCCATGACAAGCGGATTGTCCGTAATCCCAGCAACCGGGATGATGTCGCGGATGAAATTGAAGTTGAGTTTGTCATAGAGGGTCGCATTGACCGCGTTCGGTAAAGCGACCAGCAGGAGCGTATGGCCGTCCGGGGACGCTCTCGCGACGAATTCTGTGCCGATATTATTGCCGCTGCCGGGACGGTTCTCAACGATGAAAGACTGACCAAGACGCTCCGACAGCCATTGACCCATCAGGCGCGCGATAATGTCGGGTGCAAGACCCGCCGGGACTGGTACGATAATGCGAACCGCCCGCGTCGGATAGGTTTGCGCCAATGCGATCCGCGAGACAGCGGGGAGAGCGGCGGCACCCGCCGCCAGATGCAAAAAATGCCGACGTGGAAGTTTCATAGACTACTCCGAGCGTCGTTGCGCACTCAGTCAGAGGCCGCCAACCGAGGCGGCCTCTGCAATTACCTAGAATTTCCCTGCACGGTCTATTCTGCAAAGCCATCGATCATGAATGCGCTTGAATTTGTCGTTTTAGCCCGGATGGCGTTGATTGCCTTTTCGTCCGCTGCATCAACCCAGCCCTGAGCTTTCTCCTTGCTGTCGAATGCGAGGACCACAAATCGAGCAGGTGGAGTTCCGTCGACCGCACTGATCGTCGTGGACCGAATGATGTAACGACCGCCGAGTTCTTTAACTCTGGCTTCGCCCGCCGCAGGGCTAGAGGTGACAGCCTTGAAACCCTCGGGGTCGGTCATCTTTGCAATGTCAATAACAATATAAGTAGGTGGCTTCGCTTGCGCGTGCAGCCCTTGAGCCGCGAAGGCGCCGATCGCACAGCCTGCGAGCGTTGCCAGTCCCAGTGCGATAGTTCGTTTCATGGCGTTTTCCTTTGAGTTGTTTGTGATGCTGTTTGGTTCACACGCAACCAGAGGCCGCGCGCGACCACTCTGCGGCTGCCGACGGCCCCCGGTATACGTGCCAAGTCAACGTAAAATCATGAATGCGCCAGCCGATGGCATTTGTGCTGCCAGTGAGCCAACGGCGACTTCGGCATGTCGGCCGTTTCGTGGGCAGCTCTCGGAGACAAGCAAAGCGACTTGCCTGTCGACGCAAGCTACAGCGTTTACGCGGGACGTACCAGCCGACTATGAGTGGCAGCTTTGCAAACTCAACGGTCCTTCGAAGAAGGCGTGCAGCCGAGTGTCAACCTGGCTCCATCCCCTGTGACTTAATGGTGGGCAGCACTGCTGGTCCCTTGAGAAATTCAACCAGACTCTTCGCAGCGTCTGGGAAAGGTGAGTCTGAGCTTATCGCCCCGAAAAATATTATGTAGTATTGCAATTCTGGCGGAAGCGGGCCGAGAAGCGTGACACCTTTCGTTGTCAAAATTTGCGTGGAAACGACCATGCCGAGTTCTATTTTGCCCTCGGCTACGAGTTCGGACACGATATCGGTATCGGGTCGCGTAACCTTCTCTCTAATGGCGTCGGCAATCCCAAGTCGCTCCAGCATCCCAGCAATGTAGACGCCACTTGCACCTTCCTTCAGGTAGCCAATCGACTTTGCTGCCAAAATCGCCGCCTTAAATGCATCGACCGAGGTTATGTCGGGCTTTGGTGCACCAATGCGCACCTCAACGCCAATTCCAGATCGAACTATCGCTGTCCGCGTCGCGGCCACAAGTCGGCCCGCTTTGATCAACTCGTCTATTTGAGCTGGGCCAACGATGACCAAGTCGAACTTCTCACCGGCGTCAATTCGCTTAACAATATTAGGCCCGAGATCGGAGACTACCTTCAGGGTGTTACCGGTTGACTGCTCAAATTGGGTCCCAACTTCGCTCAGGATTATTGCGACCGCTCTGGTCGTGCCAAGCCGAATTTCAGCAGCCTCACTTCGCGACATTTGCGACGTAACGCATATAGTGATGGCAATTATCGAGTGGATACCCAGTCGCATCGAAAGCTCCTTGATACCCGCAAGATTGTGAACCGTTGCGGTCGAGCATGATCGGAACTTCTCGCGGCGGCAATCCCCTCCGAGTCCGTTGATGGCCCATCGCGTCGTTTCGCTGCCACGCAGCAATTCGGTCGCTTTTGGATCGAAGCGGACATCGGGCCTGGTTTTATGAGTACACGGATCAAGTCCGAGGGCGTGCCTTTCCGGATCATGCTCTAAGTGCGCGCCGCCAAGATCAGCGCTGCCACGATCAAAATCACCAGTCCGAGCAGAAAGCCGAGCACCAGCACACCGAATGCGCGCCAGCGCCGGCGGCGATATTCGCGCGCGGCCGCCTTCGGTGCGATGCGCTTGATGAAGTCGGGATCTTCATCCAGCGCCCGCTGCCGCTCGACCAGCCGTCGCGCGACATAGGTTGTCACCGCCTGCACGATTTCCGGAATGTCGTGGGAGTCGGCAAGCACGTGGCGGCCGACGCGGGTGTCGTGCAGAAAGCGATAGGCACGCTTGTCGCGGCCCATGGCGACATGGGCAACCGAGTCGATCCAGAGTCGAGGCGTATCGCCCCGGCTGATCCCGCGATCAAACAGGTCGACGTCGCCGGGAATCTCGGCAAACAACGGATCGAGCGCCTCGTTGAGCAGTTCGAGACGCGCGAGCTCCGCATCGCGCAGATCGACCACGACACTGGAGCGTTCGGCGGCTTCAACGCGCGCCTGGCGCATTGCCAGCGTCAGCGGTGACGGCGGCTCGGCTGCTACGGTCAGCGCTTCAGATTTGCTCTTTCGGCCCCACATAATCCGTCCGTCCCTTGAGCGGATATTACACCAACAGCTAGGCTTGCCAGAAGCAACAGCCGGGCCAAAGCGGCGGCCGAAAGGCGAAGTTGGGGGTAAGTTATGGCGATTCCCAGGGAAACGGCCCAACGGCGTGCCACCGTTCGTCGCAGACGGGGGGCTTCGAGGGGTCGAAACGGGAATGCTGAGTTAAACGGCCCGGCCGCCGTCGACCTCAACGATATTGCCGGTGACGAAATCGGCGTCCGCCGAGGCCAGAAACAGCGCCGCATTGGCAATATCCTGGGGCTTCGCCAGACGACCGAGCGGTACGCTGGCCACGAATTTTTCGCGCTGACCTTCAGCCGGCCCGAGAAACGACGGCAATAGCGGGGTATCAGTCGCGACCGGCGCGATGGCGCAGACACGGATGTTGTCGGGCGCCAATTCCACCGCGAGCGATTTGGTCAACAGATGCACCGCGCCTTTGGTGGCGTTGTAGGCCGACAGACCCGGCCGGGGCCGGATACCCGCAGTCGACCCAATGTTTATGATGGCGCCTGATTTCTGCCTACGGTAATGCGGCACGATCGCCTGGCAGAACTGAAAAATGCCTTTGACGTTGACCGCGAAGATCCGGTCGTAATCCGCCTCGTCGATTTCCAGGAACGGTTTGTTGACGTGCGTGGCGCCGGCATTGTTGACCAGGATATCGAGCCCCCCGAATGCCGACAGCGTTTCCTTGATCGCGGCATCGATGTCGGAGCGCTTGGTGACGTCGCAGCGCACAGCGATGGCGTTATTGCCGATTGCAAGCGCCGCCGATTTCGCCGCCTCCAGATTGACATCGGCGAGCGCGACCCACGCGCCTTCCCGCGCGTAAGTCTCCGCAATGCATTTGCCGATGCCCGATCCCGCGCCGGTGACCAAAGCGGTTTTGCCTTCAAGGCGCATGACTAGCTCCGTTTTGGCACGACGCCGTAAGACTTCGCCCAGCCGAGACCATCTTCGGTGCGGGTGCGCGGCTTGTATTCGCAGCCGATCCAGCCGGAATAGCCGGAACGATCGATCGCTTCGAATATTGCGGGATAGTTGATCTCGCCCTCGTCGGGCTCGCCGCGTGTCGGCACCGCCGCAATCTGCAAATGACCGATCACAGGCAGGTTCTTTTCGAATCGCTTGAGCAGGTCGCCCGAGATGATTTGCACATGATAGAAGTCGAACTGGATGCGCACATTAGGCGCACCGATCTTGCCGATGAGATCGGCTGCGTGCTCGACCCGGCCCATGAAATAGCCCGGCCGGTCGCGTGGATTGATCGGCTCGATCAGCAGCGTGATGTTCGATTTCACGGCCTGCTCCGCGGCACGCGCGATGTTCCTGACGAAAACGGTTTCAGCTGCCGGCCGCTGCTCCGGCGGGACCACGCCAGTCATGCAGTGAATGGCGGTGCCGCCGATCGCAACGACGTAATCAAGGGCACGCTTGAACGAGACTTCCCACTCCCGCTCCTTGCCGGGCTGCGCGGCAAGACCGAACTCCGGGGTTTGGGGCGTATTGATGCCGAGCTGGGTGAGTCCGTGCTTTTCCAGTTCCGCCTTCACCGCAGACGGCGAGACGTCATAGGGGAATTGCAGCTCAACTGCCGTGAACCCAGCCGCCGCGGCGGCACCGAACCGCTCCAGAAGCGGCCGTTCGGTGAAAAGATGGCCAAGATTGGCGGCAAAGCGCGGCATGGTCCTCCCTCGAATTTGACCAGACCGTAGCCCGGAATTCCCAATCAAAACAGGTCATTGGCCGGTCCCGACGCTGCCCACTTCTAGTGGGCATGTACCCAAAATCACCCAATCTGCCGCCCGAGGCGTGGGCAGCGGAAGCTCCTATGCATCTGCCAAAGCTTAATTTATTTATATCTCCCACCATCTTGCCCACTTAAATATTGGGCCAATTTGTGGTTGACCTAAACCGCCCAGATTGGTTCGGTGGGGAGCAATGAACAATGCGCGAAAGCGCAATTCATCGGGGAAACGTCAGGGAGAGTGCGATGAACGCACAGGAACTCCTCCAGGAAATTTCGGATTACTGCCGTCAGACCGGTCTCGCCGAATCCACGTTCGGGCGCCGCGCTGTCAATGACGGCAAACTCGCCGCGAGGCTGCGCAATGGCGGCCGCATCACCACCGACACGCTCGACCGCATCCACGGCTTCATGTCAGCCAATCCAGCGCTGGAGCAGCGGCCGACGATTATTGAACGAGCAAGAGAGTCGCGACCCGTGACACCAGTTCCAGCTCTGACCATGCCGACGACGCCGGCTAATTCGGAAAGCCCGCAGCGCAATTTCCGCTTCTTCGATAACCGCCAAAAGTATCTGCTGTTCGTCAACACCTGCAGCGAGAAATGGGAGGTCGCACACCGCGTCTCCGAGGAACTCGCGCACATCCACCCTCGCCCGCCGGCCGTTCGGGTGTTCGATGCCGGTGTCGGCGATGGCTCGGTGCTGGTGCGGGTGATGCGCGCCATGCATGCGCGCTTCCCGCACATGCCGTTCTACACCGTCGGCAAGGAAATCAGCCTCGAGGACGTTCGGCTGACCTTGCAGAAGATGTCGGACCGGTTCTTTGAGCATCCGGCGACGGTGTTGGTGCTGACCAACATGGCTTATGCCGATGCGCCGTGGCTTGCGGTTAAATCACTCAATGCCGCATCGAGTATGGTCTGGCACGAACTGCCGCTGACCGGAAATTCGGCGCATGCGTTCGAAGAACAGATCATCGGTCTCGAGGGCTTCCTCGGGCAGAACTGGAAGGCCGGCGTCAGCCCACGCACCGGTAATCCGGTTTATGAGCGGCCGGTTGTGCTCGTGCTTTATCGCGAGGATCACCGCTTCCTGCTCGACCCGATCATCCCGAAGCCGGGCGGGACTAGCGCCAATTACGATCTCGTGATTGCCTCGCAACCGTATCGTGCCCGCGCTTCGCTCGACTTCAAGGCAAAACGCGTGATCAGTCCGCTGGCGCGCGCTCTCGGGCCCGGCGGACGGCTGATCGCGATCCATTCGCACGGCAACGATCCGGGAATGGAGATCATCCAGAAGGTCTGGCCGGGCGATAATCCGTTCATGCACGATCGCCACCAGATCCTCAAAGCGGTGAAGCACGAGCTCGGCGCTGCCGGACGTGAGCTCAACTTCAACGCCTATGCCGATAACCGGTCGTTATTCCGCTACGAGATGCACACGCTGCCGTCGGAAATCTCGGAATCGATCGGCACATCGACGCTGTTCGCCGCATGGAACGCTGCAATCTACGTCGCCCAGGTGGAGGACGACCGGCTCGGAGATGTGGTCGCTGACGGCCGCTATCTCGACGCTACCCGCGAGGTGCTGCGTGACCGCGGCGGATTGTGGTTCTTCGACGAGTCCTACGTCATTTCTCGCCGACGCACCTGAGCCTCGCGATGGCAGTGCTAGCACCGCTGCTGCCTGAAAAGTCTCCCGCCGCGGTGCAACGAATTACCGCGCTGCTGCGGGGTTTTTCCGTCGAGGCTACGCGCCCGACTGACGCCGATATCGCCGCGCTTCGTGGAATGCCGCGCGGTACCCGTATCTATATCAGCGCGGTACCGGGGCGAGCCGCCGAAGAAATAACCGACGCAGCAATGCGGCTGCGCGCCGCCGGCTTCGAGCCGGTTCCTCACGTTGCTGTCCGCAATTTCCAAACTACGGGCGCGCTGGATGGCTTTCTGGCGCGCCTGAACGGCGAGGCGCGCGTCCAGCGAGTTCTCGTCATCGCCGGCGATCAAGACGCTCACGGAGCCTTTCGCGGCGCCATCGACGCGATCGACAGTGGGGTATTTCGCCGCCGCGGCATGCGGTCGGTCGGCATCGCCGGTTATCCGCAAGGGCATCCGCGGATCAGCGACGGCGAACTGATGCGAGCCATGTCGGAGAAAATTGCCGCCGCCGAGGCGACGGGGCTTACGGTCGAAATCGTCACTCAATTCTGTTTCGACGCTCGGGCGATCCTCGATTACGCGGCAAAGCTCCGGGCGTTTGGACTGGAACAGCCGATCCGTGTCGGGCTTGCCGGCCCCTCGAACATCGGAACGCTTTTGCGCTATGCGAGCCGATGCGGCGTGCAGGCCTCCGCCCAGGCGCTGGTGCGGCGCACAGGCCTGATCCGCAGAGCATTTTCCCAAGCCGCACCCGACGAAATCGCGCGAACGCTCGCTGACGCCGGACCCAAAGGCGTGAGCGTCCATTTCTTTTCATTTGGCGGACTGGCAGCAACGGCGCGCTGGACCCGCGCTGTCGCTAACGGCAACGTTTCGCTCGATCGGCCAGGTGGATTTAACGTGGCTCCCTTGCCGGCCAAAGCGATTTCATGAGCTCTCTTTCTTGCTCATATCGGGCACATCGATACCGAGCGCGGTCGCAAGATCGATCTGGTGATCCTGCTCTTGCGCCAGAATCTTGCGGATCTGTTCGGCTATCGCAAATTCGCCAAGCGCCTCGCACTGACGGATACGGTCGCGGTAATTGCGCACGGTCTCGTTCTCATTGTCGAGATCGAAGCGAAGCATTTCTTCGGCTTTCTTAGACGTTTTAACCGCCTTCGGCGTTACCGTCGGCATTTTGCCCAAGTAGTCGATCTGCCGCGCGATCGCCAGCGCATGATCAAGCTCCTGCTTGGCGTGAATTTCGAGCTGATCCGCGATGTCCATATACGCGGCGCCCTTGATCACCTGTGAGTAATTCACGTAAGCAATGATCGCCTGATACTCGCGGGAAAGGTCTTCGTTGAGCAATTCGGCAAGGCGGTCGCGGGTAATTTCAACGTCTTTAGATTTTGATTTGGCCATAATGTTCTCCTGGGCAAAGTCCAAGACAACGCACAACACGCGAAAACGTTCTGTGAAATCCGGGAGGAGAAGCCGAATCCTTGCTCAGGCCCGCGGCTTCTCGCGAAGCCCCATGCGCTCGAGCCGGCCAATCACTTCGTCGCAGAAGTACGGCAGTTCATTGATATAATTGACCAGCGAAATGGCGATCCCGGTCAGGCCCGCCTTGCTCAGATCGGCAATCTGCGACGCGACATGATCGGGATCGCCGACGATCGGCAAGCCCCCCATGCCTTGCGCATAGCCCGAGCGCTGCTTGAGGAATTCTTCCATCGACACAGTCTGCGGCGAGATATTCTTCTTCCCCAGAATGATGTCGACCGCACTCCAGTCGGCGCACTCTTCGATGCAATGGTGGAAATATTCTTCCGCCTCTTTCCTGGTCGGCCGGCAGGTCACGACGCCTACGGTGTAGCAGCCGATCTCGCTGCCCTGTTCGCGCGCTGCCGTCTGTGCGGCGCGGACCTTTTTCTGGGTCTCCTCCAGCGAGGTACGGGAGGCCTGGAGAAAAAATGCGTCGCAGTTCCTGATCGCAAATGCCTGCCCGGTCGCTGAAGCGCCTGCATTCATGATCACCGGCCGCGTGCCGCCGTAGGGCTTCGGCTTGCCGCGTATCTTCTTCATGTGAAGATATTTGCCGTCGAAATCGAAGTCTTCGCGGTCGGACCAGATCATCTTGATGACGTCGATCCATTCCTGGGCATATTCGTAGCGGTCGCCATGCTCGCGCTGCGTGACGCCGAACATGTCGAACTCGTCTTCGTTCCAGCCGACAACGATATTGAGGCCAAAACGACCTTCGGAGACGTGATCGGCCGTCACCATTTCCTTGGCGGCAACCACCGGATTGAAAATCGGCGCGTGCACGGTGCCGAACACTGTGATGCGTTTGGTTGCACCTAGAAGAGCGGTCGCCCAGGTGATCGTCTCGAGCGTCGTCCCCTGATAGTCGGTGTCGCCGCCGTATCCCTTCCAGCGGCCGATCGGCAGCAGGAAGTCGATGCCGGCATCATCGGACATCTGCGCCAGCCGCTTGTTGTCAGGCCAATTGCCCGACCATCGCTCCGGCACCAGCGTTACCGCGCGCCCCGACGAGCAATTGGCGCCGAACAAGCCGATTTGCAGCTTGTTATTCGAATACATCGCCCGACGGGCGGCCAGCGATCCGTCGCGTGTCGAAACTTGCGGAGCGTGCACGATCTCTCCTCGACTGACTGAGGTTGTATTATCCATTTTACTGGAGCCTGACTGCAAGCGGGCGAACGGGCCTCATCGCCACAGTTGCTTGGTGGCGAGATCGGCGCCCTGGCGCAACGCCTTGAATTTTTCCCACACCACAGTCGGATGCACTTCGGTGCGGTAGAGCGCTTGCGATGAGAAACCACAATCGGCCGCCGCCATGACGTTTTCCCGGCCGACCAGCCTGGCGAAACGCACGATACGCTCGGCGATCAATTCCGGATGCTCGACGATATTGCTGGCGTGGGTGATCATCCCCGGCGCAAGGACCTTGCCTTCGGGAAGCTTCACAGTCTCGAACAAATGATACTCGTGCTCGTGGCGCGGATTCGCGGCTTCAAAACTGTACGACCCGGCATTGATCTTGAGCACGTATTCGATGATGTCGGATAGCGCCGCCTCGTAGAGCCGCGGCCCCTCGTTAATGCCGTAACAAGTGTGGAAGCGGATTTTTTCCGGCGGAATACCTTTGAGCGCGGTGTTGGTGGCCTCGACATAGATTTCCGCGCGGCGCTTCATCTGCGCGCGATCGAGATCCGGATCGAAGAAAATATCGGGCAGAAAAGGATCGTCGATTTGCACCAGGATGCCGGCGTCGGTAATAGCGCGATATTCCTTGGCGAGCTCACCCGCCAAGGCGTGGAAATATTCTTCGTCGGATTTGTAGCACTCGTTGATGCCGACGCCCGATGCCGCCGTGGCCGGCAGAAAGACGTGCTCATTGGCCACGCCGGCCGCGGCCGCAGCCCTTTTGACGGTCTCGATATCCCGTTTGACGAATTCTTCGCCGCGGTACTTCACCGGACCGACACAGACCACCGGCGCCAAGCCTACGATCGCGCCGCCCATCATCGCCTGCTTGAAATACTCGGCATAGTATTCCGGGAAGGCGGCGACCTCCTGCGCAAACAGTTTCATCTTTTGATCGGGCCGGCGCTCGAAACCCTCGAGCCGCTCCTGGATATAGGTAAAGAAGCCAGGCTTTGAAAATTCGCCATCGGTGACGATGTCGATGCCGCACTCGACCTGCTTGCGGACGACCTCTTTCACGGCCTCAGCCACCATATCGTCGTAGGTTATCTGGTTGTACGGTTGACCGCCGTACTTTGCTTTCATGACATCAAGCAGCGCATGCGGCCGTGGCAGACTGCCAATATGCGTGGTCTGTATGCGATCGGTATTCTGCTGAATGGTCATGATCTCTCCCCTGCGTCTGTACGCTGCGTTCAGGCGCAAGCGTACGGCTCCTTACATCGTTTCCAGCAAGTTTAGCGCGGCAAGCCGCATAGCCGCCAGATCAATCGCCGAGGCGAACCCGCTATCCGCGCGTCCGAAACTGCGCCACGATCAGCTCTGTCAGACCGAGGCCGGGGAAACGTATGCGATCACTTCATTTCGTTGCTGTTGCTCTATTGTCCGTGCTCGCCGTTGGATCGGCAGCCGCGCAAGATGCGTACCCTACGCGCGCCATCCATATGATCGTGCCCTTCCCGGCTGGTGGTCCGTCGGACGTGCTGGCGCGGCTGATCAGCGACAAGATGAGTGCCGATTTCGGTCGAGCGGTCGTGGTCGAGAACCGCCCCGGCGCCAACACGGTGATCGGCGCGGAAGCCGCCGCAAAAGCTTCGCCGGATGGCTACACGCTGTTGATGGCGATCGATTCAACCCTGGTGATGAATCAATATCTCTACAAGGCGTTGCCTTACGACCCGGTCGCCGATTTTGCCCCGATTACGCTGGTTGCAAAAACCATCGGACTCATTGTCGTCAATGCGCAGAGCGATTTCAGGTCAATGAAAGACCTGATCGCCAAAGCCAAGAGCGCGCCCGGCAAGCTCAATTACGGCGCCGGCACGATTTCGACCAAGCTGCAAGGCTATCTGCTCAACGATGCCGCCGGGATCGACACCGTTCTGGTCCCCTACAACGGCAGCTCGGAAGTTGCTCATGGCGTGCTGACCAAGAGCGTCGATTTCGCCATCGACGGACCGTCGGCTGAACTGCCGCTGATCCAATCCGGCGATCTGCGGGCTCTGGCGAAGCTCGATACGCGCCCGTTTCCGGCGCTGCCCGATTTGCCGACCCTCGACGATGCGGCGGGACTCCATTTGGGCGATCTTTCGGTCTGGCTCGGTCTCGTGGCGCCACACGAAACGCCGGCAGCGATTGTCGATAAACTTCAAAGCGAGACCGCGAAAATCCTGAACGATCCCGCCATCAAGGCGCGTGCCGACGCCGTCGGGCTTTTTCCTTCTTCGAGCACGCCCGCGGAGTTCGCTGCGTTCATTAAAAGCGAAGCCGCTCGCTGGCAGCCCGTGGTCAAGAAAAGCGGCCTGCACTTCGATTAATACCAATGCTCAAATTGACTGACCGACGACGGCCCAGTCGCGGCGTGCGACGGTCATGATTTTCCAAGGCTGATTGATGAGGGTGTTCCAAG
>Ga0302325_10016990_pt1 | contig 15399 bp, 13 predicted proteins | sample Palsa_T0_2_FD_201948 | JGI IMG/M metagenome (GOLD analysis project Ga0302325, IMG submission 201948) | Peat permafrost microbial communities from Stordalen Mire near Abisko, Sweden - Palsa_T0_2 | ecosystem: Environmental > Terrestrial > Soil > Palsa > Peat permafrost | place: Sweden: Abisko...
CCCGCCCTTCAGGGGCGGGATGACGACGACGCTGAAGACCCGTCAGGCGATGCGCGCGTCGCCGCAATGGAGCCCGCCCTTCAGGGGCGGGATGACGTGGGGTGCGACGGTCGCCAACACGCCGAACACGCTGCCGCAATGGAGCCCGCCCTTCAGGGGCGGGATGACGCGACCCGCGAGCGTGCCCGCCGCGTTGCCGCCTGAGAGGCCGCAATGGAGCCCGCCCTTCAGGGGCGGGATGACGTCCGGCAATCTGCGGGGTATCGCTTATCCGCTGTGGGGCCGCAATGGAGCCCGCCCTTCAGGGGCGGGATGACGCGCGACCAGCTACCTGATCACCGTGCTCCAGGGCGGGCCGCAATGGAGCCCGCCCTTCAGGGGCGGGATGACGATCTTCTCCGTGGTCGAGCCCGCGTTCGCCAGGGCAGCCGCAATGGAGCCCGCCCTTCAGGGGCGGGATGACCTCTGACACTGGACCCGGGGCCGCTGCTGCTGTACGGGCCGCAATGGAGCCCGCCCTTCAGGGGCGGGATGACGGCCTTGGGTCAGCTGCTCACCATCACCGGCACTAACCAGCCGCAATGGAGCCCGCCCTTCAGGGGCGGGATGACCGAGATCTCTTAGCACAGCACTGATGTTCGCGAACTTGCCGCAATGGAGCCCGCCCTTCAGGGGCGGGATGACGTGGGCACCATGGCACGCGTGGGGAACCTTAAGCGGCCGCAATGGAGCCCGCCCTTCAGGGGCGGGATGACCTACGCCTCCACCGCCAGCCCCACGATCCTCACGCAGCCGCAATGGAGCCCGCCCTTCAGGGGCGGGATGACGAGATCCGCGACGCTGATGACCTGACCGGCGAGGACGAGGTGCCGCAATGGAGCCCGCCCTTCAGGGGCGGGATGACCTCCACGGGAATCTTCCGGCAGGTTACCGAATATCTCGCCGCAATGGAGCCCGCCCTTCAGGGGCGGGATGACGGGCACACGTCCCCGACGGACGGCACCGGCTCGGGCGAGCCGCAATGGAGCCCGCCCTTCAGGGGCGGGATGACTGTTTTACGTGTGGCCACGTTCCCGACCCTAGGCTAGCCGCAATGGAGCCCGCCCTTCAGGGGCGGGATGACCCGCGATGCTGCCGTACACGTTGCCCTGGATCAGCGCGCCGCAATGGAGCCCGCCCTTCAGGGGCGGGATGACAAAATTTGCCCAGTCTGTCGGGAGTCCGATGTACGGGCCGCAATGGAGCCCGCCCTTCAGGGGCGGGATGACACGCCACGGAGTAGCCGAACCACACGAGAGCGAAGCCGCCGCAATGGAGCCCGCCCTTCAGGGGCGGGATGACGATTACGTCTCGGTAGAGTCCGTGATCGCACCGGAAGCCGCAATGGAGCCCGCCCTTCAGGGGCGGGATGACGTATCCCGGCTGGTGCGCAGCTGAGCTCGTTCATGCCTCCGCAATGGAGCCCGCCCTTCAGGGGCGGGATGACACGGCGGCCAGGTTGAGAGCGGTGGTGGTCTTTCCCGCCGCAATGGAGCCCGCCCTTCAGGGGCGGGATGACCGCCGAGATCACCCCGTGCTCGTGCCCGCGAGATAGGTGCCGCAATGGAGCCCGCCCTTCAGGGGCGGGATGACGGCTCGCAAAAAACTAGCCGTCTGAGCAGCGCGGATACGAGGCTACGCGAGCGGTCACGCCAAGGCAGCAGATCGGCGTTTCTCTCTGGACTTGTCAAGGTGCGTGCGCGGTCGCTGACCTGCATGCGAGCGCTCCCCGGGAGCAGGGTCACCACCAGAGCGCTCGCGCGCTCAGACGATGACGGCACTGGACACCGGAAGTTTGTCATGGTGGCCCAGGAAAAGGAACCGCGACGAGTCCCCCGCGTGGCCGAGATCAATAACCATCACGCTGTCCTCCGATGGCTTCATGCGGGCCTCGATGTCGCCGCGCATGAGGACAGCCTCCTGATCAGACAGGTCGCAAACGAAGACCGAGTACTGGATCCGGGTGCCGTAACCCTCCACGCAGGTTGCGACATTCCGCAGCCGCCGGTCCTCGCGAATGTCGTAGGCAACCAGGTAGCGTCGGCGGGCCATGGCGCTACCTGGTGACCAGCGGCTCGTACTGCGGCAGCTCGCCGACCAGGTGCGCAGCCAGGATGCGGGCCTGCAGTTCCACCGCGCGCCGGTAGCTGACCGTGTACCCGAAAAGCGGATGGCGCACCTGGGTCGTCATCCGCCGCTCCCATGCGCGGATCACCGCCTTGCGCCCCTCGCCGGTCATCGTGACCGCCCCGGCGCGGACGAGAAAGTCAGAGCTGCCGATCTCACGGTTGTTGACGAGAGTCAGCACAGTCGAGTCCGCTAGCAGCGGGCGGAACTCCTCCGCCAGGTCAAGGGCGAGCGCGGGTCGGCCAAACCGCGGCCGGTGGAACAGGCCAACGTAGGGGTCGAAGCCGACCGCCAGGCATGCCGCCATGACCTCCTTCGTCAGCATCCCGTAGCAGAACGAAAGCAGGCAGTTGACCACGTCCGTCGGCGGACGGCGGTTGCGAAGCCCGGCAAACCCAGGCCCCGGTAGCTCGGCGGCCCGTTCGACGAGAGCGGGGAACGCCTCGAAGTACAGTCGCGCTGCGACACCCTCGATGCCAAGCAACTCCGGTGCCCCGGCGGCGCGTTCAGCCTGCTGGGCCAGTCCGGCCAGCTGCCTGACCGTGCGCGCCGCAGCTTCGCCGCCGTTGCGGCGCAGCAGCACCCGGCAGTTCCGGATCTTCCCGGCGATCATCCGTCGCGGAGCGTCGAGCTGACCGCGGGCGGCGGCCGTGGTCTGCCGGATCCGCAGCATCACGTTCTTGGAGGGCAGCCCGGTTGTCATCCCGAGCAGCCAGCCACCGTAGGAAAAGTGGAACACGTCGATATCGCGCTCGAACAGGCTACGCAGCGCCTGTGCGCTCACCTGGATATTGCCGTAGGCGCAAACGTGCAGAACGTCGATCAGCCGCACGCTGGCCAGCGGCTCCCGCCGCTTGGACACGGTCAGACGGCCGCCATCCACCCCGACCATGGCGCCTTGCTCCGTCACGTACAGCGGCGCAGCGTCAGGATCAGCCGCGATGAGCCGCCGCGGCGGCCCGTCGTTCCGCCTGGATAGCAAGTTGGTCTCGTCCGGCAGGCATATCCCGACCAGCGAGCAACGCGAGCACTTCGGGCTGGACTGCAGCGGAGGCGGGGGAACGAGCCGGGCTGCCGCCTTGCGCGCTTCGGCCACAATCTCCAGGGTCCGGGCAACAAGCTCGGGCGTCGTCTCGACAGGCACCCGCCGACGTGTCTCCGCGTAGAAAATCTCGCCCCGAGCCGCCGTGAAGCCGTGCTCGCGGAGGAGCAGGACCTGGGCGCAGACCTGAATCGCGTCGGCTTCCCAGGCCGTGCCGTCCAGCGCTGGCCGGCCCTTCTTCAGATCGACCGGCATCACGCCGCCGCCCGCCGCCTCGAGCAGGTCAAGCTTGGCCACGATGCCCAGCCGCTCGCTGGCAAGTTCAACCGAGCGCGCGACCTTCAGCTCGCCTTCATCGGGCAGCGGCGCGGCCCCGCCCCCGGCATCCACCCGCCGATGACGCCGGTCACCCTCGGCGACGTCGGCGTTCGACGCCCAGAGCGAGTCCACCCACTCCAGGAAGAACAGCCGAGGACAGTAGGCGTACTCGTTGAGCATCCGGGCCGGCACCAGTTCCGGCAGATCGGTGACGGTCATGACTCCGGCTCGAATATCCCGTAACCAAAGTGGCTGAGCTGACCGAGCAGCAGCGGTCCCTGGATTTCCTCAGCGAACTCCAGCCGCAGCCCGAGCCCAGGCCGGGACTTGTCCATGTGCTCGGTCAGCCGGTACCGGCGGAATTCCCGCCCCCACCTGTCTGGCATCCCGCTGGCAGGGTCTAGCTGCCGGGCGACCGCGGGCGGCAGGCCTCGGTAACCGAGCTCAGCCGCGACGTCTCCGGCCAGGAAATCCGCCAGCATCTCGCGCTTGCGGTGCCGCACCGGCAGGTACGGCGTCCGGCTGCGCCACTGCCGCGCCCGGCCGCACAGCTCAGGCGCCACCTGTTCGATCGTCCCGGCCGCCTGGAACATCAGCTCGACGTCAGGAAATCCGGGTACCTCGTACTCACCCAGCTTGCCGGGCACCTTGCGGATAGTGACGGTCGAGGCAACCTCTTCCGGTGCCAGGCCGCCAGGAACCCACAGAACCAGAGCCACAACGGATGCGCCGCGCTCGCTGCCGTCCGCGATCGGAATCCAGTGCGCGTGCTGGTGATTGCTTGCCGCTCCCCCGCTGCCGAGGATCATCTGCCGCCGCTCGTCGCATACCTCGGCGACCGCGAGCTTGCTGGCTGCTATCCGGTGCACGGCGTCGGCTAGCAGGATCCCGCGCGTGGCCTTCAGCGGCGCGCGGCTCGTGACGAAGAAGCGCGCCGCCTGCACCTTACGGGCACGCTGGCGGGCCGGTGCCGAAGTCGGCTGCCCGACAGGCTGGCTCGTGGCGTAGCTGACCCAGACTGTGCCGGCAGGCACGGTCCGCCGGCTCTTGCGCACCTGGACCGTGGTTACCTCTAGTGCGGGCCTGCTCACCGGCCGGGCCGGGGTGAGCAGCCGGACCTGCCGGGCGCCACTGCCGCCCGGTATCCACCATGTCTCATCAGGTTCCGGATCGCCGTCCATCAGCCGTGCCTCGCAGACCGAGTCGGCCCGGCCGAGGTAGGGCATCAGTTCAGCCAGCTTCGCTAGCACCTGCCGAAGCTCAGCTGGCAGGTCAGCGTCCCACCGGACGAGCAGCTCGTCCTGGCGCCGCACGGACAGGAACGGATCCAAGGTCAGGTCCGTGCCGCCCGTCTCGCCCCTCTTGTGGTCCAGGTCAGGCAGGTAGTGGCGGGTGTGCCCGGCCGCAGCGACCGGCGTCCGGTAGGACGGCGGATCACCCAGCGCCTCCAGCAGCGCGTCAAGCTCGGGTGCGGGCAGGTCGGGCCAGCGCGTGTACCAGGTAGCCACCAGGGCGCGCAGCACTCGCCACGGCGAGGGCGGCCACTCGGCCGCTCCCTCGTTGACACTGCGGTTCCACGGCGTGGCGTGATATCGCCCGAGCGGGAACCGGAACGCGACGGTAGTCGCCATCTCACTTTCCCTTGCCGCGACCGGACCACACCACCGTGGTCATCTGGCCAAGCTCGGCTGAGCACTCTGCCGCCAGCTTGCCCATCCGGACAGCCGCATCCTGCGCGTCCGGCCGCTCGCCGCGCACCTGGCGCACGGTGAGGTCGCACGCGGTACGCAGCCGCAGCCCGCCATCGAGCAGCGAGCCGATCTCGAACTCGGCCAGCGCCTCCAGCAGCGCGGTCGCCGACTCCGACAGCCCGTAGGAACGGAACTGCTCACGGTCGATGGTGAAGTACGCGGTGATGGTCCCCGCGGTGTACTCGACGCGGTGGTACGGCACCATCCCGTACCCCTCGGTGGTAGCGCCTTCCTTGCCCTCGTTGTTGACCGAGTCGCGCTTGACCCCGCCGCTGATGGCCGGGATCACGTCGTACGCTTCCACGAAGCCGGTTACCGCTCTGGCGATCTTCGGCTGCCAAGGCCATTCCTTGCGGGCGAAGAACACCCCATGCACGAGCGATACCGGGTCGAGCGCGAAGCAGGCACGGGCTACAGCGCGGTAGTCCAGCGGCCGCCCTTTCTCGAGCCCGAGGCGGCTGAGCATCCAGTCCTTTCCCTCAACGTCACCGACCTTGCCGCTCATCACGTAGGCAGAGGCCAGGCGGTGGGCCTCCAGCCGACTGGACGACAGGAATTCGTTCTCCGGGTTGACGATGCGGACGTACGGCAGCGCTGGCAACGCCTCGACCTGCTCGCCACGAGCGTCATCCCAGGTAGTGGCCTCCATCCGGTTGGCCATCGACTGCGCTGACTCGACGAGCAGCGCCTTCTTGCCATCGGCGGAGTCAAACTCGGCCGCACCGAGGTCGGGGAACCCGGTGGGCTGGAAACGGCGCCCGGCCAGCGGCGCCAGGTCGACTTCAAGCACGGTTCGTTGTACGTTCATGACAGCTCCTTGGTTACTCGGGGGGTATCTGTTTCTTCGGCCGGACCGGCGATGTCGGCAGTGCTAGCTGATCCCGCCGGGTCGGTCGTGGTCTTGATTGCGAAGTGCTTCAGCAGTTCCGATGGCTTGAGGCAGCGCGGCACCAGTGCCGCTGCCAGGGACATGCCATCTGCGCTGCTGTCCGTTAGCCGACCGTTCTTTCCTCGCGGCGCCGGAACTTCCCAGCCCGCCTGCCGCAGCCGCTGGACGGCATCGGCGTGGACGTCGGCTATGCGCCCGGCGGCCAGCCTGACGGCCCAGTCAGGCCCGAGCGCCAGCTGTGGCGCAGCTGCGTTTCCGCCTTCTGTCAGACCGTCGGCCAGCGGATGCAGCAGGGCAAGAGTCGGAATCGGGAGCACAGGCCCTGGATCAAGCCTGAACCACTTCTCCGGAACCCTGCGCCAGTCCAGGGCCAGGCAGGCGCGGAGCCAGATGTCCAGCTCGCGCTCGCTGACCCGCCGGCCGGCCGGGCCTGCGGCGAAGGCATGCAGGTCGGCGTACGGCACGCGGACACCCCGGCGGAAGGTCGGCGTACCGCGGAATCCAGCGACCCCTGCCGTGCCAGGACCGGTCGCGTCGATACCTCGTCCCTCGACGCTGGTTTCGTCATCCGCGGTACGGCTGCGCCAGGCGAGCACGTCGGCAAGTACTTGCCGCAGCGGCCGGATGCCGAAGCCGGGCACCAGCGGGGTGTCCCGCCAGCGCCCGTCGCGGTGTGCCCGGTCCGCCGGGTCACCGGGGTCCAGCGGCAGCAGGATTTGCCGCATGCTGCGCGGGGCCGAGCCAGCTCGTGCTGGCCGGGTGGCACAGGACGCGATACCAACCGCGATGCGCAGCTCCGGGCACTCATCAGCAGCCAACACCCGCAGGAACTCGCCAGCGGGAAGCGCCCTGCGGACCGGAACCTGCGCCCGTGCGCGGCTGCTGCGGCAGACCGCCTGCTCCAGCGACGTCAGCGCGGCCAGCAGGTCGCGGAGCTCGCGCGCTTCCGGGTTGCGGGCATACTCAAGGAACGCGGTATCGAACCGGCGCCGCGCGCCGCCGACTGCCCCTGACATCTCGCCGCGCGGGATCCAGGAGACCCATTCCTCGACCGGGGCTGCCAGCCGCACGTTCGGCTTATCCAGGACCTGAACCCGGTCCAGCGGTACCGCGACGAACGCGAGCCCGTTGCGCTGCTGGAGCCCGTAACGAACAAACTCGCTGACGCCGCGGGCGACGCCCAGTGACCGGGTCGCGGCATAGAAGTCGACGGCCCGCCGCGCTGGGCGCCCCCGCCAGGACGCCCTGGCCTCGCTGAACAGCTGACTGATCTCGGCCAGCGTGCACGGGCTGGCCCAGGCCGGCGCCCACACTTCGCCGCGTGACTCCTCACTAGCCGCGCCGCTGATCGATCCGTCCGGTGAGTACGACACAGTGAACGGCATCGCCGCCCGCCCAGCCGCATGCTGGTGCCGGCGCGAGGTACCCGCCGCGAACAGCAACGCGCCCTCAACCAGCAGCACGTACTCCCACGGGTTGACCAGCGAGTCCGCCGCTCCGTACGGCGATGACCCCTGGCCCCCAGCCCCAGCCGGGTCATACTGCCCGACCGGCGCGCTGGCGAGCCGTTCCGCCTCGGTGCCGTCCAGGAGGTCGCGGGCGGACCCTAGCGATCGCGCATGTCCGGTCGGCGTGTTGTCGAGCACTACGAGCAGCTGCTCGTGGAAGTTCGTCGAGAAGTCCAGCCGACCGTCGTTCCCTCCGGTACCCAGCAGGGGTGGAAAGAAAGCTGTATCGGCCGCGAGCACGACGCAGGCATCGAGCCACGGCAGCAGGGCGTCCGGGCAGCGGTTGCGGAACTCCTGCACGATCCGTCGCTTGTCGATGACCTTGCCGTCTTCGTTGATCCAGCCTGCCGGGCGTCCCCGCCTCATGATGGTTTCCGCCGCGCTGACCGCGTCCCGGAAGACCGCCAGCCGGGGCGATGAGTCCGCAAGCAGACGCGCTAGCCGCTTCTTCGGCTCGACGTCCTTGGGACCGAACCCGCTGCCGCCGTTCCACGGACTGAGCACGGGCGTGGGCAGGTACTGATGCGCGAGCCACTGCGGGATATCTGCCACGGTGGTCTCGATGACCAGGCCGTCTGCGGTCCACGCGGCGGTCGCGGCCGGGTCGGCCTGCTCCCCGATCAGCCGGATCAGCCCCAGGCCGGCCAGGTAGCTGGCCAGCGGCTCAGGCTGCAGCCCGGCAAGGACGTGCCGGATGACGGTGCCCGTCGCGATTGTCTCAGTCATGCGCCAGCTCCGATCCGGCACTTGCGCGCCAGTCAGCGACCCGCACTACGGTCTCCAGGTAGGCGAGGATGAACGGCCCGTAGCTGTCCCGCAGCGACAGCGCGGTCCTCGTCCATGACGTCCGCCCGCCCAAGGCGAACTGCTTCAGGTCAACGGTCATCTCGGCGGCAGGCTGACCCAGCAGCGGTGGGACTGACCAGGCCGCGCCGTCCTCCAGGCCCAGCAGCACGTCCGAGCTGGCCTGATCCAGATCGCGCACCTGTACCCGCAGCTTGCCGTGATGCGCGAGCATCAGGTAACGGACTAGGTCAGAGTCCGTCACGTCGGTAAGAAGCTTGCGCAGCGGCCCGTCGACCAGTAGCAGTGATGCAAGCTCGTGCCGGAACGCGACGCCTCCGTCAAACCTGAGCCGACCCTGCTTGGCTGATTTTGCGAACGGCCGTTCAGCCTGGACATTGGCCAGCTCGTCTGGCGACGCTAGCTTGCACAGGGCGTTCTGCCAGGTCTCATGCACTTTGCCCGTGTCGTGGAGGTACGCGGCCGTCTCCGCGGCCTGCCGCGTGCCATCCGGCAGTGCTGGCCGCAGCACCGACAGCAGTGCCCCGGCATGGTCGCGTGTGTCCTCACTATGCTCCCGCAAGGACACCCAGTCATGCTGGCCGACGCTCGCCGGGTCGGCGCCGAAGCAGTCCTCCGCGCCAGCGGCCGGTTCTCCCAGCGGCCCGAGGTCCGGGCTGTCGGGAACCGGGCCGCGCACGGCCGGGTCGAAACCGGTCAGCGGGTCGTAGCCGCCGTCTGCCGCCGCCACCAGCAGCACCTCGCCTGGCCGGGCTCGCTCCTGCGGGGTGACCCTGGTCCACCGGCCCCGTACCTGGCCAAGCCTCCAGACCGAAGCGCGCTTCGCCAGCGCGGCTACGTCCGCCAGCGGCGCCCGGCAGCGCCACTTCCCGGCCGGAGCCTTGGCATCGGCGGGCGGCCGACCATCAGGCGCCGGCCCGCCGTCCACCAGTTCGGGCTCCCATGTGGCCCAGATAAGCTGCGCGTCCAGCTCATCGGCATCACGAACATACGGGGCGACGTCCAGGTCGGCACCGCTCAGATCAGGGGCGGTATCGAACAACCCGACAAGGTCAGCCCGGCGCAGCACGGCCACCGCGGGGTCGGTGACCGCGACATCGCGGGCCAGCAGTTCCTCGCCCGTGACCGATCGACCTTCCAGCACCTCAAGCTCTGCAACCGACGCAGCGACGTCCTCCTCCGCGTACGGATGCCTCTTGGCATCGGGCGGAACCCAGCAAAGCTGCGCGTCGCTGATCCGCCCGGTCCGGTTGCAGCGCCCGGCCCGCTGCACCAAAGACGGCCACGGCGCTGCCTCGGTCACCAGCATGGCCGCGTTCAGGTCAAGCCCGGCCTCGACCACCTGGGTCGCGACCACGATGTGCCCGGCCTCACCTGGCAATCCGGTGACCCGCCGAGTCAGTTCCCGCCTCTCATGGCCGCGGAACCGGGAGTGGATCAGGGTGCGCTCCGCGCTCCCGGCGGGCAGCGCTTCGTACACCGTCCGCGCCGCATCCACGGTGTTAAGCACGACAAGCGTCAGGGTGCCCGGCCGGTGCCGCTCGGCGGCGGCAGCCGCGATCGCCGGGTAGTCGCCGGGCTCAGCAGCAAGCCGCCGCACTATGCGGCTGGCGCCAAGTCGCACCGCCAGCTCACCGGCCCGCTCTGTCGGCTCAATCGTCAGGATGTCCTGTGGCCTGGGTGCCGGGTTGTCGATGGTGTCCAGCAGCAACTGCGGCACGGTTGCTGACATGCAGGTCAGGCCGAACGGCTCGGCCGTGCCGAACAACCTGGCGAAGGCCGCTAGCTGCCGCAGCGTGGTCGTCGACTCAGGGCACAGCTGGATCTCGTCGATAATCCAGTGCGCGCCGTTGGTGACCAGCGCGAAGTCCACCGGGTAGGTGCCGCGGCCTATCCCGTAGCCGCGGTTCAGCGCCTTGCTGACCAGCGAGTCCACCGTGCCGATCACGATCGCCGGCTTGTGCATGGCGCGGCGCCAGTCCCACTGCGTGGAGCCTTCGCCGCCCATCACCACATGCACGGCGACCTGATCAGCCAGACCCAGCCTGGCCAGCCAGCTGCCTGCCTCCCCAGCGACCTGCTCAACCAGACTGCGCTGCGGCAGCGCGTAGATCAGCCGCCGGGGAGTTGCCTCCCGGTCCGGGCTGTACAGGCGGCGCCACAGCCAGGCCAGCACCACGCCGGTCTTGCCGCATCCGGTCGGCGCCCGCACTACTGCTGGTAGCCCGTCGGCAGCAAGCCGGGCCTGGTAACCGTACGGCGAGTAGCCGTCAGCTGCCTCGGCCGTCGCTGTCGCTTTACGGAAAAACTCGTCAAACGACTCCACGTTCTTTCCCTTCAGCACGCGCCTAGATTTCGCCCAGTTGTGCCGGCTCAGCTGTGGCGATCAGTGGATGAAACCCATGATGTTGGTCATGACTCGAGAGCCGAGCATCTCGAACGCCCCCGTGATGACGAGCACGAGGACCACCGCCTTGAGGTATTCGCGCCAGCCTTGGCATAGGAGCCAGGCCAGGAACGCGGGCCAGGAGTCTGGCTCGCCTCGGTTCCGCTGACCAGTCGGCCTCACCCGTGGTCGTCCTGACACGGTCTGGGAGTCTACGCCCAAACTTCGGCAGCACTTGCAACGCTCTATAACTGTAGAGATACTCTCTACAGGCGACGGCTCCATTGCGGATAGAGCGTGGCAAGTGCCCGAATAACGACCGCAACATCCTCTGCTGCGTAAGCGGCAGCTCCGTCGCCGTCCGGGGCCGGCCAGCAGCCGGCCCCGGACCACCAGAGCGGATCAATCTACGTGTCGCTGCTGAGAGCTTCATAGCGCCCGCACCCGGAGGCGCTCCAGGTGGGCCATGACCGCCTGGTTGGCCTCCCAGCCGTCGGGGAACTTGGCCGGGACGTTCAGGTGCACCGGCTCGGTCGACGGGTGGGCGTCGAGCAGTTCCGGTATGCCGGCCCTGGCCACCACGATGCAGGCGTGCCGATGCCGTGAGGTCAGCACGCAGAGGCGGCCGGCCTCCAGGTGGAAGGCGGTGGCATCACGCCTTCCCGACAACGGATGCAGGACGATGACCACGTCGTACTCCCGCCCTTGCAGGCGGTTGGCGGTATCCACGGTGATGCCGTCCAGCCAGGGGTTAAGAGCAGCCCGGATCGCCCGGGCCTGGTCGCGGTGAGCCGTCCCGATCGCGATCCGGCCGACGGTGACCGGAGCCCCGCCGGGTGCTCGTTCGGAGTAGGCCACGGCGCCGCGCTGCAAGAACCGCTCGGCCAGCGCCGCGCAGGCTGCGACCGCCTCGCGGTCAGTGCGGACCGTTTGCCTGGCCGGCAGCTCGTACAGCGCCCAGCCCGACGCCGCGGCGGTCTGCACGGCCTCGTCTACCGGGCCCGTCCCGAGCGCGCTGGTGGCGAACTCCAGGCGGCGCTCGGCCGGGCCGGTGCCCGCCAGGAAGCCGGTGAACGGGTAGAACGCCTCGGCTATCACCGGGACCGCGGTGCCCGGCAGCCGCCAGGACACCGGCAGCCGGTGCGTTGAGATATCCGGGTTGTTCCTCAGCAGGACCGCCACGGCGCTCTGCATCGGATCCCAGGTCAGGCCTGCCCAGCGGTCGATGTCGATGGTGGAGAAAGGGTCGAGCTGGCCGGGGTCACCGACGAAGAGCGCACGTTGGAACCGGCCGGCGATGCGGATCAGCATGTCCGAGCGCATCTGGTACGCCTCGTCGATGATCGCCCACGGCCACGAGCCATCGCTGACCGTCGCCCATTTCGCGGCCGTACCGATGACGACCGGGCAGCCTGCCAGCCCGCCGACCTGCTGTGCGACCGTGACGGCCGCGTGCCGGGTCACCTGCGGCGCGGGCTGGTGTGCCTGCGCCGAGAGCCGGCCGACGGCCATGCCTGGCGCCGCCGTCGCAAGCCGGTCGACGAGGTCGTCCACCTGGCTGTTGGTCTGCGCGACCACCATCACCTGCTCGCCGGCGGCCGCGATTTCCGCCGCCGCGCGCACCACGAGGGTCGACTTGCCCGCACCCGGCGGAGAGTCCACGACTATGCCGCGCTGCCCGCGGCCATCGAGGCGGGCCAGGTCGGTCATTACGCCGGCGACCGCCCCGGCGGCGAGTTCTGCCGCGGTGGCGTGACCTGCGGCCGGCCCTGCCGCGGTCATGACCACGCCTCGCTTGCGTCCTCGTCGGCGGGCACGTATTCGGGCGGCGGCCCGCCGTGCGTCCAAGGCGTCCCGGCGCGATCCGGAAATGAGCCGGCCGGCTGGTAAGAGTCGGTCAGCGTCGTGTAGCACAGCCGTTCGCCAGGTTCCGGCACGCTGCCGGGCTCCGGGACCAGCGCGCGGCCCATGCCGCCGGCGAGCTCGAGGACTACCGCCACCCGGCTGCGCACCGGGACCGCAGGCACGGCCGTGGCAGGCACGGCCGTTGCAGGCGACGGCGCGGCAGGCGGCGGCACAGCTTGCGCCGACTCGGGTTGCACGGGCGCAGCGGACACCGATATCACTCTCGCCTGCTGACCCGGACGGGACGGCGAGACGAGCATTACCCCCGGGTCGATGCGCGGCGAGTCCTCAGTCGTCACGGTGATCAGCGGGCGCAGCTTGCGCCGCTTGCCGCTGCTGTCGAGCCGGCCAGGCTCGGCAGCGGTCACCGTGCCGGCGAATGCCTCCCCGGCCAGCCGATGCTCAGCCATCACGAGCGGATCGTCCATTGCCCGCTGCGCCGTATAGCTCGCCTGCGCCCGCTCCAGCCAGTTGAGCCGCAGGGCCGCCGCTACCGCGGCATCGCGGCGTGGCTGCGGCGGCCCGTCATCGCGCAGGTACCCGGCATAGCTGGTGAACGAGTCCTTGTCCGCGTCCCATCGGGCGGCGACCCGGCCACCGGGCGGTATCCCGCGCAGCAGCCCGACGGCCCGCCACATCAGCCGCCAGGTCGGCGCGACCTGCGCCGCCAGCGCCGCCTGCAGCGCGGTCTCGGCACGCTGCCGGGCACGGGCGTCGTCGTCCGGCAGATCGCACGCGGCGATCAGCTGCGCCAGCACCTCGTTGTCGAACGTCGGATCGGTCGCCGGGCCCGCCGGCGGCCAGGTCACCGGGTCCTCGCCGGCCGCGGCCGCCTGGGCTCCGGTCATCCCGGCCGGCGGGTCGATCCAGCCCATCAGGGCCGCCAGGTTGAGGTCCTCGACCGGGCTCTGGCCGCTTGCCCAGTGCAGCGCGACAGCATCGGTGGCGGCGAGCAGCAGGCACGAGCCGGGATGCTCGGCGCGCTCGGCGAAATACGACAGCCAGCGGCCGAGGACGGGCACCGCGGGGTCTACTGCGTACTCTCCCGATGGCCTGCGGAACCGGGTCGACCGGCCGAGCATGCGGACGAACGCGATGCAGGCCGGGTTGGGTACCACGAGCTGCGGCGCATCAGCGAACCGGATCCGGTCATCCTGGCCCCGGCCGCCGGGCACAGCCTGCGCGGATGCGTAGTAGCCCTCGATGTAGCTGACGACGATGTGCGCCAGCTCGGCCGCGAAGGCGAACCGGCGGTCGCGGTTACGCGGCTGGCTGACGACCAGCAGCCGCCCGGTCCGGGAGTCGTCGCCGACCAGCGCGGCTAGCGGCGCGTTGGCCTCTCCTGCCAAGACCAGCGGGACGAGCACAAGCGGCCGGTCGCTGAGGTGGACGTGCCGCCGGGTGCAGACCGGCTGTGCCGTCCCGGTGGCCACCGCCTGCGCCCGCGCCAGCGAGGTGAGCGTGCTCATGCCGTCTCGCCAAGGCATTCCCGGCGCAGCCGGGCGGCCTCCCGCAGCAGCGCCGCCGCTTCCGCCTGGTCGTCGGCGGGGGTGAGCGTGCCGTCGGCCAGGCCGAGCGCCATCTGCACGCTGTGCACCGCGCCGAGTTCGTCGGCCGCGGCGCGGCCGAGCGCCGCCGTCTGGCCCCTGGCCTCGTCGCGGCAGAAGAAGCACATCTCGCAGCTGGCCAGGCATTCCGGCGCGTACCTGGCCGGCACGGTGCGCACGTCATCGGCCAGCTCGGCGGCCGGGCGGTGCGGCACGCCTGCCTGGTCGAGCTCCAGGTCGAAGGTCAGCCCTGGCGGCTGCAGCCCGACGAGTGACTCGATGCGGTCGAGGCGGGACAGCTGCCTGCCCAGCACGGTGAGCTGCTGGCGCACGTCCAGCAGCGTGGCCACCGGGCGGTTGGAGAAATTCTCCGGGCAGACGAGGACGACCTCGCGGGCAACCGCCTCGGGACCGGTCCCGAGTTCTGCCAGCAGCTGGCGCATCGCGAGCACGTATACAGCGGACTGGATCGCGGCGGCGGCGACCTTATCACCGTCGGCCTGGCCGTCGATGACAGCGAACGACTTGATCTCGACCACGTGGAAGCGTCCGCCCAGCCGGAACGCAATCAGGTCCGGCTCCAGGTAGACCGGCCTGCCGCCGACATCCAGGCGCAGCAGCGGGTGATCGAAGAGGGTGCCGGCGTCGCCGCCCGCCCCGGCGGCTCTGGTCAGCAGGCTGCGGGTCCGGGCATGCCGTAGATGCTGGCTGCGGTGACCGCCCACTTCTTCGAGATCGTCATAGGAGACCTCGGGGATCGGCAGCCCGAGCTGCTCGCGCAACAGCCGGAGCAGCTCGGCGCAGCCGTTCGCCTTCACCTGCGCCTCGAAGGCGTTGCCCCGGGTGATGGCGAACTGGGACTGGCCGAACGGGGCCGGGAAACCGATGTAGCTGGCCAGCCGCGGCTTGTCGATACCAGCCGCGTCCATGATCGCCCTGCGGGCACAGCCGGGGTTGCTGGTGAGCGCCGCGATCGTGCGCGCGTTGTGAGCCTGCGGCGGGACGTCGCCGCGGATGCGGCCCAGCCGGGCATCGATGTCATGCACGGCCGGCTCCCGCCTGCCCGGTCAGCCGGAGACGGCT
>Ga0302325_10016991_pt1 | contig 15398 bp, 14 predicted proteins | sample Palsa_T0_2_FD_201948 | JGI IMG/M metagenome (GOLD analysis project Ga0302325, IMG submission 201948) | Peat permafrost microbial communities from Stordalen Mire near Abisko, Sweden - Palsa_T0_2 | ecosystem: Environmental > Terrestrial > Soil > Palsa > Peat permafrost | place: Sweden: Abisko...
GGTGTCCTTAACTTATACAGCTCTTCTGTTAATTGCGAGCCTTTACCTCAGAGGTGAGCGCCGACTGATCAGATGAGGACGGCTTCCAGGGGGTTGTTGCGCCTGGGTTTCCGCCTGGGTTTCCGACGAGGAGGCCATCGCCGTCCATTGACATCCCCGACAGGTGGGGGCAACATTAGGGCCGAGAGAATTGCTACCGCAAGGAGTCCCCCATGCCCATGACCGATACAGAGATGACGATCGCGATACGCAGGCCTGCCCTCGGTTCAGCCGCGGCGGCCTTCCTGGCCAAGAAACATCAGATGCTGATCGACGGCAAATGGGTTGACGCCCGCAGCGGCCAGACCTTTGCGGTCGAGGACCCCGCGACCGAAGAAGTCATTGCCCACGTCCCGGCTGGGGATAAGGCGGATATCGATCTTGCGGTCGCCGCTGCGCGCCGCGCCTTCGAGACGGGACCGTGGTCCCGTATCTCGCCTGCCGCAAGGCAGCGTCTTGTCTGGTCGCTCGGCGACCTGCTCGAGCGTCATGCCGACGAACTTGCCGAACTGGAAGCGCTCGACAACGGCAAGCCGGTCACCAACGCACGCCGCGACGATGTCGGCGGCTCAATCGAGATGTTTCGCTACATGGCGGGATGGGCAACGCGGCTGAATGGCGAGCAGATTGCGGTCTCGACGGCGGGCGACTGGCATGTCTACACCATCCGCGAACCTGTCGGGGTCGTCGGGCAGATCATCCCCTGGAACTTTCCCCTGATGATGGCCGCGTGGAAGCTGGCGCCCGCTTTGGCGGCGGGATGCACCATCGTGCTGAAGCCTGCAGAGCAGACTCCGCTCTCGGCGATCCGCCTGGGCGAACTCATCACCGAGGCCGGTTTCCCCGACGGTGTAGTGAACATCGTCACCGGTTATGGAGAGACGGCCGGCGCCGCGCTTGCAGAACATCCCGATGTCGACAAGGTGGCCTTCACCGGCTCGACCGAGGTCGGCAAGCTCATCGTCAAGGCGGCGGCGGGCAATCTCAAGCGCGTCTCGCTGGAGCTTGGCGGCAAATCGCCGGCCATCGTCTTCCCCGACGCCGATCTGGAACTCGCCATCGCCGGAACAGCGAGCGCAATTTTCTACAATCAGGGTCAGTGCTGTACCGCGGGCTCGCGGCTGTTCGCCCATAAATCGATCTACGAAAAGATCGTCGACGGCGTCACTCGGGAGGCCGGCAAGTTGAAGGTCGGGCACGGACTCGACCCGTCGGTCAACCTCGGGCCGCTGGTCTCAAAGGAGCAGCACACGCGCGTGACCGGCTTTCTTGAGGCGGGACGGCAAGAAGGCGCCGAGGTCGTCACCGGCGGCAAGGTCATGGGCAACCAGGGCTATTTTATCGAGCCTACGGTTCTCGCGCGCACCGATCGCTCGATGAAGGTGGTGCGCGAAGAAATCTTCGGACCGGTGGTATGCGTCCAGTCCTTCGACGATTCCGATCTTGACGCTGTGGCCAAATTCGCCAATGACACCGAATATGGACTGTCCTCAAGCGTCTGGACACAGAACCTGAAGGCCGCCCACATGATGGCGCGCAAGATCAGGGCGGGCACGGTCTGCATCAACGCCCACAATTACGGCGACCCCGCGTGGCCGTTCGGCGGCTACAAACAATCCGGCTGGGGCCGCGAAATGGGCAAGGAAGTCATGGAGCATTACACCGAAACCAAGGCTGTCGCCGCTAGGCTGTAACGATAGAGGTTCCGTTGCGCACAAGTCGGAGCGGGGGCCCCATCTAGCTCGTCGCCACACGCTTACCCTTGCGGAACATTTGATTTACCGTCAAGATAAAGTGCTTTGCTGAAGCACGTGTCGGAATACCCCCACTCAGGACTTTCTGATAAGGGACATCTTGACCATAGAACGCCGCCGTATCGCTAACGTTTTGATTCACCACGTCCCCAGAAAGGTCCACCCCTGCAAACAGACCCTTGCTGCGCGAGTAGGTCAGAAACTCAGCATTCGCAAGTTCGGTAGTTGCTGCTTCAGAGTTGCGTCCTACAGGACCCGCAGCGACGGCGATATCACCGCCAAGTTTTACCTTGTCTTTGAGCAAATCGTCCATGCTTCGCCGATTGATACCTACCAGGACAAGATCAGTCGATTCTCCTCCAGCTTGAAAGCCAAAGCTTGCTCCCGTTATCTGTATAAAAACAGGCGCACTCCATCCAGTGGCGGTTCGACATGTGGCAACGCCTTGGCCGTACTGGGCGCCTATAACAAATGCCCCTTTCTTGAGGCCAGGAACCACCGCTACGCATTGAGCTTTCGCGGCTATGTCTAATGGAATTCCCTTATCGGGAGTAGCCATCAATTCGTGCAGGACCGTGTGTGCTGCGTCAATGCGTTGGTCGAGTTTTGTAATATCTACGTGTTCAGCCGCGCTAACTCCCAGCAGGCTTAGCGAAACCAGGCTAATAGCAACAACCATTTTCATCGGCTCACCACCTCAATCAATACACCTTGTTGTTACGATGCAACTTCCGCCTCTCGGATCGAACCTTCCCAAACATTTTCTTTAAGCATCTAGCGAGAGGGGCATTCGAATCGATGATGCAGGTTACGACACTAGCGTTTCTTTCTCCACGTTGGAACTCAGGGTCAGGAACGTAGATTAGTTTGGTGCGGAGACAGGCCCTCCCACGTGAGTGGGACCCCCGAATTTTCCAGCCCATTCATTGTTTTGTTACCGGGCTTTCACAGTCCGCAATTAATGCTGAAGCAGGAAGCCGGCCTCGGAAGGAGCACTGATGCAAAAGCTCATAGCAACCTCCTTAGCGGGAATATTCAGCCTTCTGGATCGAGGAGCCGTTGACTCGATCCATTCCATGCAAGAAAGCAGCTTTCTAAGCCGGATCAAGGATGCGATGGATACGATTGCAAGCTTCAGCTACAACCCGCTGCGACTTTGTTTCGTGATGTCTTGCTTTTCATACTTCATGGTTGCCTTCCTGGTGATATTGACGATGCTTTCGAGAAGCCCATTGAGCTCCATAGGTTTCGGTGTAGCCGCCGCGGTGCTTTTGGTAGCAGGTATGCTGCTTCTGTGCTTAGGTGTATTTGGCGAATATCTTGGACGGGTATACGACGAGGTGCGCCGGCGGCCTCTTTCTATCATCAACAAGGTTTATTATGCTTCGGAGATGACCCCCACTCAGGCCAGTAGCGAATACGAGCGGGCGGAGCAGTCGAAAATGCCCCAGGCGCGAGTGGCACACCCCCTTCAGGCGATACGCTCCCGCTAACGAGAGCGGTTCCCCTATTGCCCAGCTCACGGCTCCTCTACGCGATGAGATCCCGCATTGGGGTGACGAAATGAGCATGCTGCCCCCCTCTTTCATTCACCTTCGGTGATAACGGCGAGGCGGTCCGAGAAGGATTCCCCCATACCCACTCGGGCCGCCATGTTCGCCTGTTGAAAGAAACAAATTGTCTTTGGGTGTACTTATTTTTATGCCCGGAGATATGAGCAGGCCCAGGAGCAATTTGATACGGCGATCAATTTGGATCCCGATTTCTTTGTGCCCCACTATCAGCTTGCATGGCTGTACTCCCAGCTGGGGCAATATCAAAATGCCATCACAGAGCTCACCAAGGGACGGCTTCTTTCACGCGACGATCGCGTCAAAATTGCGGTATCTGAGGAAGTTGTCCTCAGAAAGGCCATTGCGGCAGGGGGAGCCAGAGGATTCTGGCAGCAAATTCAGGTGGAAGAGAAAATCGATCCCGAAGTCGGAGAGTTCGCCGTGGCGCAAGTTTATGCCCGGCTCGGAGACAAGGAAAAGGCCTTGGAGCGGCTAGACCGCAACTACGAGGAACGAGAAGCTCTGGGAACTCTTTTGAACGTCGATCCTGCCTTTGACTCGCTGCGCTCCGACCCGCGATTCGGAGATCTGGCTCGACGCATGGGGCTGATTCCTAACACCAAAGAACAGTAGGGAAGCCGAAGCAGCATCCGCGCAAAAGCGCCGGCACATTGCGCACGATCCATCAGCACCACCTTGCCACCGCAGCCATGCGCGCGATGGTTATTCCGGTAGTCCTAGTTTCCGCAACAAGGCGAGGAATCGCGGATCGCTGCGCAGATTCTTGTAGGCAGGATCAACCTTCAGCAAAGTAAGGCTCTGTCCTTCACGTTCCTCGTAGCCCTTTTCCAGCCATTCAAAGGCTTTATCATTCTCGCCGGCCATAGCGTAGTCGGCGGCCAGCGCGCTTGGCGAAGCATAGGCACCCGGTTTCTTCATCGCCTGTAGGTCGAGCTCAAGATGCTTCTGCCAAAATCTCATTTCTCCGCCGGCCCTGAATGCTCTAAGCATGATCGTTGCCTCGGTCGCCGCTTCCTCAGGACTGGAACCACTGAGCACTGCGCTCTTTTCGTGCTCCTTGATTGCCTCCTCGTATCTGCCCATCCTCGTCAGGAGCCAGGAAAAGTATTCGTGCGCAAGTGGGAATGTGGGATCCATGGCGATGGTGTATTGGAATTGCCGGTACGCACTTCCGTAGTCCTCAGCGAACAAGTAGGTCATCCCCATGAAGTTGTTAATGGGCAACGACAGCGGGTCCAGTTCCACTGCCCTCTTGTTTTCGGCAATGGCTTGCGCCTTTCGACCCATCGGCATGAGGAAGCAATTGGAATAAAACAAATGGGCATAGGTCGAGTTCGGGTTGACTTCAATCGCCTTTAGAAACTCTCTTTCCGCACCTGGGAAGTCAAACTCGTAATGCGATTTCTCCATACCCAGGGCGGCGTGTGCTTCGGCGAGTGAGGGATCCAACAGGATCGCCCTCATCGCTGCCTCCTTTGCTTGCGGAAAGCTCTGCTTCGGTGAATACAGCCCGATAATATTGCTGATGTTGTAGGCGTCGGCCAGGCCCGCGTAGGCTAGGGCGAAATTGGGGTCTTTGGCGGTAGCTTCCTGAAAATACCCAATGCTTTCTTTAATGGCAGCGGGGGTTCTTTGGTTCCAGTAAAAGCGGCCTTTCAAATAGAGGTCGTAGGCTTCGGGTTTCACTATGTGCTTCTTTGTTAACTCGATCTGCTGTTGCGGCGTGAGATTGGCCTGGACCTGCTCCGCGATCGCCCTTCCCAGGTCGTTCTGCATATCAAGCAAGTCCTGCTCCTCGCGATCGTAATTCTGGGCCCAAAGGTGGGTCTGGTCACTCACTCGAATCAACTGGGCGCTGACGCGAGCCTTTCCGCCCTCCCGCCGAACGCTTCCTTCCAGTACGTAATCGACGCCCAGCTCGTGTCCGATCTGGCTGACAGTCTTGTTTGTGTGCTTATACGCCATGGCCGACGTTCGAGCGATAACTCCCAGATGTTCTGGGCTAAGTTGGCCCAGGTCTGTAATCGTTTCCTCGGTTAGCCCATCGCTGAAGTACTCCTGCCCAGGGTCGTTGCTCAGGTTCTGGAAGGGCAAGATCGCTAGCATCGCTCGCTTTGTGGGGGCAGGACTCAAGGAAGGACGCGAGCGGACCAGGTATGCGATGACTGCCAGAGCTAATGCCAGGAGAGCCGCCACAGAAACAACCGGCTTCCACGGCCACCTCCGAACACTCAAGGCAGGTGCAGGAAAGTCCGGAGCAGTTCCCGCCTGCCCGTCTTGCTCGTGAAGCTCCGAGTCGACTACCGCATCATCCCCACCAATTCCTGTCGCATCCACGATTGCGGCGCCTTGCCCCGACAAGCCATTTGCTGTCGTGGTTTCGGTCACCGGAGCGATGAAGCGATACCCTCGCCGGGGCAGAGTCTCGATGAATCTTGGGTTGCCGGCTGAGTCGCCGAAGACCATGCGCAACTTGCGGATCGCGGTGTTCAGGCCCTCGTCGAATCCGACATAGGTGTCGGCCGGCCAAAGTCTTGCCTGCAAGTCCTGGCGGGTGACAACCTCTCCCGGGCGGTCCAGCAACATGGCCAAAACTCGAAAAGGTTGTTCCTGCAGGGGCAGTCTGCGCCCGTTCTTGTGTACTTGGCCGGCGGCCAGGTCAATCTCGAAAAGCCCGGTCCGAATCCGGCGGCTGGAACTGGCAGGCCCGTTCATCTCTCCACCCTGACGAGATGCCATGGTACCCCAGTTACCGGGTTCAGGAAACCCGGCAACTCCTTTGCCAGCTTTTTCTTAGCAGGTCAGGAGAAAGTCAGGGGCGATCAATTGACTGGGGTCGGGGGTCGGGCTAAAAGAACACACATTCCGCGGATTCTCCGGAACAAGGAGGGGTTATGAACAGCAAGCTATTCAGAAATGCGGCGGCGTTCGTTCTGCTCACGGTTGGTGCTGTGGGGTCGGTATACGCGCTCAGTGACACGGAACCCTGCAAGGACAGGCTCCTAGAAGGTCGTTACGGATTCACGTTGCAAGGCACCAAGTTGGCCGGCCTGGGGCCCACAGGGCCGCAGGTAGGCGTGGCTATGGCCGACTTTGACGGCAAGGGCACCTTTACTCAGAACGATACGGTAACCATCAACGGTGAGGTCGTCTCCGATTTCACTCACCCCCGCGCCAACGGCACTTATACGGTAAACCCCGATTGCACGGGTACGTTTACCATTGACTTCACCGACGGCAGGCCTCCTGTGGTCACAAGCTTCGTTGTCGTGAGTAACGGCTTTGAGATTGACACGGTGGTCACCAGCGCTGGCGGGATGGAAGGGATCCTCGCCCTAGGGAGCGTGGGAAAAAAGGTCTCCTTGATACCTTGAGGCGTCACCCGTTGGCTGGATCGCGAGATTCTGTCGGCCCGGAAGCCGCTCGGAGCCTCGGCTCTTAGCGGCTTCTGCCTTATTGAAGTGGCTTTCGGTAAAAGGTATCTCCGCGGCGACTAGATTTGTGTTGGCACGAGGCGAGGAAGGCTCGGCGGAACGCCCAGGTGTTTCGTGCCCCAGCCGCACATAGCTTCCATGACGGGAATGAGTTCTTTGCCCGCGTCACTTAACATGTAATCCACGCGCGGGGGCACGTCCCCTGTGGCGAGACGTCTGATTACTTGATCGCGCTGCAGTTCACGAAGCTGCGCCGTTAGGACCTTTTCGCTGACCCCCGGCAGAAGGTCACGAATTTCCGCAAAGCGGCGCGAGCCGAACGATAGATGCCAAACGATCAAAACCTTCCATTTCCCCGACAGGACATTTGAAGTGGCCTGTACGGGGCATCCGAAGTGGCTTTTCATTGTCCTGCTCCGAGCTTACAAAATTGTGCGTACTTCCGGCATTATCTGCCTTGGGGTAATTTCGATGCATTCACCGGGGCCAAGTTTAGCTCAGGGTGACAGGGCGTTCGAACGCCATTCTACTTCAGGAGCAGAACGTGGCGACCAACCTGACCTTGGATCAGATGAAGAAGTTTGTCAGTGACCACTTCGAGGATTTCGTTAACAAGCGAAATGCGGCAGTCATTCACAAGAACATGTCCCCGGACTTCTACGACCATGACGGGCCCGGCGGAAAACCTACCGGTGTGGATGGCGACGAGCAGATGATGATCGCCATGTACAAGTCCATGCCGGATTTACACCTGACGATCGAAGACAGCATTGCCGAGGGCGACAAGGTGATGTGCCGTAACGTATGGCGCTGGACTGACACCGCATCGGGCGCGAAGATGCAGTTTCATGGTTTCGTGCTCTGGCGCTTCGAGGGAGACAAGATCGCCGAACGTTGGGCCACAGTCACTCCTCCTGGCAAGGAAACGTCGTAGACATCGTCCATATCCTAAAGGCGGCTCGCTGCGTGGGGTTAGTGGCTTCTTCGTGCGATCATTTTGGGATGGGAGAAGACCCCGGCAGCCTTAGATGACGTCAGCGTGGGATGTGATCAGTTCTCGCAGAGGTGGACCAATGACGGGGGTATAGTACAGGCAAGGCTGGCGGAGCTAAGCTCGGCGGCTGTGTACATGGTCTGGAGCGGGCATGTTCCGTCGCTTACTCTTGTTGCTCTTCTGCTGCACGCTCGTTCGGGCCCAGGACACCGCGAGACCCGGTGGGCAATTACTCGTCGTTAATCTGAGGGAGCACACTCTCTCCTTGGTAGACCCAAAGGCCAGGAGCGTGGTCGCGACCATTCCTTTGGAAGTGAGCGGCCACGAAGTCACCCTCTCGGAAGACGAGCGCTTCGCCTACGTGCCCATCTACAGTGACGCTGTCTTGGGGGATCCGGGTAGCAATGGAGAAACAATCGACGTGGTCGATTTGAAGGCGCGCAAAGTTACCGCACGCATCGATCTCGGGCGCCCGCTCCGTCCTCATCTGGCGGTGTTTGGAGCCGATGGGTTGCTTTATGTGACGGCGGAACTAGCCAATGCGGTGGAAATCGTCGACACCCAAAAGCGGAGTGTTGTGGGGGAGATCCCGACAGGGAAACCGCAGACACATATGCTCGCGATGTCCCCGGACGGACGGCGGGGGTACACTTCGAACGTTGATTCAGGCACGGTCAGCGTACTCGACATCCGGTCTCGGAAACTGATCACGATCATTCCCGTCACCAGGAGAATTCAGCGGATCGCGATTTCGAAGGATGGGCGGTGGGTGTTCACGTCCGATTGGGATACGCCGCGCGTGGCCGTGATCGACACTCAAACAAATACCGTTAGCCGGTGGGTTGAGGTGGGAGAGATTCCGTTTGCGACCAGGCCAACGCCAGACGGGCAATGGCTGCTCGTTGCGGAAAGCAAGAGTAACAAGGGTCGTTTAGACGTCATCGATCTGAAAACGATGAAGGCGGTGCGTGCCTTTGATCTGGATGGCCAGCCGTTTGGAATTTTCGTCCACAATGACTTTGCCTACCTCAGCTGCCTTCTCACAGGCAAGGTCGAGATCCTGAACCTGCGCACATGGAAGATGGAGAATCCCATTGTGATGACGACCGGCGTGGACGGCATGGCTTGGTTAGATAAGGTGCAATGATAGCGACTTTCCTTAGAGGAAGCCGCCGACGCGCCTATAGATGTCGACGCGCAGTAGGAATTCCGGGAACGGTGTGTATCGAGATTCCTGGTATCCCATCCTTCGCGAACAACGCGAAGGACCCGGATTTCCTACTGCGCGGCCCCAGCCATGGCAGCGTGTGCGGCTTTCTATAAGGAAAGCCGCATGAGGTTCGTTGACCCCACCAAGCCTTACAGGAAATCCGGGGGGATGGGGCACACGTAGATTTGTTGCTCTGCCTAGGAACATCGAGCCCAGCTCTCAATGGCTCTGATACTCCGTTGCGAACAATGCGCTCTCTACTTCCGCGTACTTTCGAATAAGAACCAGGAGCGGCGCTGCGTTTCATCGATCCAGTTCTCAAGCAGACTCGCCGTGGCCACGTCACCCGCATCATCACAGAGCGTGTGCGTGGCACGCATGCTCAGAACCAATGCCTGGTTGTCCTGGCGAAGTTCGCTCAACATGTCGATGGGCGTTACATAGTCGGCATCGTTGTCCGCCAGGCGCTGCAAGCGAGCAATATGGCCGATGGAGCGGACTGTCGTACCGCCGATCTTGCGCACACGCTCGGCAATATCGTCCGTCATTGCAAATAGCTGATCGCCGTGTTCGTCGAGCAGCAGATGGTAGTCGCGAAAGTGAGGACCGCTCATGTGCCAGTGAAAGTTCTTGGTCTTTACGTAAAGCACGAATGTGTCTGCCAGCAGAGCATTGAGCGCTCCTGTGATGTCTTTGACCGCTTCCGGTTCTATATCTGAGGGAGTCTTGAGCGGAGCCTCCCGTCGGGCTAAAAGCTCAGTTTTACTCGTCATGGTCATTCCTTTCTGTTTTGTTGCGATGTATTCATCTGTGCGCTTACACTCACGAATCGGTCGATTCTGATGCAACGCCGGTGCGGACGACGCGCCGAGCGATCCTACTTGTCGCTGCGAGGGTTTTTAGGCTGAACAACCGTCATCATGAGTTTAATGCTATCCGCGCCGCGGAAGACGGCACAATTAAATCTTCATAAAGGGCGGTGTTGTCCGCTGCAAACGACGGAAGATCGTGTCACACTGTTTGTGCTGTTCGGCATCAAGCTATGAGGGATTCCCGAACGAGGTGACAGGAAGGGAACGCGAGGGTGGAATTATGGATTTTGATCCGTGGCTGAATCGAGAAGGAGAGTTCGTTCACCCCTACGCCCCCGCAGGCTCAGGCGGTCCGGGCTTTTTCTTCGGTTGTAGAATCTGGGATGGGGATGGCTACGATTTGCCCCCGGAGACTCCTCACCCGCTGTCGCCCGCCGGCCGCCATATAACACTCAATCATGATCTTAGAGAAAAGCTGAAGCACCACGCCATTCACCGTCACAACCGCCGTCACAAGGCCGAAACCAAGCAGGATCCATACATCAGGACTTTGTATGGCCCGGCGGATTTAGGCTACGGGGAAGTTGCCTGGAGAGTATGGTATGAGCTTCCTTACCCGGCTCCTTCAGACGGATGGATCGTTCAATGGGTCCAGAGGTCATACGACATCTGGTATGCGGACGGTTCGGCTGATACGAAATTGAATTCACCCCACACCCCGTACTGGGAGGCATGGGAAGTCAAAAAGGGCAAGAGAGTCACGGTTGACCGCGATGCCCCCACTGACACGGGAGAACCCTACGATGACTCGTTTGACCAACCATCGCGAGAGGATTCCAGAGGTGAGTTTAAAGTAAGAGGGGTTGTGAAGTTTTACGCTCTGCCCAGCTTGCCCGCCTCGTTTATTGCTAACAATCCGGCGACCGCGGCTTCCGACCTCAGGTCCACGGTAAATCGACCTGATTTCTGGGACGGTACTGGAACCACCCATGACCTCACAGTGACATGGGATTGCAGGTCTTCAAGCAGTCCCAGCCAGATAACTGCCACTGCAGGTAGCAACATGTGTAAGCCGATTGTGGCAGTGCCAGCCACGATGAGATTGAACAATCGGCCTTGAAGTGATGGCGGATCACACAGTGTCAAGCCTGGCAAGCCGGTTCTAGCAAGCATCGCGCCCTGCAGAGCTGCTCCGGCTGCGATTCCCCCGCGGATGCCCCAACCATCTCACTTCAGGCTGGAAAGGGTTTATGGGAACGCATAATAATCGGGTCACTTACTTCACCTCAGGGACCATAAAGCTGGAGATTCACCCCGATAGGAAAAACGCTGGCGCGGCAGCAGCCCGTGCAGCAGCAGAAGAGCTTCGCCGGTTAGACCAACTGGGCAAAGACATTGGAGTCATCTTTGCCACCGGAGCCTCACAGTTCGATACGCTCGAAGCGCTGACCTCGATTCCTGGTTTGCCATGGAATCACGTGCTGGGATTTCATCTGGATGAGTATGTGGGGCTGGGGAAGGACCATCCAGCTTCCTTTCGTCGCTATCTGCGTGAAAAGTTGACCCAACGCGTGGCGATGCGCGAATTCTTCGAGATCGACGGCAGTGCGGACGATCTGGACGCGGTATGTCGCGAATACCTCAAGGCGTTGCACCGCGCCGAACCGCAGCTCTGTCTGTTGGGTATCGGGGAAAACGGCCATTTGGCATTCAACGATCCCGCCGAAGCCGACTTCAACGACCCGCAAGCGATGAAGGTGGTCAAGCTGGACTTGCTGTGCCGGCAGCAACAGGCGGCGGAGGGCTGGTTCCGAAGCTGGGGTGAGGTGCCTGAACGTGCGCTTACGCTCACCATACCGACCCTATTCCAGATACCGAAATTGATCGTCTCGGTACCCGGCAGCCGCAAAGCCCAAGTGATCCGCCGGACGCTCCAAGACCCGATCACAACCGATTGCCCCTCGACCCTTCTCCGCACCCACCCGGACGTCACGATTTATCTGGATACTGATTCCGCGGCCGAGTTGAACGGCGTCTCGGTACGACCTTGAAGTATGTGTACAAATAGCCAGGAGGTGGGTGGGATGCCGGAAACCGCCAGGATTGACCGCCGTGCGTTTGTTAAGCAAGCGGGCGGCGCGATGCTGGCCGCGGGGATGGATGCCCGGTCGTATGCGCGCGTGCTGGGAGCAAACGACCGCATTCGTTTGGGCCAACTCGGCTGCGGCGACCGCAGTCAAGGTCATGTTCACATGACCAAATTGGCGGCCAAGCAGGTCCCCGTGGAAACGGTTGCGGTCTGTGATCTCTGGACTTCGGCGCGAGAGCACCGGGCGGCCCAGGTGAAGAAAGCGTTCAACCTGGAACCGCAAACCTATAAGTACTCCGAGGAGATGCTGGCCCGTAAGGATATCGACGCGGTGATGATTGCCACGGGTGACTTTCAGCATGCCAAGTTATGCATCGAGGTGGTGCGGGCGGGCAAGGATTGCTATGTGGAGAAGCCGTTCGCCAACGTGCTCTCCGAGGCCATCGCGGCGCGCGATGCCGTCAAAGAATCCAGCCAGATTGTCCAGATGGGCACGCAGCACCGCAGCCAACCCTACCCCCTTGCGGTACGGGATATTATCCGCTCCGGGCGAATCGGCAAAGTTGTCCATGTGGAGCAGGAATGGAACACGAATGAGGGCCGCTGGAGGTTTAAGTCCGAGGACACGGGCCAATCCCCCGAGATGCTGATGGACGTCAACCTGGAGTGGAAGCAATGGCTCTACGGCCGAAAATCACAACTCCGCGAGGAAGATACGGACTGGAACCGATGGTTGCTGGGAAAACCGCATCGTCCATTTGATCCTCACGTGTATCTGGAATTCCGCCTCTATAAAGACTTTTCCTCTGGAATTTTCGATCAATGGCTAAGTCATGGCTCCGACATGGTCCATCTTTGGATAGATGAGGCATATCCGGAAAGTGTCATGGCCACCGGCGGAATCTTCACCTGGAAAGATGGACGCGAGAACCCGGATATCTGTGTCGCCGCGGTCACTTATCCCAAGGGGATTCTCTATACCTATAAGACGATGTTCAGCAACAGCTATCGAAGCTTCTCCCGGATCCACGGGCGCGACGGCACCATCGAGAATTATGGGGGCGAAGGTGCGTCTTTGTTTTCCGTGACCCGCGAAGGAGGCCGAAAAGAGTATGACCCGTACGACGTAGGGCCGGTTTATAACAAGCTTCCCATTGTCGGACCAGCCGCCGACGGCGAGGAGATTGTGCAGGTTCCGGGTGCGCCGCCGCCCAACTCTCTCGGCCCGGATGATGACGACGTGGGGCACCTGGTGAACTGGCTGCAGGCCATGCAGACGCGCACGCAGCCGAATGCCACCGTGGACCATGGCTTTTCTCACGCGATTGTCTGCATCATGGCTGCGCAGTCTTATTGGAGTGGCAAGAGATTGTATTGGGATCCACACCAAGAACAGATCCTCGATCACACCATCCAATCGTAACCATCACAGATCCTGGGGAACGGGTAGGGTCAATGAAGATAACGGGACGGAATTTTGTGATGGCCCTGGCGGCCATGCTTCTTCTGCTGACTGCAGAGACCCTGCATGGCCAGACGACCGAGGCTACGCTGCATAGCCTGCTCGCGCAGCCAATAGAACCCACGGCGGCGGCGGCGTTGCAGATGGAGCAATACCTGAGTCATCGCATCACCCCGCTGCCCTCTCCCAAAAGCGCGAGCGATTGGGCAGACCAGGAGCAGCGGCTGCGGAAGCATGTGTTAGACGACATCGCTTTTCATGGATGGCCGGGCGAATGGGTCCAATCTGCCCCGAAGTTCCAGGAGGCCGGGGTCATCGAAAGCGGCAACGGTTACCGGGTGCGCAAGTTTCGCTACGAGATTGTCCCCGGCTTCGCTGCGACGGCCCTGCTGTATGAACCGGAAAAGACGAATGGGCGAGTGCCCGCCATCCTGAACGTCATCGGCCATGAGCCGATGGGGAACGCGGCCGAGTATGAGCAAAAGCGCTGCATCAACTTTGCCAAGCGGGGCATCGTCGCGCTAAGCCTGGGATGGGTCGGCTTCGGGGAACTCGCCATCAAGGGGGATGATCATGACGACGCTGCCTCTCTCGACCTGGTGGGTTCCAATGCCCTTGGCTTCTTTTACCTTGCCATGCGCCGTGGCCTGGATTACCTGGCCACCTTGCCGCAGGTCGATACCACCCGGCTGGGGGTGACTGGCCTCTCAGGGGGCGGATGGCAGACGATCCTGCTGAGCTCTACGGATCCCCGGGTTGCTGTTGCCGTGGAGGTAGCCGGCTTCGGAGCGCTGCCCTCCAACATCACCCGCCCCGCGGACACCTCTGAAGTAGAAGAAGATGCCACCGATCTCACCCAAGGTGAAGACTATCCCTTCTTTGTCGCCATGCGCGCACCCCGGCCCACGCTTCTTATCCATAACGCGGAAGACGACTGTTGCTTTCGCGCCGCCTTGGTGAAGCCTTATATTTACGACCAGGTGCGGCCCTTCTTCAAGCTGTTCGGCAAACCGGATGACCTTGGCTGGTATGAGAGCAGCGATCCCGGTACGCACAACTATCAGTTGTTTAACCGCCTCCAGGCCTACCGCTTTTTCCAGGAACATTTTCATCTGCCGGCGGTTCCGGATGAGCTCCCCAGTTCTACTGAGGTCAGGACTCCTCAGGAGCTCGCCATCGGAGCCCCGGGCGGCAACCTGACGATTGTTGGTCTGGCTAAGAAACTAGCGGCTTCGAATACCCGGCCGGCGGTGCCGTCCGATGGCGCGGCACGCGACGCATGGATCGCCCCGCAACGGGAGAAGCTCAAGCAGGTTGTTCGCTACACGCCGGTTTCGGTCGAGGATGCATGGAGGTTCAGCAACACCAGGCGGATGACCATTCGCACCCTGTCGTACCGCTTCGATCTCAGCAATGGGCTGAGTGCTTCGGGAGTTTGGCTGCAAGCAGTCGGCGCTACGGACGATGCTCCAGTGACCATCGTCCTGAACGACAAGGGATATGCAGCCGCGGGAGACGTCGTTGCCGAGCATGTGAACCGTGGGGAGCAAGTGCTGGCGCTCGACTTGCTTTTCACCGGGTCTGCTCGCCCGGAGGCTCCTAATCCGGCGGACTGGGAGCTATTGCTTGCCTCCGCCGGTGACCGTCCCCTCGGGATGGAGGCGGCACAGTTGATCGGGGTTGCGAATTGGCTGCGTGCTAACAGCGGCGGCCGGCCGGTTCAAGTGGAGACAGAGGGTATACGTACCGCAGTGATCGCAGAAGTTGCCGCGGCCCTGGAACCTGCCGCATTCTCTGCGGTCACCAGCCACCATGCGATGACGAGTCTGAGTTATCTTCTCGATGCGCCCGTACCTTACCGCTCCGCGCCCGATCTCTTCTGCCTTGATCTTTACAAGTACTTCGATATCGATTCGATTGTGGCGATCGCTGCGCCAACGAAGATCAAGAACGTCGAATGAAGCCCACGCAGACGGTTCGCAGCGCGGGGCGAGTGCGGTGGTGGATCGTTTGGACGCTGTTTTTTGCCA
>Ga0302325_10016992_pt1 | contig 15398 bp, 11 predicted proteins | sample Palsa_T0_2_FD_201948 | JGI IMG/M metagenome (GOLD analysis project Ga0302325, IMG submission 201948) | Peat permafrost microbial communities from Stordalen Mire near Abisko, Sweden - Palsa_T0_2 | ecosystem: Environmental > Terrestrial > Soil > Palsa > Peat permafrost | place: Sweden: Abisko...
CGACCTGTGGGGCAATATTCGCCGCGGGGTGACGGCAGCCGCCGCCAATGCGCAGGCCAGCTTCGCCGCCCTCGAAAACGCCAGGCTCCTCTATCAATCCGAGCTGGCGTCGGACTACTTTCTGCTTCACGGAACCGACGGCGACATCGATCTTCTCACTCACACCGCTTCATCGTATGAGGAGTATCTTACGCTCACTCAGCACCGCTTTGCGGGCGGCGTAGCGTCCGATCTGGACGTGGCCCAGGCGGAATCCCAACTCTATGCAACCCAGTCGCAATTGATCGACCTCGGGGTATCGCGGGCGCAGTTGGAGCATGCGATTGCGATACTGGCCGGCAAAACGCCCGTGGAGGTCGCGATTCCGCCGCAGGTGCTGACTACGCCTCCTCCGGCTGTGCCCATCGGTCTACCCTCCCAGTTACTCGAACGCCGGCCGGATATCGCAAGTTCGGAGCGGCTCGTGCATGCCGCCAACGAGCAGATCGGTATCGCGATGGCAGCGTTCTATCCTACGTTGACGCTCAGCGCGTCCGCCGGATTCGAGAGCACGGGTTTCGCCAAGTGGTTCGGCCTGCCGAGCCGGGTTTGGTCGGTAGGCCCGGCGCTGGCGGAGACGCTGTTCGAAGGCGGTAAGCGCAAGGCCGTGGTGGCGGAAGAGCAGGCGGCTTACGATTCCACGGTAGCCACCTATCGTCAGACGGTGCTGACGGCCTTTCAACAGGTGGAGGACCAATTGGCTGCCCTGCGCATTCTGGAGACGGAAGCGAGCAAGGTGGAAGAGACGGTGAAAGCGGCCGATCGCGCGCTCGTGGTCTCACGGGCGCAGTACATCGCCGGCACCGTCAATTACCTCACGGTCATTACCGCCCAGGCCACTTTGCTGAACGCGCAGTTGACGGCGATAGAACTGCTGACGCGCCGGCTCACTGCGAGCGTATCGCTCGTCCAGGCGCTCGGCGGCGGCTGGAATGCGTCGCAAATGCCCTCACAAGAGGATGTCAAGAAGGGGAATTGAGGGACAATCCGCCCCGGCATACTCTTCACCGCGGAGCAACCGAGAGGCGGAGATAGCGCGGAGTTTTTGAGCAGGCGGAACGCGGAGTTCCTTCGCGCCGAACTCCGCCTCTCCGTTGCTCCGCGCTGAAGAGTATCTCCACATGGGAGTTACAATCACAAGTGTATGCGCCGCCCGTTCTTCCTTCTATTCTTGCTCGCGGCCGCGCTCTTCGCGCAGAAACGGCCCTTCGACGCCGATGCCATGATGGCCCTCAAGCGCATCGCCGATCCGCAAATTTCGCCGGACGGCCGTTGGGTGGTTTTTTCCGTGCAGTCCGTCGATCTGGCGGCGAACAAGAAGCCCACGCAAATCTGGATCGTACCGCTCGATGGCGGCGCGCCGCGGCAGATCACGCAGGATGGCGACGATAACGAGCGGCCCCGCTGGTCGCCCGATTCGCGGCGCATCGCTTACGTTTCGAACCGCGGCGGATCGTCGCAAATCTGGCTGATGGACCCGGACGGTTCGAACGCCCGGCAAGTGACCAACTTCGCCGCCGAAGCCGATGGCGTGCTGTTTTCACCCGATGGCAACAATCTGGTGTTCACCAGCCAGGTCTATCCCGAGTGCGGCGCGGACGATGCCTGCAATAAGAGGAACATCGACGCCGATGCCGCCGGCAAGGTGAAAGCGCGCATCTACACCGAGCTGCTCTACCGGCATTGGACCCAGTGGCAATCGAAGCGCCGCAGCCATCTGCTGGTGACGCCGGTGAGCGGCGGCGCTCCGAAAGATCTCACGCCCGGCACGCGCGACGTGCCCCCGTTTTCGCTCGGCGGTCCCGACGATTACGCGATTTCCCCGGATGGCCTGGAAGTTTGCTACTCGATGAATGCCGACCCCGTGCCGGCCGTCAGCACCAACGCGGACCTCTATGTGGTCTCCATCGCCGGCGGCCAGCCGCGCAAAATTACTTCCACGCCCGGGGCGGATTCCAGTCCCCAATATTCACCCGACGGCAAGTACCTCGCATGGCGGGCTCAGTTGCGCGCTGGTTACGAGAGCGACCGCTGGCGCTTGATGGCGCTCGAGCGCGGTACCGGGCGCGCCACCGGCCTGACGGAGAATCTGGACCGCTGGGTGAACAGTTTCACCTGGGCGCCGGATTCGAACGCTCTTTTCTTCACCACCGCCGATCGCGGGCGGCAGGGGATTCAGCTCATTCCTGTGGGCGGCGGAGAAATCCGCGTGGTTGCCAGTGGTGATGGCGAGCTGGACGATCTGCAATTACCGCGCACCGGCCGCACCATGGTCTACACTGAGCAGACCGGCGTTTCGCCCACCGAGATATACCGCGCCTCTTCCTCCGGCGGCGCGCCGGCGGCGCTGACGCATCTGAACGATCAGACGCTGAGCGCGTATCAGATGACGCCGCTCGAAGAATTCTGGGTAGATACGGCCGATGGCGCGCGTGTGCAGAGTTTCGTGGTGAAGCCCTATGGATTTACACCGTCTCGTAAATACCCCGTGCTGATGATGCTCCACGGGGGGCCGCAAGGCAATTGGGGACACAGTTGGAGCTATCGCTGGAATCCGCAGGTATTCGCGGCCGCGGGTTACCTGGTGGTGATGCCGAACCCGCGCGGATCGACCGGTTATGGGCAGAAGTTCATCGACGAAATTAACGGCGATTGGGGCGGCAAACCGTTCGACGACATCATGGCCGCCACGGACCACGTGGTGGCCGCGATTCCGTACGCCGACGGCAGCCGTATGGCCGCCGCGGGCGCCTCCTACGGCGGCTACATGATCGACTGGATTCTCGGCCACACGCAGCGCTTTAAAGCGTTGGTGTCGCACGCCGGCGTCTACGACATGGCCGGCGAATTCGGCGGCACCGAGGAACTCTGGTTTCCGCTCTGGGAGATGGGCGGAACGCCGTGGGACAAACCGGAGGTCTATGAGAAATGGTCGCCCAGCACTTATGTGAAAGACTTCCATACGCCCACGCTGGTAGTAACCGGCGAACTCGATTTCCGCATCCCATACTCACAAAGCCTGCAACTTTTCACGGCCCTTCAAATGCAAAAGGTTCCTTCGGAGTTGATGGTCTATCCGGACGAAGGGCATTGGGTCATGAAGCCGCAGAATAGCCTGCTCTGGTATAAAACTGTGATCGATTGGATCGATTCCTGGTTGAAAAAATGAAAGCCCTCTTAGCGTTGTTGTTTATTTTGATTGTGGGCGCGGTTGCACTGTTTGTGATGTCGGGCCACACCACGCTGAGCCTTACGCCGCCTGTGACGAGCATCGGCGCCAGCACCCAGATCGCGGTGAAGGCGTTCAATCCGCACGGAGAACGGCGGCTCACTGCCTACATCGAGCAGAACGGCGCGCGATCCGTGGTATTCGATCAAACCAGCCCTGCTACCCGCTTCATCTGGCAGCGCAGCGCTCCACCGCGCCTGTTTTTGTTCGATGCAGGCAAGAACAAGGCGCCCAATCTGAAAGAAGGCAAGGCGCGTCTGGTGGTGGAATCCGTATCGAACGACATGCGCGGCAGCACCGACTCCGCTGCCTTCGATGTGAACGTGATACTGACGCCGCCGCGAGTGGCCGCCGACGGCGAGGAGCACCTGGTGAACCAGGGTGGAATGGAACTGGTGACCTTCACTCCGGGCGGTTCGTGGAGCGAGGCGGGCGTGAAGGTTGGCGCGTATTCCTTCCGCAGTTTCCCGCTGCCAGGACATCCGGACGAGCGCTTCTCGATGTTCGCCTACCCGTGGGACTTACCGCCCAACGTGACGCCGCTGGTCTATGCCCGCAACCTGGCTGGGACCGAAGCTACCGCGCATTTCCGGTTCAAATTGTTTCCCAAGAAATTCCGCGTGCGCGATTTTCCCGTGGAAGACGCGCTGATGGAGAAATTAGTGAACTCCGTCGATCCCACAGGACAACTGGCGCCGGGGCCGGATCTGCTCTCGCGATTCCTCAAAATCAATGGCGAGATACGGCGCCAGAACAACCAGCAGCTGGCCGATTTGCGCTTTAAGACGGAAGAAAAGATTCTGTGGCACGGTCCGTTCATCCATTGGGGCAAGGAAGAGGCCGATTTCGCCGACGTCCGCAATTACACCTATCACGGCAAGAAGGTGGACCAGCAGGTACATCTCGGCTTCGATCTGTCCGACAACGCCAACACGCCGGTCCGCGCCGCCAATGACGGTCGCGTGGTATGGGCGTCGAACCTGGGGATCTATGGAAACTGCATTGTGCTCGATCACGGTTACGCGCTGCAATCGATTTACGGGCACTTGCGTCAAATCGACGTGAAAGTGGGCGATGTGGTGCAGCGCGGGCAGACGATGGGATTCGAAGGCCAAACCGGCCTGGCCGGCGGCGTGCATCTTCACTTCAGCATGCAGATCGACGGCGTGCAGACGAACCCGCGCGAGTGGTGGGACGAACATTGGATCAAGGATCGGGTGCTGAGTAAGCTGGACCCGGGGCGGGTGGAGACTGCGGCGACGACTGTGCAGCCGGCGGCGCACAAGACGAAAAGACGGCGGCGTTAGACTGATGGAGAGGTTTGAGCTAGAACGGCGCTGAAGGCGCCGCCCCACGCGGCTGTGATTCAATGCCGGGGCTCGTTCGCCGTATCGCACCGCAGGTAGCTATTCTTACGGCCATACCCAAAGTAGATAATCAGTCCGATACCCAACCAGATGAACAACCGGTACCAGGTCAGATCGTCGAGAGAATACATCATCGCAAAGCAGACGGCGGCGCCTGCAATCGGCACCGCCGGCACCCACGGCGTCCGGAAAGGCCGCGGAGCATTCGGATTCGTGCGCCTCATTACGATGATGCCAATACACACAATCACGAATGCCAGCAGCGTCCCAATGCTGGTCATCTCGCCGAGCTTCTTAATCGGCGTGAACCCGGAGAACAAAGAAACGAATACCATGAAGATCAGGTTGCAACGCCACGGCGTGTGCCACTTCGGATGGATATCCGAGAATACTTTCGGCAGCAGGCCGTCACGGGACATCGAGAAGAACACGCGGGATTGGCCCAGCAGCATGACTAGAATCACGGAAGAGTATCCTGCGATGATGCCGATCACGATGGATGTCTGAAGCCATGCATACGGGAACAATGAGATCACCGTCGCCACCGGGGAGGCGTCGCCGTGGAACTTGCGATACGGCACCATGCCTGTCAGCACATGCGCGAAGAGTATATAGAGGACGGTACAGATAGCCAGCGACCCGATAATGCCGATCGGCATATCGCGCTGCGGCTTCTTGGCTTCTTGCGCCGCCGTGGAAACCGCGTCGAAGCCGATATATGCGAAGAAGATCACGGCCGAGGCTCGGAAAATACCGCTCCATCCAAATTCGCCGAACGTGCCTGTGTTTGGCGGAATGAAGGGCGTATAGTTCGCCTTGTTGATGTATCCGAAACCGACGCAAATTACCACGATCACAATGGTTACTTTGAGCACCACGATTACGGCATTCACCCGCGCCGATTCGGAGATCCCGATCATCAGCAACGTGGAAACCGCAAGGATGATCAACACCGCCGGCAAGTTGATGTACCCAGTTGGCGTGTCCCACGGGCAATGCGTAAAACTGTCCGGCAGCTTGATTCCATACATAAGGAGCAGCTTGGCAACATAGCTTGACCAGCTTACTGAGACTGTCGCGGCTCCGACGGCGTATTCCAGCACCAGGTCCCAACCGATGATCCAGGCCAGCAGTTCACCCATGGTGGCGTAGGCATAGGTGTAGGCGCTGCCCGCGATGGGAATCATGGTGGAAAATTCGCTGTAGCACATTCCGGCGAACGCGCAGCCAATCGCCGCGATCACAAATGAAAACACCACCGCGGGCCCCGCGTTATCGGCGGCGGCGATTCCGGTAAGAGAGAACAGGCCGGCGCCGATGATGGCCCCAATGCCCAGCGCCACCAGGCTTCCTGCGCCGAGCGTCCGGTTCAGGTGAAGCTTGCCGCTTTCCGATTCGGATATGAGGCGGCTCAAGGACTTAGTTGCAAACAGGCTCATAGGTATCCAGATAGATTATCAGACCTGAGGGGAATCAACCGCTCCAATCACCGCGGATTATTTTTGGCCGCTGAGCATAAGCTTGCTGTGCTTTCGTCCGTAGCTGAAATACAACACAAGACCGATGACGAGCCACACTAGGAGCCGTAGCCAGTTGGTCCAGCCCAAGCCGTAAATCATGGCGCCGCACACGATGATACCGAGCACGGCAACGACTGGAAGCGCGGGAACGGTAAAGCCACGGGGGAAGTCGGGCCGGCGCCGGCGCATGATCCAGACTCCGCCGCATACGAGCATAAAAGCGAACAGGGTTCCGATGCTGGTCATCTCGCCGACGATGTCGCCGGGAATAAAGCCGGCGAACCCGGCCGTGACGAAGAAGAAAAGAATGTTGGCCTTCCAGGGAGTCCTGAATTTCGGATGCACGTCGGAAAACAGCGGCGGCACCAAACCATCCTTGCTCATCGAGAAGAAGACGCGCGACTGACCCATTAGCATGACCAGGATTACCGACGAGAATCCGCCTAGAATGGCGACCGTGACCAACTTGGCCAGCCATCCGAAACCAGGCATGTATTTGGTGATAGCGTAAGCGACAGAGGCTTCCTTGCCCGCGGTGCGGAAGTCCTGCACCGTGGCGAGGCCGCTGAGCACATGCGAGAAGAGGACATACAGGGTCGTACAGACCACCAGCGAGCCCAGAATGCCGATCGGCATATCTCGTTTGGGATTGATCGTTTCCTGAGCGGCGGTCGAGACGGCATCGAAACCGATGAAAGCGAAGAACACAACGCCTGCCGCACCCAGGATTCCCATGAGGCCGCCGAACGGATGCGTTACGCCTTGGGGAGTTGTGTACGTGGTAGGTTCGGGGATATACGGCGTGTGATTGGCGGGGTTCATGAAGTGCCAACCGAAGACGATCACCATCAGGACGATGGACACCTTAGCGACCACGATGATGTTGTTGACGAAGGCCGATTCCCGCGTGCCGCGAATCAGCAGCGCCGACAGAAGAAGAAGAATGGCGATGGCCGGAAGGTTAACAATCCCATGAGCGCCGCTCGCCTGATCCATTTCCCAGGGCGAGTGGCACCACGGATATGGAACGTGCAGTTCAAAGTATTCGAGCACCTTGTTGAAGTACTCGCTCCAAGCGATGGCAACTGTCGCCGCGCCAACCGCGTATTCCAGCGTGAGATCCCAGCCAATGATCCACGCGACCAACTCGCCCATGGTCGCGTATGAGTACGTGTAAGCGCTTCCCGCCAGCGGAATCATCGAGGCGAACTCGGCGTAGCAGAGCCCGGCGAAGGCGCAGCCAATTCCCGCGACAAGGAAGGCCAACGTCACCGAAGCGCCGGCCCGCTCAGCGATTGCGGCGGCAGTTCGGACAAAGAGACCGGCGCCGATGATGGCTCCAATGCCGAGCGCGATGAGTTGGAATGGTCCCAGCGTGCGCTTCAGCTTATTCTCGCCGCCTTCGCCTTCTTCAAGAATCCGCGACAGCGGCTTAACCGCAAAAAGATTCATGTCAATTGGCCTCTCTCCAGGCGCCACAAGGATATACGATGGCCCCCGGCAGAACGAGAAACTATGTTGCTAACTCTGAATATCCTACGGCGCGGTAGGACGATCTGGAATCGTCTGGATGTCGAGTAATGGAATCGCAATCATAACATGTTCTTCTGGATAGCAGCCGAATCGCTTGGGTTCGCGCCTCAAAGTCTAAAGAAAGTGCTTGACATCGGCTCCGTTTAGTACTAATAAATTAGTATGCGAAGACGCAGTCCGACTCTGACCGGGCAGGAACTGGAAATCATGAAGGTGGTCTGGCAACGCGAATCGGCCACGGTGCGCGACGTTTATGAAGCGTTGCTCGAGCACCGCAAGGTGGCCTACACCACCGTCATGACCATGATGAAGATCCTCGAGCAAAAGAAGTACCTCAAGAAGACGCAGAATGAACGAGCCCATGTCTACCGGCCCGCCCAGCCGCAGAGACAGGTAATCGGCGCTATGGTGCGCGAATTCGTCAACCGCGTCTTCAATGGGTCGGCGGAACCGTTGTTGGCCCACCTGGTGGAAGAGCATGACCTGTCGCGCGAGGATCTGGAAGAGATCGCGCGCCTGCGGAGGCAACCATGAGCGGGCCGCTTGTCTGGAACAATTTCATCGCGTATTGCCTGCAAACCGGTCTATTGATTGGCGCGGCGGGCTGGCTTCCGGCGGCGTTGCGGATGCGCTCGCCGAAAGCGCGGCTGCTGTTCTGGCACGCCTTGCTGGCGGCCTGTCTGCTAATTCCGCTGATTCAGCCGTGGCGCAGCGAAGTGATTACCACCACCGTGCAGGTCTCCGCCGGCCCTACTATCTTGGTAGCGCCCATGCCGTCGCAGCGGACCCGGAATATTTCCCCCACCGAAATGGCGCTGGCGGTTTTGATCGCCGGATGCATGGCGCGGTTGGGCCTATTGGCCACCGGTTTCTGGCGGCTGCGGCGGTACCGTCGCAATTCGATTCCGCTTGAGCCTTCGCCCGCGTGGGCGGTTGAGGCGGACCTGCGGCTATCGAGCGAGATTTCCAGCCCGGTTACGTTCGGGCTTCGCAAGCCCGTAGTTCTATTGCCGGCGAACTTCCCGGAATTCGACGCCGGACTGCAAGACGCCATACTCTGCCACGAAATTCTGCATGTGCGGCGCCGCGACTGGCTGGCGATGCTGGGCGAAGAGTTAGTGCGCGCGGGTCTATGGTTCCATCCGGCGATCTGGTGGCTGCTGGGCGAGATTCAATTGGCGCGCGAGCAAACAGTGGACCGCGCCGTGATCGACATGACCAAAGCGCGCGAACAATATGTGGATGCGCTGCTGACCGTGGCGGGCGCTGCCCTGCAGTTCGATTTGGCGCCGGCGCCGCTGTTTCTGCGCAAACGGCACTTGAAGTATAGAGTGGTTTCGATCTTGAAGGAGACGAAAATGTCTTATCCGAGAACCGTATTCACGCTGAGCGCTGGAATTGCCCTGCTGGCCGGCGCTTGCTGGTTCGTAACCGCCGCTTTTCCGCTATCGGCCGCGCCGCAAGCGGTCACCGACGCAGCGGGCGTATCCGTGGATGTGCAAGGCGCGCGCTTGATGCATCGCTCGCCGGTAGCCTACCCGCGCGATGCTCAGATTGCGGGGATTGAAGGAGTCGTGCTAGCCCAAGTCAAACTGGATGGGAACGGAAATGTAAGCGACGAATCGATCCTCGGAGGACCGGATCAATTGCGCAAACCGGTATTGGAATCGCTGCTGACCTGGCATTTCACCAGCGACTCCGCCGGCAGCACGCGGCAGATTGTCGTGACATTCCGTCTGCCCGACCCGTCGTCGCCGGCCGCGCCTGGAGTGCCTGCGGAGCCAACGCCGGTAGTGAATGGCGTAGTCCCCGGCACGCTACAGCCCGACCGTGTCGAGACGCCTTCGGCTGCCCCTGTGGCCCCGCGGCCGGCGCCTTCGGTGACTGTAGTTCCCGCCACTCCTTCGCCCGACGACAGGCTTACCATTCAAGGGATCCAGACCGTTGGGGTGTTGATTCCAGACGAAGAATTGATGTCGAAGTTACCGCCGTTACACGTCGGCGACCGGATCTCGCGGCAGGATTTAGCCACGTTCATGGAGGCAGTCCGTCAGTTGGATGAGCATTTGACCGCCTCTGCTTCGATGATGACGCCCAACGGCATTACGGTGCGTATTTCAGCGCCTTACACCGATCGTCCCGCGGCGGCGAGCGCCGCGCCCACTTTTCCGGGCTATATCCCGGTCGGCGGACAAGTGCAGAACTACAAACTGATCTCCCACGTGGACCCGGTTTATCCGGTGATAGCCAAGAGTGCACGCATACAAGGCACAGTCGAGTTGGCGGCGCTCATCGGACCCAATGGACACATGAAAGAGCTAAAGGTAATCTCCGGCCATCCGTTGCTTCGCCAGGCGGCGCTGGACGCTGTCAAGGAATGGGTCTATTCGCCGACATTGCTCAATGGCAATCCGGTGTCTGTCTCGACCACTGTAGACATTATCTTTTCGCTGAGCCAGTGAGTGACGAAATATCGGGGCCGCTACGAGACGCTGCCAGGGGTTTCGGTGGCAGCCAGCGCAGGCTGCCCTGGGCGTACCCTGGCCGTACAACCCGCCGGACGCAACCAGGAACGTAGCCGCGAAGACATATTCGTCGGCGACTTCGAGCTCGCCGATGAGATCCTCGGAGACGGCGAGCACCTTCCGTTGGCTGTCGGTGAGGTTGGCTGCGGGTGGGTAAGCGGCGCCGATCCACTCGGCGGTCATCAGCGGTAGTTTGGTCATCGCCAGATCCCGCCGGAGCACCTCGCGACATAACAGAAGCAGCGACCGTCAATCGGGCTACTTTCTACGATCAGCTAAGTCTCGCTGAGATCACCCCGTGACTCGCCTTTGAACCGGCTGTCGCGTGCCGGATTAATAGGATTGGCGGAGGGCGGAGGAGTCGAACCCCCATCCTTGCGGAGCTCTGGTTTTCAGGACCAGTAAGCGTTGCCGTCGCTTAGCGCCCTCCGTGGAACGCCGCCGCGGATTCGAACCGCGTAGCACCGGGTTGCAGCCGGTGTGCTCGCCATTGGCTTGCGGCGCATGGCACTCCGGGGCGGATTCGAACCACCAGTTACGGCTTTGGAGACCGTTAGCCTCACCATCGGCAACCGGAGCATGGAGCGCACGGCAGAAGTATCTGCACGTGCGCATATTGGTGGCCGAGGAGAGAGTCGAACTCTCATGCCCGAAGGCGCTGGTTTCTAGGACCAGTGTGTCTTCCAATTCCACCACTCGGCCAAACTGAGATTGTCAAAGATTGTAAAGAGTCAGTAATCGCAATAGATTCCTGGCGCGCCCGGCAATCGCTCCCTACGGCAGGCGCGATTCTGCTGGGTGACTGACTTAGACTGTCGGGATGATTACAGGTTTGAGAGGGTACACCACGAGCGTCCGGATGAGATCCGGTGGGTGTGGGGAGCACGACTGTGTAACAAGCGTCGCATCTAAGAGTATCTTACAGGATAAGTTGAGTCTGAGTCAAGAAGAAATTGGACTTGGTTCCGGCAGCTTCGGTTCATGGCCGCGCTTGTATACCAGAATGGTGCGGCGGTAACTCATCACCACTGTGCCATCTTGCTTAAATCCTATGGTTTTGATCTCTACTAACCCCATATTCGGCCGCGATTTCGATTCGCGCTTGCTCAGGATCTCGGACTGCGCATAAATGGTGTCGCCTTCAAAGACCGGCGCCGGCATGCGCACCTCGTCCCAACCTAAGTTGACGGCGTACTGCGAGATATCGGCCACGCTGAGGCCGGTGATCAGCGCCAGGGTGAAGGTGGAGTTCATCAGCGGCTTGCCGAACTCCGTCTGCGCCGCATAATGAGCATTGAAGTGGATCGGGTTAGTATTCGCCGTAAGCAGCGTGAACCATATGTTATCCGTCGTGGTAACCGTACGGCCGATCGGGTGGCGGATGGTCGCGCCTACCTCGAAATCTTCATAACAGCGTCCACTCATGATAGTTTCTCCGGAATCAGACGATGCTTCTCGATCACGAATCGCGCCATGCGGATATTCGCGGCGTCGATCATTTTACCGTCGAGGCTGGCGGCGCCGCGGCCTTCGGCGGCAGCCTTCTCGCAGGCTTCCATTACCTGCCGGGCGCGCGCCACTTCCTCTCCGGCGGGACTGAACACGGCGTTCGCCGCAGCCAGTTGCGCGGGATGGATGCACTGTTTTCCATCGAATCCCATGGCGCGGGCGATCTGGCAAGAGCGCGCGAATCCGGCGGCATCCTTGTACCCGGCGTACGGGCCGTCAAGGCAGCGGAGACCATTGGCGCGCGCGGCCGCGACTATGGTCTGCATCACGGCGTGCCAGCGGTGGCCGGGATAGGCATCGTCGTGCGCGTCGAATTCACCGATGTTCGAGAGCGGCATCTGCATGGAGGCGGCGAAATCGCCGGGGCCGAAGATCAATGCCTCCAAGCGGCGCGATGACCGGGCGATGTAGCGGGCGTCGAGAAAACCGGCGGCGGTTTCGATCTGCGCCTCGATGCCGATGGGGCGCTGAAATCCGCGGCTGGCCTCGATCTGGGCGAGCATGGTTTCGACAAAGGAGACATCCTGGCGAGAATTGGCTTTGGGCAGCATCACCAGGTCGATCCGGTCGCCCGCGGCTTCCACCACTTCGATGAGGTCGCGATAGGCGAAGGGCGTGTCGAGGCCGTTGATGCGGAACATGCGGATGCGCAAGCCGAAATCGAGCTCGCGGAACGCACGGGCAACATTGGCGCGCGCGGCCGGCTTTTCCTCCACGGAGACCGCGTCTTCGAGGTCGATGCAAACCGCGTCGGCCTCGCTGCGGGCGGCCTTTTCGATCATGGGCCAGCGCGATGCGGGCACGAAAAGCATGCTGCGTTCAAGGCGGGTGGGAATCATTCGCTGCTCCCTAATCCGAGTTCGGCCAGTATCTCTTGCGTATGCTCGCCGAGCGCCGGCACGCGGCCCATGCGCGGCTTTGCGCCTTGCAGGTTATGCGGCGGCAGCAGGGCGCGGATCGGTCCAACAGGCGAATCGGCGGTGGCCCATCGCCGGCGCGCGGCAAGTTGAGGGTGCGCGGCGGCCTCGGCGGTATCATTCAACGAACCATAGGCGATGCCGGCGCTGTCGAACAGTATAGCCGCTTGGGCGCGCGTCATCGCTTCGAACCGCAAATCGATCAGTTGCTCGATGATTGCGCGGTTGCCGCAGCGGCCGGCATTCGATGCGAACTGTGGATCTTCGGCGAGCGCGGGCATCAGCATCACTTCAGTGCAGAAGCGCTGCCATTCGCGTTCGTTCTGGATGCCGAAGAGAACGCTGCCGTCCGAGCAGGCGTATGCGCCGTACGGCACGATCATGTTGTGGCGCAGGCCGGCGCGCCCCGGAACCGTGCCCGTACCCTGCCAGGAGTATATCGGCGGCATCATCCACTCGGTGAGACATTCTAGCATCGAGATGTCGATGCGCTGTCCACGGCCGGTGCGGCCGCGCGCAATCAAAGCGGCCAGGATGGACGAGTAGGCGTAGAGTCCGGAGGAAATATCGGCGATGGAGATGCCGACTTTGGCCGGCTCTTCGGGCGTTCCGGTGACGCTGACCACACCGGATTCGGCTTGCACCAGCAGATCGTAGGCCTTTTTGTCGCGGTACGGGCCGTCCGGACCGTAGCCGGAAATGCCGCACCAGATAAGCTGGGGATGGCGGCCCGCGAGTTCGTCGAAGCCGCAGCCGAAGCGTTCCACCGCGCCCGGCGCGAGGTTATGCACGAAGATGTCGGCGCGAGCGATCAGATCGGCGCAGACGGCGCGGCCACGATCGAGTTTCAGGTCGAGCGCGATGCTGCGCTTGCCGCGGTTGAGCCAGGCGAAGTAGGCTGAAAGGCCGTTGAGCGCACCGTCGTAGCCGCGGGCGAAATCGCCGCCGTCGGGACGCTCGATCTTGATCACATCGGCGCCCAAGTCGGCCAATTGGCGCGAACAGAAAGGCGCTGCTACCGCTTGCTCGATCGCCACCACGCGCAATCCGCTGAACGGAAGCTCACTCATCAAAACGACCTCGGCAAACCGAGCACATGCTCGGCCAGATAAGAAAGAATCAAGTTGGTGGAGATCGGCGCCACTTGATAGAGCCGCGTCTCGCGGAATTTGCGCTCCACGTCATATTCGGCGGCGAAGCCGAAACCGCCGTGAGTCTGCAGGCAGACGTTGGCGGCTTCCCAACTGGCGTCAGCCGCCAGCAGTTTGGCCATGTTGGCTTCGGCCCCGCACGGCCGGCCGGCGTCAAAGAGACTCGCGGCTTCATAGCGCATCAGGTCCGCCGCGCGCAGGTTCGCGTAGGCCCGCGCGATGGGAAACTGGACGCCCTGGTTTTGGCCGATGGGCCGGTCGAATACCACGCGCTCATTGGCGTAACGGCGCGCTTTGTCGATAAACCAGAAGCCATCGCCGATGCATTCGGCGGCGATCAGAATGCGCTCGGCGTTCATGCCATCGAGAATGTAGCGGAAGCCTTTGCCTTCTTCGCCGATGAGATTTTCCGCTGGGATCTCGAAGTTGTCGAAGAAGACCTCGTTGGTTTCGTGATTCACCATATTGGGGATAAGCCGCAACGTGAGGCCGCGATCTTTGGATTCGCGCAGGTCGACTAGAAATACGGAGAGCCCTTCCGTTTTGCGAGCTACATCTGCGAGCGGCGTGGTACGCGCCAGAAGCAGCATCAGATCGGAGTGCTGGACGCGCGAGATCCAGACCTTTTGTCCATTGACGATATAGCGGCCGCCACGGCGCTCGGCGAAGGTCTTGATCCTGGTGGTATCGGTGCCGGTAGTGGGCTCAGTGACGGCGAACGATTGCAGGCGCAGATCGCCCGCGGCGATGGCGGGCAGATAGCGCTGCTTCTGTTCCTGCGAACCGTGGCGCAGCAGCGTGCCCATGATATACATTTGCGCGTGGCAGGCGCCGGAATTGGCGCCTGAGCGGTTGATCTCTTCGAGAATCACCGAGGCTTCCGCGACGCCTAATCCGCCGCCCCCGTATTCGGCGGGGATCAGCGCGGCCAGCCATCCGGCGCGGGTCAAGGCCTGCACGAACTCTTCGGGGTAAGCGGAGGTGGATTCGACGCGCTGCCAATACTGATTGGGAAACTCCGCGCAGAGCTCGCGAACGGCCTGGCGGTATTCCGGAAACTGGTCAGAGCGGGGATTGATATCCTTCATGAGCGAGATCGTGAAAGACGGCGGAGACATCGTCCCGTGTCTCCAACGATTGTACGGCTTCTATGACGCGCTCTGCGACAGCGGCGCCGAAACGGGGGACTACCAGAGCGCGGAATTTGTCTTCCAGTTGCGCGGTGGAGACCGGGTTCTCGGGATTACCGCGCGGGTAGTCGCTGGCCCCTGTGAGCTGGGCGCCATCGGCGAGGGTGAGGGTGACTCGCGCGGGCCAAGCGGCGGGATACTTGGCCGTGAGGTCTTGAGCTACTATGACTTCAGTGCGTGCGATCTGGGCTGCGATGGCCGGATCGTTGAGGCGCGCGGAGGCGAATTGTTCAAGCCCTACGCGGCCGTCCAGGAACGCCACGGCTACGCAGTAAGCGATGCTGAATTTCGCCTGATAGCTGGTTTGGGGAGACATGTTATTGACGATTTCATATCCGGGGCCGTAGGTTTCGATCAGGATGTGGGGGCTGAGAGAGCCGGGCCGGGCGGCCCGGCGCGGACCGGGGGGTCCGCCCCA
>Ga0302325_10016996_pt1 | contig 15396 bp, 12 predicted proteins | sample Palsa_T0_2_FD_201948 | JGI IMG/M metagenome (GOLD analysis project Ga0302325, IMG submission 201948) | Peat permafrost microbial communities from Stordalen Mire near Abisko, Sweden - Palsa_T0_2 | ecosystem: Environmental > Terrestrial > Soil > Palsa > Peat permafrost | place: Sweden: Abisko...
TCTTCTCGGGCGGCTGTGTCGTCGGACGGTACCATCGACACGTTGACTCGTACTCGGCCGTGACCTGTCAATGGCCCCCATCGACTGGATCACCTGGGCAGTTACGAGTGCACAAACAATTGGAGGACGGTACTTATTCAACAATAGGCCGTACGCAGCCACACGAGCTTTGAACGAGTCTTTGGAGAAGTCCCAGTCGGGACTGCCATCGGCGCTGCTTTCGGCGGCATTAGCGATGCAAACCCGGCGATCGTCCACTCGGAGTTTATCCGGATTGTACACCGTGCGTTGAATCTCGTCCCAAACTGGGGTCCAGATGGAGTGACGTGTCGGATGCCTTGGATCGAGTGGCCCGTTCAGATGTTGACGCCATTTGGCGGGGTAGGAATCACCCAACAGCCAAATAGGCGACTGTAACTGTGCTTGCGTCAGGCCATCCATCATCGAACTCCCATATCAAAAGGATGCATGAGGCGATTGGCCATCATCGCACCTCAGAACTCAATCCCAGGCGCACCTCGATCATGCGCCGGGCACCGTCGAAGAAAGATGTCCGAACCGTTGGCACCATATTCGTGGTGGCATGTTTGGCACCGCAGCACATACACGTATTGGGCGTGATCGGTTCCCGGCTTGCCGGTCGGTCGAACGACCTCCTGACCATTCCGGTTGATGTATCCGACCTGGGTGGTACCGGCGCTTCTCCGGCGACCCTTCGGCACCGTTGACAGCGACGTATGCCGGTCAGTTGGTGTGGATGGCGGCGTTGGCGCGGCATCTGCGGCCACTGGTGCCGGATGAGGTCCTGACAGTGCGTTCAACCTGCCACCACCTTCTATCGTTCCATCAGGATGCCACGTAATCAATCCCTGCCAGTCCACCTCGATCTGCTCCGCCCGCTGGCGAATGTCAGGCGGAGCGTTGAGTAGGAAGAACACACGGGGTGAGAACGGTTTAGCTCGCAGTGCATCGACCGCTGTGAACCCACACTCCCGGAGACGGCACACCCAATGCTCGATCTCAGCATGATGGCCACCCTGCCGCCGGGTCTGATGATGGTACACGATCAGGGAGCGCCCTGGCGTCGCCAATGCCCGTAGCTCATCGACGGTGATGCTTTTGCCGGCCTTGGCAGAGCCGAGTGAGTGTCCCGCAGGCTCAAGCCCATTGTCTGGGTCCAGGAACACCAGATCGGCTTCTGCGAGGCTATGCTGGACGGTCTCGAACCATTGGCGACGCTGATCCAGACGCTCCGCAATCGTTCCGCTGACATGGATGGTCTTGCTGGCGAAGATGGCGTCAGGGAGGACGTTGGCTGCCTCCAGCGCCCGAACATTCCTTTGGCCGGTCGCGACGATCTCTGAGAGAGCGTCGAAAAGCGGCGCGTCGAAGTGCCGCCATTGCTCCGGCTGGTTGAGGTAGCCGATGTGCCGACCATCCTTGTTATGGTCTTCATCGGGATAGAGCCACCATGCAACACCGAGGCGGTATCCTGGGGACAGGGCACGAAGGATACCGAGCTTCATATAGTCGCCAATGTCGCCCACGTATCGATTCTGCATGGTGTCAGATCACCGCCCGCAGCACCGTCCAGATAATCGAACCGGCCATCACCAATGCACCAGCCACGATCCCGATAGCATGCACCGGATGCTTCTCAACGTCGAAAAACCATGCCGTGAACCGATGGACGGGCGCAAACAGTTTCAGAACGGATGTGGACAGGAGGATCAGAATTGTCCAGACAGACGTGAAAAGAGTCGAGCACAAAAAGAGGGGCAGCAGCGAGAGGAGATGACGCCTCTCCATGAATGAGGTTACCATGGCGCGGAATATCAGGTGGGCGGCTCCCAAGATACCTTCGCCACCTGGAGTTGCGGACATCACCCATTCATTCATTGCCTGAATATCCAATTCTACCCATGCGGCCCAATCCAACAAAGCTAAAGTCATTGCACCACGATGCCATGTTGCTAGCGTATCCACGCTCCACAACACTGCGACGGCGAAAAGGAAGGAAATAGCTACAGAGAAGAAAATGTCTACCGTAACCAAAAAGGCGATCTCCGAAAAACTGCCATGCCCATGCGCGCTACGAACCAGAAGCCGTGTCTTGCCAAGCGCCAGATAGTCCGGGAACACCGCCATCACAAGAAAACCCAAGATGACTTGGATCGCACCATCTATCGGAGACGAAACAAGTTGCGGGAATATGGCACCGGGTACCGAACCATGGAGTGCCAAAAGCGGCCCGAACCCTACCCCGAATGCTACTCGGAATATCAATACAAGACACAACAAAATGATAGAGCTAGCGTATGCAGATCGAGTGAGGCATTGCCAACTGAGTTGCTGCTCACCAAACGTCCAGTTGAACACCTCCTCGATGATCGCGGAGGGCCGCACAGAGCGTTCCCACGTTGTGTCCTTGAGGATGCGGCCAATGTCCTTCAACGCCTCCGGTCGAGCGGCTTTCTCAGCGGCACCGCATGCTACATACATCGCCACGGCCAGCGTTGCTGCGCCCGCCGGTATTCCTGCCGCTGATGCCAGATCGTTGACCCAAGACATCCACCAAATCCCCTCTCACGGGGATCATAACGTTCGTCGGACGGTTGGGCGAGTGTCGGATTGGGTGGCGCATCAATTTAGTACGAGAACTTGCCGCTGATTGTCGATTGACCAGGACCTAAAGCGGCTCAGAAAACTCTGGCCCAATAGCAGGCTACCCTCAACGCCAGACATGCTGCCGACCACGTTCTCAATGACTCGGTCACCGACTGTCAGGGTTCGGATACGAAAGGTTGTTGACGGAATGGTTGACCCATCTGCGAGGGTGTAGGTCTTCGTTCCCAGGAAGTCGCTCCGGCGCAGCGTTCCAGTCCGCATCATTACCAGGACTACATCCGCAGGGATGGCGACATCTGCTGCCCCGCTGTCGACTGTGAAGTTCAGCGATAGGACGCTGTTGATCAAGATAGGTACTGTGAGAACTCCGGCATCCCTCACGAGTGGCACTTCGGCTCGACCCGGTGATGTGGGGGCTGCGTTGTTGGATGCCGGCGGAGGTGGAACATCTGGAAGGCTGGTCGGCGGCATCGGCGCAACGCTTCCTGAAGTAGTGGTGGCCGCAGGAACGTAGCTTCCGCTACTGGCTGGCTCGTTCGGCGGAATAAGCTCTGGGTTCTTGGCATAAAATTGTTGACACTGCCGAATACCTTGTTCGGTCGATTGCGAATAGCAAAAGGTGTCCACTCGTTGCCGTTGCGTCTGCGACATGCCCGGTCCACCAACACAACCGCCAAGCATGACCAGGATCACACACACGCAACCTTGCAGCTTGATCATAGGGCGCCGCTACCATTGGTCGGGTTTGCTGACGTAGGCGCCGTTTTACTTGCCATGTTCAGATCACGGCTCGCACCACGGCCCGGATCAGCGGTCCGACCATCACTAGTCCGCCCGTGACGGACGGAGATCGCTGACTGTTGGCGGGCACTGGCCAAGTGAGACGCACGACGAACCTCATAGATGGATCACTTTGCCTAAGTTCATCCCTTCGAAGCGAGCGGACTCCTATAAAGGACATTCAAAAAGGTGGCGATGTTGTTCTGAACCGCTCGATTGATGGCCTCCCGGTGCCTAATAATACCCGCAAAGGCCCAATCCCCAGGAACCGAACCTGTCGAAGAAATCACCTGATCGAAGATCGCTTCGCCGTCCTTGCGATCTATGATCTGATAGGGGGCGTCCACCGCCGTCTCAAACGTTATGCCGACGCTTGGGATGTCCACTTTCAGCACCTTGACAACGATGTTGACCCGACGATGACTGTCGTCGTCAAACAGTCCAGATTTGTTGATGGCGTCTTGGAGGGCATCTCGCCATATCGGCGCAGCATCCGCCGCGTCTGGCGGCATTCGGCCCGTCGTCTCTTCGGGATTTGCCAAGGTTACCGAGATGCTTCTCAGGTCAGCATCAATCTTGCTCTGGCTGGGACGGGAGAACTGCGGCGCGAAGTTGAAGGGAGGCATTGGATTGCATGCAGCGAGCCACAGCGGGATAGTCAGCCAAACTAGTCGATGCATCAGGCTTTCTCCACAGGTCGGCGGGATTGCAGACCGTTCTCCGGCCGCCCGGCAGCGTCGTCAGTCCACAGCCTACTTTTTCGCCTGTTTATCCGCCGCCTTGTTTGCAGCATTCAAATAGCCACTCAGCGTACCCAGATAAACCGAACCTTTCGACGTCCTCCTGACGATAACGCTCCGGCGATCCTTTGGGTCGGTCTCACGCTTGGCAAATTCGGAGTCTTCGAGCCGATCCAAGGCCCGTGTGATGGCAGGCTTCGACACGTTCAGAGCCTCGGCCAAGCCACGTACGGTGTGTTCCGTGCCCGGTTCCAGATAGACCTTCAAGAACACCGTCAGTTGGCGGGCGCTGAAATCGGGGCCATCGCTTCGCACGCTTGCAGTGAGTGTCTCCTTGAGAATGTGTAGCAGCGGGTTAGCCGGTGTTCTGGTCGATGGGGATGTTGCCATCGTCATTGGTTCCTACGCTAGTGGAAATGGTGGCGGAACCATAGCGATATGGATATGATTTGGGCAAGCGACGAAACGTAACGCTGGTAGGCTGGGCTGGGCCGGGTGATGGTGGGGCCTGAAGGGGTCCCGACCTCGACCGACATCTCCAGAAGGGTTTCGGTCATCTTGCGGGGTGATCTTCAGGGGCGGTCTGCTTACCGTTGAGCTGGTACTGCTGAGGGCGGCCGACAGGTTAGCAGGAGGGTCGGGAGGAGACACAACGAGGCGGGGGCGGGCAAGCTAACCTCTCGCCGCTGGATCGACACCTGCGACTATTCCAGCCCGTCTCGATGAAGTCCCATATATGGATGCGGCACGGCGCTTCATCGCCGATGTCCAGACCGCCATGATCGCCACCAGATGGAGGGTCGATCTGCTGGAGATGGCACCACCGACACACGGGGTTCAGCACCAGCAGTTCTCATTTTGATTTTTTGCTGGTTGGATGGGGACTTGTCCGATCTGTGATGGGGGCGGAGGGCTGCGTTAGTGCGGTGTGGCACTTATGGCGGGATTGGCGGCGGCTTGGCAAAAGCGAGCGTGAGGAGCAGGTCGTCCCAGGACGGGAAGATCAGATAGGTCGTGATCGCTGCGAGCTTGCTGAAGAAGTTGTAGCGGGGCCCAAGCTTGGTCCGTGCGTTACGCCAGAGTTCATCGCCGATGTCGCAAACGGTATGGAAGGCGAAGGCCAGCAGGTTCAGGCTCACCAAGATGGCTGCGAGATTCTGCTTCCCGTGTCCGAAGTTGTGCTCAAGGTTGTAACCCTTGTTCTTCAGGACATTGAACGTCTCGTTCTCGATTTTCCACCTGGCCCGGCCACAGGCGGCAAGTTCGACGACGGTGTTGGGACCGACGGGCAGATCGGTGACAAAGTTGTTGCGATACGTCGTCTCGCCCTTGGCATTGATGATCTCGATCTCGAACCAGTTGACCGCCAGCGCATCCCGGCCGTCGCGCAGCGGCACGCTCCGCAGCCAGCGATAGCGATGAACGAAGCGCTGCTTGCCACGCTTAACCGTCTGCTCGAGCACCGGCAGGGCGGCGCCGATCAGGTATTCCTCGATCGCCTTGTGCGACTCCGGCTTGCAGACGAACAGGACGTGGCCGGCGGCCGCCACAACGGCCTCGCAGACCGGCTGTCGGGAGAACAGGTCGTCGCCGAGGTAGACCGGATCGAGCGGGGCATAGCGCTGACCATGGGTGGCCAGCCACCGCTTTGCCGCCCCATTCTCGCAATCCTGCTTCTCCGCCCCGTCCCGCGGGACGACGAATTCGGGATCCAGCGGGACAACCTTGTCATGCCCGGGCGCCACCAGCGTCGCCGCCAACATGCTGTGGTAATACTCCTTCCCGCCGTTGCCTCTGACCCGGGTCGAGCAGTGCGGGCAATGAATCTTCCGCGAACAATGATACTCCGTGCCGTCGAGCGCAATCAGCACGCGCCCATCAAGGCGGCGGAACATGTCGAGGCCGCCGTCGATCCGCTGAAGCTGGGCGACGGTTTCCGCGAAGGCCGAATGCAGCAGCGCCGGGGAGACCGGGTCGAGTATGTCGCGGATGTGGTTGTCGCTGGGGATTTTGGTGATGCCGAACAGGCTGGCGCAGTTGGAGCGGCCATGCGCTTCCTCAAACTGGCGCTGATGCGCCAGGAACGACGGGCTCTGCACGAAAAACACCGAGAAGGCCGCCATTCCGATGTCGCCCACGCCGTAGGTCGTGTTGATGCCCCGGCGCTTGTCCGGAAACCGGTCCAAGCAGCCTCGCAATGATCCAAGCAGCGAATCGAGCGAACGCATCCGCGCCAGGAATCCCATTCCCGGGTTCTTGCGAATCCGCTTATTGAGCCGGCCAGCCGTTTCACCGCCAACTGTTGCATTCCGGACTCACCGGATTTGCCGCGACCGCGACTCAATCGCATTGAGAACTGCTGGTTCAGCACACCATGTGTTTTGCGACCGCTGAAATTCTGTTATGTACGCCTCCCATGAAGACAGGCAAACCCTTCACGGCTGCGGTACTTTCCGCATTCCTCAAGTGCCAGACCAAGGCATACCTCATGGCCGTCGGTGAGACGCCACCAGATACCGTCTTCTCAGGTATTGAGGAACGCACAACGACGAGATTCAAAGCGACCGCTCAAAAGTCGTTCTCAATTGGGACTAATGTAGAAGCCTTCCTTGATTTCCAGAGATCGCCTTTTAGCCGCGACATTGGGAGTACCACACGCCTCATTGACAGTGAGTCGGCAACATATGACCAATCGCCATCACCAATTGAACGCGGGCGGAAGCGCCCTCGCCAATTACCTGTTTCCAGTGCTGTTCTTCCCGTTCTGTTTTCCCCTTGGGACAAGCTGAGTCTCTCCGAGAGCCTTCTTTTATGCTTCGGGGCAATCGCACTCGAACAAATCACGGGTGTGCTACCCAGCACGGGCATCGTGGTTTATGGCAACGGCTACCGTCAGAAGAATTTAAAGATCGAGAAGCACGCGGCCCGCACGCACGAGATCATCGGAGCAATCGACAAAATGCTGGATGCTCTCCAGCCACCGCCGCTCGTACTGAACCGACATTGTACCGTTTGCGACTACCAACGCAGATGTCGTGGTATTGCTATTGAACGAGACGATTTGAGCCTGCTCCCCGCGATGACGATCAAAGACCGGGCGAAAAGCAATGCCAAAGGTGTCTCCACAATCACGCACTTGTCCTACGGCTATCGCCCTCGGCGGCGCAAGCGCACAAGGCCCGACCTCGAACGTGCTGCGAAGTCCGTCAAGCGTGCTCCGCCGCCAGCGAAAAACGACCACAAATTACGTGCTCTGGCTATCAGGAAAGGTCAAATCCATGTGGTCGGCACCCCGTCTGTCAGGATAGAGGGAACCCCAGCCTTCGTCGATGTCGACGGGATGCCAGATCGGAACTTTTACTATCTCATTGGCATTCGATACGAAATCGGTGGGAGTGTCGTGGAACACTCATTCTGGGCTGATACTGAAAATGACGAAGGTGGAATCTGGGAGAAGTCCCTTAATACACTGAAGAGAATAGAGAACGTTCAGATTATCAGCTATGGCGCATACGAAATCCGGTTTCTCCGTCAAATGAAGGAACGCTATCCATTGCTGCCCGAGGACGAAAAATTTGTTGAGCAACTTATTGAGAAGTTGATCAATCTTGTTGGATACGTCTACGGAACAGTATATATTCGGACATTTTCCAATAGTCTCAAGGAGGTCGGACAATACCTTGGGTTCCACTGGACATGGCCCAACGCATCGGGAGCCGGAGCGCCATTGCTCCGCCGAAGTTGGGAGCTTGGAATTAGCAACCATCTCAAACAGGAACTTATTACCTACAACATGGACGACTGCAAGGCAGCGGCTGTTGTCACCAATGCCTTGCTCCGTTTAGGCGGCGACGGTGCGTCGGGTCTGAATGAGGTCGGTGTCGGCTCTCTGGAAGTCCGTTTCCAGCGGACGTTTGGGAAATCTGACAGCGCCATACCTGAGTTCACGAAGATCAATCAGGCAGCATACTGGAACTACCAACGGTCGAAGGTCTACGTGAGGACCGACAAGTCCGTCAGGAGGACGATTGCGAAAGAAAAACGGAAAAGCAAGAGCCTATCTATAGAAAGAGAAGAATTTGACCGACAGGAGCCTGTTAGTTGCACCAGATGTGGCTCTACCAAGTTTTGGTCCTCTCTCAAAGCGTCACGCATCGTATACAATTTACGATTTATGAGAAAAGGTGCCAAAAGATGGGTTGTACGGCGGCATTATACCAAAAGCATTTGCAGCAGATGCAAAGCCGAGTTCACCCAACTTTCAAGAGCTTCACGATACGGCGTAAATTTACGAGCTTTCGTTGTCTATCTCATCATTGAGCTACGCATATCCAATCAGAAGGCGGCGGATCATGTATCGCTGCTGTTTGACATGCCCATCAAGAAGGAACAGTCTAACCGATTCAAGGCGGAGATGGCAGAGAAGTACGCACCCACGCATAAGGGTCTACTTCGCCAACTCTCGAGTGGTACGCTGCTTCATGCAGATGAGACCAAGGGGGTTGTTAAAGGAGGAGGGCATTATGTCTGGGTGTTCACCAATTTGACAACGGTTGCATATGTCTATTCTGAATCAAGGGAAGGGACCGTATTGGAAAGCGTACTGGACGGGTTCAATGGTGTTCTTGTCTCGGATTTCTATGCCGCATATGACTCCGCCCCATGCCAACAGCAAAAATGCTTGATACATCTGATGCGAGACATCAATAAAGACCTACACAAGAATCCGTTTAACGAGGAGTTGAAAGATATAGCAAGCCGGTTCGACGGGCTGCTTCGCCAGATAGTCGAGACCATTGATACGTACGGCCTGAAGGCGAGACACCTTGGAAAACACAAAAGGCCCGCAGAGGGATTTATCGAGCATGTGGTCTCCATGAATAGCACGACGGAGGCTGGCTCAGCACTCAGGAAACGTATTGAAAAGAACCGTGACAAGCTGTTCACCTTTCTTGAACACGATGGAATTCCGTGGAATAACAACAATGCTGAACATGCCGTGCGTGCATTTGCAAAACTCAGAAACGTAATCCTCACGAGCACCCCGAAAGGGATGCAAGAATATGCCACACTTCTCAGCGTTCAGCAGACGTTGAAATACAGGGGATCGGACTTTCTGGATTTTATGCGGTCCGGCAAAATCGAAATTGACACCTGATTCTTCCCGCAGATTTCAATCGTTGTCAACCACGACGTGGCGCTGATCTACGCCGAGCACGGAATTTTTTCCAGACCTCCTGGATGCCAAGGACGCAGGTTGAAAAGAGATCGGGCGCTTCCGCCATGATGAGCCGTCAGGTGAGGAGTGGAACAAAGTATCAGGGGCCGTTGGTCAGATCGTAGATCAAAAACCGGACGGAATCCGCATGCAAGGCCCACCCCTGCCATGCGCCACAGCGAACGCAACGGTGAGTGCCGCCGATCATTGTCCCCGAGGCATCGCCCACGGTCACACCATGCCATACCGGAACGGCGGGTCCCAAGAGGCGCCACGGACGCGACTGACAGGCTGAAAGCTGGAGGGCTGCCATCGTTGCGCCGAGGGCACCGTCGAAGAAAGATGTCCGAACCGTTCGCACCATATTCGTGGCAGCATGTTTGGCACTTCAATACATACACGCATTGGCCGTGATCGGTTCCCGGTTTGCCGATCGATCGAACGACCTCCTGACCATTCCGGTTCATATATTTCATCTGGGTGGTGCCGGCGATGATCATCAGGCGTAGCTCCACAAGCACCCGCCCACTACAAAAGCGGGTTGACAATCGAATCTACCACTCCGGCAGCGACGACGGATCAGGTCTCCGTGCAAAACGGCGTAATGTGACTCCAATTTGGCAATTCGTGATCAGTAGCGGACCGTATCGACATCTGCTGCCCCAGTTGGCCCTGCCGGTAATTGGGAGCCGACCGTTGTACCCTGATGCGTCTGCTGCTCGGCTTGGCCGTTGATCTCGGCTCCGAGCAGCACGACGAACACCGACAGCTACATCCACGTCAGCAGAGCGAACGGCATGCCCAATACGGCTCGTGATCGGTCCTTTTCGACGTGAACCCATGTGTTAAATCTTGCGTCTTCATCTGCGCCCTGCAAAGGGTGCAGTCGGGGTACCCTTCATCGATCAAGGGATCTCAGCCAAGAGCTTTGAAGAAACCCATCCCCACGGGGCATCGTCGCCAATCTGTACCCAACCATCTCGTCGAGCGAATACCCTTACCACCATGCCTTGAGTTACAGTCCGGAGCACAGTCGATCCGTTGGGTGCGTCGCGGACGTTGGCAGTTTGACGGACGACGAGCTTTTCGAGATCCGTTTTTGCAATTGCTGGCGCTGGTATCGGAACAGTCCTCTGTGCGGTGCCCGCTGGAACCACTGCGGGCAGGATTTGAAGCGGGTTGGCTGTGGCGTCCTTCGATAAAGCAGGCGGTGGCTGATTGGGTGCCGAAATGCTTGATGGCTCATTAGTGGTTGGTACGGGTCCGACAATCTTGGCAGTTGGCGATCCCGCCTTTGGAACACTGCCGGTCCCGAGCATGATAAGTGCGATTGCCGCAGTTGTGGCGGCCAGACCCAGAAGCCGTTTGTGAGTTGTCGGGTCGCCTGGAACGATGTACGCGTCAGCAGATGCCTGTTCATAGAGCGGCATGAGTTCGGCTGCTCGGCCATCAAGGGCCTTGTGGCGCGCGATAACAGCAACCGAGATCGTCTTGAGGCGTCCGAGATCGGCCGTGATATTACGTTCTAGTGATAAACGCGACATGGCTATATCGCGTTCGACAGCCGCTAGATCGGATGCGGAGATGCCTCGGCGCGGGTCGAACCTGAAGGCTTGTTCACACTTCCTCCGCCAGTCGAGTAGCCTTTGCGTCGTAACCTCGCCGAACCCGGGAACACGACGCACCTTTGCGTATTCTATATCTCCCGCGGTATCAATGCCGTAGCTGGAAAGTGTTGCCGACTTTGCGGCGCCTATGCCGGGGATCTTGGCTGACGCAATTGCAGAACGGTCAAGATGCTCTTCCAACTGCATTTGTCGAATTTGCAGTGAGAGCTGATTGAGTCGCCGAGCCCTCTGGTCAGCCAAGCCATCGTATTTGGCTTTCGCTGCGTCAAGATCGCGGCGAATATCTCCGAAACTCGGCATATCTGCCGGAATGTTCCATGACGCGCGCAACGCTTCCCAATCGCTCTTCACCTCCGCGAACCGACGTTTTTCGGGTCCCGCCGTAGCTGGCGTTCGTATACCGTATATGGCAACGGCGAAAGCGCCGATCGCGATCATCAACCACAATTGAAAGTTAGGTGCTGCGGTGTAGAAAGCGAACGCCGATGATGCCACAAGGGCACTATACGCAATAATTTGTAGTCGCCGTCCAGTGCGCGCGGCTGCTCGTGCGGTAACGGAAGGCGTCGCCGTTTTGTGGTTCGGATCTGGAAATGGCGGAAGCGACGGCGGCTCGGCTTGACGTGTTACCTCTTGCCAAAGGGCTGCAATGCCGGATGTCCAGCCGGCACTTGAAATGAAGACAACCGGGAATAATGGCGTGCCGCTTGCTGCTTCAATTTCGCACCATGGACAGTGAGCGAGCGAGGACGCGTATCGGTGAGCCTGATTTTGCGGACATTCTCGAAGATTGGAAGCCAACTTGCTAAGCGCAGTGATCCAGCGGTCGCCAGCCGGCCTGCCACCGCGCGTCGTGCCCGGAGCGAACGCGGTTTCGAATAGATCCCGTAAGTCGGGCGTGAGCGCTTCGATTGGCAAGCTTCCCGGGGGCGGTGCCATCAAGGTGCGTCGTTGATCGCTTGAATAGGCATACCGTGATTGAGCTATGGCCTCTTCGATCGATGGTGGGTCTCCCGGACGAACATATCGACCAGCGAACGGGTGCCGCGCCATACACAGCAATTGGAAGATTATGACGGCCAGGCCGAAATTGTCATGGTTTGCTGTCCTGGTGACACCTGCAAAGCTGACAAGCCCTTGCATCTCGGGTGGCTGGTGCGTTCCGACGCCTACCTCACAGAACCATGTGTGTTTGTCCTTGGAGACCTGGAAGCTGTCGCAGTCGATGAGCCTCACCGTCGCGTCCTGACCCACAACGAGATTACCGTGATTGACGTCACCGATGACAAGACCGTTAGCATGAATAGCGGAGAAGGCACGTGCGGTGTTGGCGGCGGCATGGATGAGAAAACGCCAGTCCGCCTTCGGGAACTCCTGGAGCCTGAGCTTCGGGCCATACAGTTTGAAAACCGGGCTGCGACCTGTCACTTTCGGCATGATGAAACCGACGACAGAGCCAAAAGATCCGTGCAATGTGCTGGTCGGCCAAGCGGCCAGCCGTAATAGACTAGAGGCTGCCATGCCAGTCATGGCAGAAAGCTTTGCTTGATGCGTGGAATTAGGTGCCCTCAAATACACCTTCGCAACAGAGTCCGCACGGCCGTGGATGTCGTAGACTGCACCTTCACCACCACGGCCAATTTCAGTCCCGAGCGTGACCGGCACTCCGCGGCCATCGAAGACACGCGGTGGGAGTGCCATGGGATTTATCCCACAGATGCAGGAGGGGAGACGCGAGTCGCCATAACCAGCGTCTTGTCGTCGTCCGTTCGGCTGTTGACGTGTTGGGAGGCCAGATAAGCGGCCAAAGCCGGTGATTGACCGTCTGTCCGGTCCGGCCCAATGGATGCCAGCCAAGCGAATATCGGCGCAAAGGACGGTGAATGTACCGTTCTTGCTGATAAGTCCAAAACCAAACGCTCGATTCCATCGGTGAATAGGGCGATCTCCGGTACCGCCGATCCTGTTTCAAACAGGAGTGACTCGACTACACGCTCTTGTGTGATGAAATTTGTGGTGTTTGCATATTCTCCATGCTGAGGCCAGAAGATCCAGCTATATTCGCCTGGTTCTTCCGTCGAAACAACTATCGCCCCGTCGCCAATCTGGACGTAGACACTCCCTGTTGTGCCTACTATGGCGCCCAATAACGTACAGGCGTAATCGCGTGTCTCGTGGCCTTCTTCTGAAGCTTGGTCAGCGATGGCACAGTTGATGGATTTAATCCACTCTCTGACGAAAGCCACGTCGATGGAGGCGAGGGTGGGATCATGGCCAACGGCCTCAGCGAAATCATGCAAAAAGCGATGCACAGTAAGGGCCGACCCCGCCTCGGACCGCGCGGCAGTACCGGCACCATCGGAAACAGCCGCGACAAGTACCTCAGTCCCATTAGACGCGGTAACAACGCGGCAACCCCCAGTGTCCTGGCACGGGGATCCGGACTTGGTGTGCGATGTGCCGATGACGGATGCAAAAGCAGTCCGCCAACAAGGGTCAGTCATCCGACGCTGGACCACCCTGCCGGTGCCGGTAGAGCGACAAGTTGGCCGGGTTGCGACTTTGCGACACCGCTCAGGGAACTGGAAAGCCATGAAAACAACTCTCGGAAGCTGAGACCCTTGAGTTTCATGGGCGGTCTATCGAGGCTACAAATGGCAGTGAGCTTTGCCATGTCGGCCCCCTCGACGCCCACCGCAAAGAAGCTAAAGGCTTTGCGTTCCGCACTGTCACCAGCGCGTACGCGAGCGGCCGCATGTTGCCAATCGTCGGTCGGTGACCCGTCGGTGATCAGGAATACCCAAGGTCGATAATATCCCACACCGGCCTCTCTGTATGTCGCCTTCCTGGCTTCCAGCATATCGAGTCCTTGAACAATCGCCGCGCCCATAGGCGTATCGCCGGTAGGACTTAGCGTAGGCGGCTGGAAAAGGTCAGCCGTCTGGAAGCCGGAAAGAATCTGGACCGGACCAAATGTCATCAGCGCGACTTCGACACGTTGCATGGCCATTGCGTCGGAGGACAATTCTTCCTTGAATATCCGAAGGCCAGCGTTGAGCTCATCTATCGGCCTGCCGTTCATTGAGCCGGATGTGTCCAACAGTAGCAGACACGGGCAGCGTGGTTCGGGATTTGCAACGAGATCGGGGTACGCGAACGGGATCTGATCGATACCACTCATGGGAGATTTTTCCAGCTAAGGTCGAAAGGGAAGGCGGTCGCTGTCTGTCCGGCAGACGCAGGGAGATGATTTGGTCCGCTAGCATCCACCCCGCGCTACACCGTTCGCTACCGGTCGGTGGCTTTGGCCGGCACTTTAACCGTGTGCGACATCATTCTATAATGCAAGAAGGTTGAGGGGGGAAGGATGGGTTGGCGGTTTCGTAAATCTATCCGACTAGCACCGGGTCTGCGTATTAACCTCGGCAAGCACGGAGTCACGAGCGTCTCGGTTGGCAAACGAGGCGCGACGATGAATTTCGGCCAACGTGGGGTCACCGGGACAGTCTCTTTGCCTGGGACTGGATTATCCTACCAGCATCGCTTCGGTAGCCTACTGCCTCCGACTAACGCCCAACCACCCGTCGCAACCCCGCTGGCGAGCCAGCCCAAAGCGCCCATCTCCGGCAAAGCGATTGCAACCGTGGCAGTATGCGTTGGTGTTGCGGCATTGTTTGTCGGCGGTCTTCTCTCGTCCCGCGCGCCGACCCGTGAGTCGTCTGCTGGGGGATCAGTTAGCGTCCAGCCCGATGTCGTTGCCACGCCGTCGAGCCCTGTAGAAACCGACGGGATCCGAGTTCCCACAACGAACGCCGCAAGCACCGCAAAGGGTACCAAAATTGATCCAGACGCGCCAGGAAGGGAGGTGCCACCTTCGGTTGTGCGCGGCAACAATCTCACCGCAACCGTGCGAACATCTGTCCAGTCGGCAAATGTGCGCTCAGAGCCTTCCATGTCGGCCTCCATCGTTCAGGTACTGCCGAAAGGGTCCACGGTGCACGTGTTACAAGCCGAAAATGGATGGCTTAGGGTAAGTGGTCCTGATGGACTTGCCATCGGATGGGTTTATGCCTCGTTGTTGCAATGAGTTTTGTTATCAGAAATGCAACAATCTGCAGTCAAGGGTCGCAAAATAAATATTGTGCGACGCTGAAAAATGGCTCAGTTGAACCACATTTCCGACCTCGCCGCTTTTTTGACTCCCCTTCCCTGGCAATCTAGCAGTGGTGTCCAGTAGCAGCAGTTCTCATTTTGGCTAGATCGCAGGATTGGGGTTTCCAAATCTGCCCCACTGATGGTTCGAGGCCTGTCGGGCCAACGCCGTTGAGTCCAAAATGCAACAGTGTGCGGTGAACCGGCATCCTGGTGCAAAAACCGTATTTCCCTGGCGTGCGTTTCACGA
>Ga0302325_10016997_pt1 | contig 15394 bp, 12 predicted proteins | sample Palsa_T0_2_FD_201948 | JGI IMG/M metagenome (GOLD analysis project Ga0302325, IMG submission 201948) | Peat permafrost microbial communities from Stordalen Mire near Abisko, Sweden - Palsa_T0_2 | ecosystem: Environmental > Terrestrial > Soil > Palsa > Peat permafrost | place: Sweden: Abisko...
GTAGTGCTCAATGAGGTCGACGTAGTCGGCGTAGTAACGGCCGAGGTCGTTCAAATCATAGGAGAAATGCCAGCCTTGGGAGAAGTGTTGCCGAAACGCCGACAGGCAGCACGCCAGGGGATGGCGGCGGACGTCGATGATCCTTGCGCCAGGCAGGATCAGGTGAATGAGCCCGGCGTGAAAGAAGTTGCCGGGGGTCTTGTCGATGAACCGGTCGCGGCCCAGACGGCGGTGGGCGCGGGTCCAGCCCAGGTAGTCGCGGCCGAATTTCGCGAACGCCTCGGCCGGCAGGGTCGCCAGCCGGTCCGGGTAGCCCGGCCGCCGCCCGTCCGCCGGCGGACCGCCGATCCAGTCGGCGATGACCTGGATGTCCGCCAGCTCCCGCGTGCCCTCCACCTGCGGGTGACTGGCGAGGATCTGTTCGACCAGGGTCGAACCGGAGCGCGGCAGGCCGACGATGAAGATCGGGTCCTTCGCCTCGAGGCCCCAATGGGCGCGCTGGGCGAGAAAAGCCGGGGTGACGAGGGCCTTCAGGCGTCGGACGAGGTCGGTCGTCGCGTCGGCATCATAGGGCCGGCGCGCCCGCTCGATCGCATTTGCCCGCGCGTAGCTCTCGAAGGCCAGGGCCCATGCGCCGGCGTCCTCCCGGGCCTTGCCCAGGGTGAAGAGCAGGTTGGCGCGGTCCTCGGCTCCAAGATCTGGCCCCGCCAGCCGCGTCTCGATGGCCGCGAGCTCGTCGGCGGTGAAGCGGAAGGTCTTCAGGTTGGCCAGGCTCCAGGTCGCCTCGCTGCAGTCGGGATCGAGTTCGAGGCACTTGCGCCAGGCGCCGATGGCCTCTTCGATCCGGCCCAGGGTGCGAAGGCCGGCGCCGTGGACCAGCCAACCGCGGGGCTGGTCGGGAAAGTCGCCGAGCAGGGCGGCGGTGACAGCGGCGGCGGCGGCGTAGTCGCCGGTTTCGGTCAGGGCCGCGGCCTTCATCATCCGCGATCGATGGTCGCGCGTATCGCCGGCGAGCAGGCGATCGAGCTGGGTCAGGGCCTCGCCAAACCTGCCGCCGCGCATCAGGGCCAGGGCGTAGGACTGCCCGATTGGCGCGGAGGCGGGGGCGCGCTCCGCACACTGCGCGAGCAGCCGTTCGGCGTCGGCGATGCGGCCCTGCTGCGCCAGCGCCTCGCCCAGCAGGTGCGCTGCGGGCAGGGAGGACGGTTCGCGGGCGAGCGCTGATCGGAGGTCCCGTTCGGCCAGGCCCGGTCGGCCATCGGCCAGGGCGTCGGCCGCGCCTCGCAGGCGCGGGTCGCCGGCGAGCGCTCCCAGGCGCCGCGCGTAGGCGGCCTGGGCGGCGGCGACCTCGCCGGAGACCATCAAGATATCGCCCAGCAGCCGCCAGCAGGGGGCGAGGCCGCGATTGATCGCCACCGCCCGCGCGAGGGGCGCGGCCGCCTCGCGCGTGCGGCCGAGGCCGAAGAGCGCCTGGCCAAGTTCGTAGTGCGCGACCCACGACCCGGCCGCGGCGGCGGCGAGGGGCTCGAAGACCTGGCGGGCGGCGTCGAAGCGGCCCTGGACGCGCAGGGCCGTTCCCAGCACGACGAGGGCGTCGGGATTGCCCGGGGAGTCCGTCAGGATCTGCCGCGCCGCTGCTTCGGCCCGGGAGGGGTCGGACGCCAGCAGGTCGATCGCTTGGCTCAGGGCGCCCGCGATGTCGGCCGGCGGGCCCGGGGCGGCGTCGGTCACGGCGGGGGGGATCCTCATGGCTTGTTACGCCCGCTGGTCAAGGCCCGTCGGCAGGGTAGCCGAATCGCCGGACCCACGGCTCGAGCATCCCGGCGACCGGAGCAAGCTTCCCCGCGTAGGCGCGCCATCGGCCGATCCCTTCGCGGTTGAGACCAAGGCGTACCTGCGGGCCGCTCGGGGTGCGGACGGTCGAGCGCCGCGCCGTGGCGGCGACGTCGCGCATCGCCGGACGGTCGTCGATGCCAAGAAAGCCGGCGATCCGCGCCAGCTCGCCGTCGAAATCCTCGACCAGGACCTCGTGGCGGACCTCGATCAGGTCGAGGGCGAGGACCCGGCGATAGACCTCGGCCATCGCCATGCAGGCGCAGTAGCAGGCGGCCGTCTCCTCGAGCGTGGTGAAGGCGTAGGTCATGGCGTTCATCTGGAAAGCGTTGCGCAGGCAGCTCAGGACCACGTCGCGCGGGTCGCGCAGCGCGAAGAGGATCTTCGCGTCCGGGAACAGTTTGGCGATCAGCGGCAGAGAGAGGGTTCCGGCCGGGGCCTTGTCGACGAAGAGGCCGCCGCTCGACCCGATCCCGTGGGCCCTGGCTTCGGCCCAGTAGCGGGCGCGCCAGGCATCGGCCTGGTCGGCGTCCAGGCGCGCCAGGCGGGCGCAGCCCGCGGCCGAGGAGAGGAACTCCGCGAAGTGCGCCGCCAGGGTCGGGGCTTCCTCCAGGGTCTGGACGCCCGGGTGGCCGGCCAGCGCCTGTTCGAGCAGGGTCGTGCCCGATCGTGGGAATCCGACCAGGAAGGCGTGGGTCGGCGCAGGGTCGGCTGGCGGGTCCTTGCGCGGCGCGGCCTTCCAGGCGTCCGGGTCCGCCCGCTCGAACCAGGCGGCGAGGCGCACGAACCTGGCCGTTTCACCCTCGCGGCCGGCGGCGCGCCCGGCGTAGAGGCGCCGCTGAATCGCCTTGGCCTCGACGGCGAGCGCGAATGCCTCGCTTGTCCGGCCGAGCCCGTCCAGGGCCTCGCCCAGCGCGAGCTGGGTTTCGGCCCTCTGGGCGGCGGGAAGCCCGGGGATGGCCGCGATCTTCTCCAGAAAGGCGGCCGCCGCCTGGTGATCGCCGCGGGCGAGGCCAAGGCGGCCGGCGAGCCAGAGGAAATCGGGCTGGCCCGGCGCGCGGGCGAGCAGCGCGCGGACAAGGCGGTCGGCTTCATCGAGCCTTCCGGCCTCCAGCGCCAGCCGGGCCAGACCAAACGGGGCCTCGAGGCGGCCGGGGTCGGCGACCTGCGCGGCTGCGAAAAGGGCGGCGGCTTCCTCGCCGTGGCCAAGGCTCGCGAGCACGCGAGCCTTGCCGCACATCAAGGTCGGATCCTTCGGAGCGAGGTCCAGGGCCTGGCGCCAGGCCGCCAGCGCCGCCTCGGGACGCTGGGCGGCGAAGAGACATTCGCCCATGGCGGCGCGGACGGCCGGGTCGGCCGGCGCCAGGCCCGCGGCCTTCTCGTGGAGGGCAAGGGCTTCGTCGAACCGTCCGATCTGGGCCAGGGCCGCGGCGGCCACCTGAAGGAGCAGGGGGTGGGCGAGGCCGGCGTCTGTCGCGGCCGAGGCGAGGGCGAGCGCCTGGTCGTGGCGGCCGGCGCGCAGGGCGGCGCGCAGGGCCTCCAGCGGCGCGCTCCTGGTCTCGACCCCATCGCCGGACATTGGAAAGCCGTCCTTGACCTGCCGCACTCTGATGCGCTGCTTAGCTGAAAACCCTACGATGCGTCAGGAGAGCGGCGGCGGATGATCGGCTGCTACACCGACAGGCTGAGCGTGCGGCCGGGCGAGAGCTTTAGGCTCCACGCCAGCGCTTCGAGCCGGGCGTGCCGGCTGCGGATCGAGCGGGTGGGCGCCAAGCGGACCTTGGTGTTCGAGCAGGCGGTGCGGGTGGGCGACCATCCGGTCCCGGTCGGCGCGGACCGCGACGGCTGCGGCTGGCCGGCGGTGGCGCAGATCGAGGCGGGGACCGACTGGGCGAGCGGCTACTACGACATCACCCTTACGGGCGCGGACGGCGAGGAGGCCCATCACTTCGTCTGCGTCAAGCCGCCGGCCGGAGGGTCAGGCGCGAGGGCGGTGCTAGTGCTCGCGACCAACACCTACCATGCCTACAACCATTTCGGCGGCGCCAACGCCTATTGCGACGTCGCCGCCCTGATGCGCCGGGAGGCCGACCTCGCCACCGCGATGAAGGGCGCGATCGGCGTCCTTTCGACCCAGCGGCCCTTTCCGCCGATGCTGATCGCGCCGCCGGCCGACGTTCCGCGGCTGGTGAACCTGAGGCCGAGGGGCTTCGAGGAGCGGCCGTGGGCCGGCGACCGGGCCTGGCCGCGGCGCCGGGAGCTTTCGCCCTACGACAGTTCCGCGGGCTTCCTGAATAAGTGGGAGCACGCCTTTGTCGCCTGGGCCGAGACCGAGGGGCTGGCGCTGGATTGCCTGACCGACCGCGACCTGGAGACCGATCCCGGGGTCCTCGACCCCTACCGCGCGCTGATCCTCGTCGGCCACAGCGAGTACTGGTCGGCGCCCGAGCGGGACGCCATCGAGGCGTTCGCCGACGCCGGCGGGGGCCTGGCGATCTTCTCGGGCAACACCGCCTTCTGGAAGGTCCGCTTCGAGGACGACGGCGCGCGGTTCATCTGCCACAAGTGGCGGGGTTTCTCGGCCGACCCGGTGGCTGGCGAGCGGCCGGCCGAAGCGACGCACCTCTGGTCGCACCGGGCCTTCGGCAGGCCCGAAGCCCAGATCACCGGCCTCTCGTTCCTCTTCGGCGGCTATCATCGGCTCGGCCTCTGCGTGGCGCGCGGCCAGGGCGGCTACACGGTGGTCGACGAGCACCACTGGGCGCTGGAGGGCGCCGACCTCTTCTGGGGCGACGTCATCGGCGGCGAGCTCCCGTTGCTCGGCTACGAGAACGACGGCTGCAGGCTGCGCTACGACGAAGGGGGCCGGCTGCGCTCCGAACCGCTGCTGGGCGTGCCGGCCGATCTCGAGATCATCGCCTTCGCCCCGTGCGCGTTCGGCGAGGAGGAGGGGAGGGGCTATGCGGCGTTGATCCCGCCGGAAAACCTGGAAATGATCGGCGCCGAGGTCTTCGGCGACGACGGCCCCCAGGCCCGGGCGCGCTTGCTGAGGGGGCACGCGGTGATGGCGGCCTTCCGTCGCGGGCGCGGCGAGGTCTTCAACGGCGGGACGACCGAGTGGGCGCACGCGCTGAAGGCCGGCAACCCCTTCATCGAACAGATCACCCGCAACGTTTTGACCAGGTTCGGCGCCTACTGAAGGCCGCCCCGCCGCTGGGCCAGGAAGAGTTGTCCGCAGATTTCGCAGATTTCGCAGATTTGAAAAATCAGGCCTTTCGGCCGAAGGCCAATGAAGCTCAGCAGGCACGGCCGAGATCGCGCAACCGCATCTGCGTAATCTGCGTAATCTGCGGACCACTTACTCCTTTGCGCTTCGCGCGCAGGGGACGGCGCACGCAAGCCCAACGGCCCCGGGTTTCAGGAGGCGTCGAAGGCGTAGCCGGCGGAGCGGACGGTCCGGATCGGGTCGTCGTCGCCGTCCAGGGTGAGGGCCCGGCGCAGGCGGCCGATATGGACGTCCACGGTCCGGGTTTCGATTTCGACGGGCGAGCCCCAGACGGCGTCCAGGAGCTGCTCGCGCGAAAAAACCCTGCCGGGGCGCTGGATGAAATGATCCAGCAGGCGAAACTCGGTGGGACCCATGCGCAGCTCCCGCCCCCCGCGCGTGACCCGGTGGGCGATACGGTCGACGGTGATGTCGCCCTGGCTCACCTGGTCCTCGACGAGGCCAGGGCGAATGCGGCGCAGCACGGCGCGAATGCGGGCGCAAAGCTCGACCATGGAGAACGGCTTGATCAGATAGTCGTCGGCGCCGGTATCGAGGCCACGGATCCGATCGCTCTCCTCGGCCCTGGCGGTCAGCATCAGGATCGGAAGGTTGCGGGTCGAGACGCGTTGGCGAATGCGCCGGCAGACCTCGATCCCCGAAAGCGTCGGCAGCATCCAGTCGAGGACCACCATGTCGGGCTGCCGCTCGCCGATCATCATGAGGGCCTCCTCGCCGTCGGCGCTGAGGCTGACGTCGTAGCCTTCCTTGACGAGGTTGTACTGGAGCAGGGTGGCGAGGGAATCCTCGTCCTCGACCACCAGGATGGACGCGGCCACCAGCCCCCTCCCGCTCAGCGTCCGTAGGCTTCGAGGGCGTCGGACTTGGGCCGGTCCTCGGTCAGCTCGACGCCGGTGATCTCGTAATGGAGGATCTCGGCGATGTTGGTGGCGTGATCGCCGATGCGCTCGAGGTTCTTTGCCACGAACAGCAGGTGGGCGCAGGCCGTTATCGTGCGCGGATCGGCCATCATGTAGGTGAGCAGCTCGCGGAAGATCGCGTCATAGTGCTCGTCGACCTCGTGGTCCTGGGACCAAACGGCGACGGCGCGGTCGACGTCGCGCGCCCCCAGGGCGTCGAGGACATCCTTCAGCCTGCCGATCACCAGTTCGCCCATCCCCTCGATCGAACCGGTGAGCGGAGTCACCGGGTCGGAATCGGCGATCACCAGCGCCCGCTTGGCGATGTTCTTGGCCAGGTCCCCGCACCTTTCGAGATTGGTGCTTATCTTCATCGCCCCCACGATCCGGCGCAGGTCGTCGGCGACCGGCTGGCGAAGGGCGATCAGGCGGATGGCCTTGCGCTCGATCTCGAGCTCGGTGGCGTCGAGCTTGGCGTCGCCGCCGATGACCGATTCGGCGAGCTTCACGTCCCGCTTGACGATGGCGCGGACCGAATCGGCGACCTCCGCCTCGGCCAAGCCCCCCATCCGCGCCAGCTGGGCGGTGATGGCGTCGAGTTCCTCGTCATATGCCCGAAGAGTGTGTTCCATGCTGCTCGAGCCCTCCAATCAAACGGCCGCCGCGATTCCGGTCCTAGGGGGATGAATGTGACAGTACCGCGCGCTCATCCGAAGCGACCGGTGATGTAGTCTGAGGCGCGCTGGGTGGCGGGTTTGGTGAACATCGCGGCGGTCTCGCCGAACTCCACCAGCTCGCCCAGGTACATGAAGCCGGTGAAATTCGACAGCCGCGCGGCCTGGCCGAGATTATGGGTGACGATGACGATGGTGTAGTCGGCCTTCAGCTGCGTCACCGTCTCCTCGAGCCTGGCGCTGGAGATCGGATCCAGCGCCGAGGTCGGCTCGTCGAGGAGCAGCACCTCGGGCCTGACGGCGATGCAGCGGGCGACGCACAGGCGCTGCTGCTGGCCTCCGGAGAGGCCAAGGCCGGAACTCGCGAGCTGGTCCTTGACCTCCTCCCACAAGGCGGCGCGGCGAAGCGCCTCCTCGACCCGGGCCGCCATGTCGGCCTTGGAGAGGTTCTCGTAGAGCCGCACGCCGAAGGCGACATTGTCGTGGATCGACATCGGGAAGGGGGTCGGCTTCTGGAACACCATGCCGATCCGGGCGCGCAGCATCGGCAGGTTGACGCCCGCTCGCAGGATGTCCTCGCCGTCGAACATGATGCGCCCGGTCGCCCGCTGGCCCGGGTAGAGGGCGTACATCCTGTTGAGGGCCCGAAGCAGGGTCGACTTGCCGCACCCCGACGGCCCGATGAGGGCCGTCACCGCCTTGTCGGCGAAGGGGATGGTGACGTTCTTCAGCGCCTGGTTGGGGCCGTAGAAGAAATCGAGGTTCTGGACGTCCAGCTTGACCTTGTCCGGCTCGATGGCCGTCAGGGAGGTATCGAAAGCGCCCGCGCCGCGATCGTTCATGAGCGTTTCTGCTCCCGGGAGAGGACGCGGGCGATGATCGTCACGGCCAGCACCGAGGCGGCGACGATCAGGGCCCCGGCCCAGGCGAGGCGGCGCCAGTCATCATAGGCCGAGAGGGCGAACTGGAAGATGACCACCGGCAGGTTGGCCATCGGCTTGCTCATGTCGAGGCTGAAGAACTGGTTGTTGAGGGCCGTGAAGAGCAGCGGCGCGGTCTCGCCACTGATCCGGGCGAAGGCGAGGAGCGCGCCGGTGAGGATGCCGCCGGTCGCCGAGCGCCACAGGACTTGCCGGATGACGCTCCAGAAGGGCGTGCCCAGCGCGACCGCGGATTCCCTCAAGGTGGTCGGCTGAATCCGTAGCACGTCCTCGGTCGTGCGGGTGATGACCGGCGCGGCGATGAGGGCCAGGGCGACGGCGCCGGCGAAGCCCGAGAAGCCGCCGAACGGCTCGACCAGAAGCTCGTAGACGAAAAGGCCGATCAGGATCGAGGGGGCCGAGAGCAGGACATCGTTCAGGAACCGCACCACCGAACCATAGCGGCTGGCGCCGGCGTATTCGGCAAGCCAGGTGCCCGCCATCACGCCGATCAGGAGCGCGATGGCCATGGCTAGAAGGCCAAGCATGATCGAGCCGACGATGGCGTTAGCGAGGCCCCCGGAGGAACCCGGCGCCGGGGTGGACTTGGTGAACACCGCCAGATCGAGGCCGCCAAGGCCTTGCCTCAGCAATGACCACAGGATCGCGGCCAGGGCCAGGAGGGCGAGGGCCGTGAAGAGGCAGCAGAAGAACACGAAGACGCCGTTGGCGACGCGGCGCGCGGCGATGCGGGAAGCGGAAGCGGCCATCGCCTCTAGAGCCTCGCCTGGTTGCGCAGCATCAACCGCGCGAGGGCGAGCACCGTGAAGGTGATCAGGAACAGCACCAGCCCCAGGGCGATCAGCGAGGCGGTGTGCAGGGGCGAGGTGGCCTCGGTGAACTCGTTGGCGATGGTCGAGGCGATGGTCGAGCCCGAATCGAAGATCCCCTTGGGAAAGGCGTGCGAATTGCCGATGATGAAGGTCACCGCCATGGTCTCCCCAAGGGCCCGTCCGAGCCCCAGCATCACCGCGCCGGTGGCGCCGCGGCGCACATAGGGCAGGGTCACGCTCATCACGACTTCGCGCATGGTCGCGCCAAGGCCGTAGGCGCTCTCGCGCACCTGGGCCGGAACGCTCATCAGCAGCTCCCGCAGGGTCGCGGCGATGAACGGCAGGATCATGATCGCCAGGATGATCGAGGCGGAGAGAATCCCGGTGCCATTGGGAATGCCGCCCACGATCTTCTCCCAGATCGATCCGGCGGGGGCCGCGTCCATCAGCGGCAGCTCGACGCTGCGGGAGAAGAACGGCGCGAAGACGAAGAGCCCCCACATCCCGTAGACGATCGAGGGGATGCCGGCCAGAAGCTCCACGGCCGTTCCGATCGGCCGGCGCAGGATCGAGGGACAGAGCTCGACGAGGAAGAAGGCCACCCCGCCGGCGATCGGCAGGGCGATGAGGAGCGCCACCGCGGCGGTGATCAGGGTCCCGACGATCGGCCCGGCGGCCCCGTAGACCTGCTGGACCGGATCCCAGGTCGAAGTGGTGAGGAATCCGAAGCCGAACTTGGCGAAGGCCGGCCAACCGCCGATAGCGAGGGATATCAGCACGCCCCCGAGCGAGGCCAGCAGCGCCGTGGCGGCGGCGAAGCAGAGGCCCTCGAAGAGGCGGTCGAAGGCGGCGCCCCTGGGCGAGGTTCGCCCGGGAGGGTGGACGCCGGGGGCTGGGATCGCGGCTGACGACATGGCGTTTCGACTGCGTCCGAACTCTCTTGGCGCCCGGGGTCCCGGCGACGATGGCGGCTTAGGCGCGCCCTACGCGGTCAACGGTAGACCGGCTTGCCGTCAGGTCCAGTGATCTTCAGCCAGGATTTGCGGATCAGCGCCTTCACCGGTTCGGGCAGAGGCACATAGTCCAGCTGCTCGGCGGCGGGATTGCCGTTCTTGTAGGCCCAGTCGAAGAACGCCAGGACATCGTGGCCGTTCTGGGCGTTGGTCTGCTTCACGTGCATCAGGATGAAGGTCGCCCCGGTGATCGGCCAGGACGTCGCTCCGGGTTCGTCGAGCAACAGCAGGTAGAAGCCGGGCGCCGAGGCCCACTTGGCGCCGGCCGCCGCCGCCGCGAAGTTCTGCGCCGTCGGCGGGACGAAACGGCCCTCGCGGTTGCGCATCAGGGCGTAGGTCATGTGGTTCTGCCTGGCGTAGGCGTATTCCACGTAGCCGATGGCGCCTGGGGTCTGCTTGACCATGGCGGCGACCCCATCATTGCCCTTGCCCCCGACGCCGGCGGGCCAACTTACCGAGTCGTTGGCGCCGACGCCGCTGGCCCAATGCGGGGCCTCGAGCGACAGGTAGCTGGTGAAGAGGAAGGTCGTTCCCGAGCCGTCGGAGCGGTGGACGACGGTGATCCGCTCGTGCGGCAGCTTCACGCCCGGGTTGAACGCCTTGATCACCGGATCATCCCAATAGGTCCGAACGCCGCGGTAGATGTCGGCGAGCACCGCCCCGGACATCCTGATCCCGCCCGGCTGGACGCCCTCGAGGTTCACCACCGGGACGACGCCGCCGACCACGGTCGGAAATTGCGTCAGGCCGGCGGCGGCAAGGGCGTCCGGCTTCAGCGGCTTGTCCGAGGCGCCGAAATCCACGGTCTTGGCCTCGATCTGCTTGATTCCGCCACCCGAGCCGATCGGCTGGTAATTGAGCTTGGCGCCGGTGGCCCCGCTGTAGAGCTCCGCCCATTTGGCGTAGACGGGGGCCGGAAAGGTGGCCCCCGCTCCCGAGATGCTGGCGGCGAGGGCCGCGGCGCCCGCGGCCGCGACCGAGGTTCCGACAACCGCGGCGATCAATCTGCGCAACATTGGCCCCTCCCTGGACGGCGCCCCTCGGCGACGTTCTTTCAGAAGCGCCGTCTAGCCGCTCGTCATATCGGTTTTGTGACAGCACGCCAGAGCGCCGATCGGCGGCTTACACACAGGTGTCACAGAACGCTGGTAGCCGCCCCTTCAATCCGGTCGCGATCAAGCGGCGGGGGCGGGGACACCATCGAGATGACGAGCAGAACCTCACTGTTCGCCGGCGCGGGCGCCGGCGTTCTGATCGCATTGGCCGCAGGCGCGGCGGCGCAGGCGACGCCGACGCACCGTCACCGCCATCACCCCGTGGCGGCGCCGGCGCCGCGCGAGGACGGGGCGCTGAAGGAGGAGGTGTCGGCCCTGAAAGCCCAGGTCGACGCGCTGCAATCCTGGCGCGACACCGAAGCGGCCAACGCCGCCCAGACCCAGGCGCAACTCCAGCAGGTCAGGACCCTGTTGGCCGAGACCCAGGCCCGCGAGCAGGCCGCCGAAGCCCAGGTCCAGACCCAGATCGAGACCATTCCGGGCGAGGTCAAGTCGGCGGTGGCCGAGGCCGCGCCCAAGACCGACAAGCTCTACATGAAGGGCGTTTCACTGCAGCTGGGCGGCTTCGTAGCGGCCGAAGGGCTCTTCCGGGATCACAATGAAGAAGCCGACATCGGCTCCAGCTTCTCGGGGATTCCCTACCCCAACAGCGCCCTTGGCCACACCAACGAAACCCGCCTGACCGCCCGGCAGAGCCGAATCACCGGCCTCGTGCAGGGCGACGTGACACCCCAGATCCACCTTTCAGGCTATGCCGAAGCGGACTTCCTGGGCGCCGCCCAGACCGCCAATTCCAACGAGAGCAACTCCTATCAACCTCGCCTACGGGTCTTCTACACCGCCGTCGACTGGGACCGCGATTTCGGGGGCCTGCACCTGCTGGCCGGCCAGAGCTGGTCGCTGGCGACGCTCTACACCAACGGCCTCATGCCCCGCTCCGAGGATGTGCCGCTGACGATCGACGCCCAGTACGTTCCGGGCTTCACCTGGGCCAGGCAGCCGCAGGTGCGCCTGACCGCCGACCTCGACAAGAAAGTCTGGTTCGCGGTCTCGGTCGAGAACCCGCAGACGACATTCTCCAGCAGCGGCCAGTTCCTGCCCGGCGTAAGCGTTCTCCTCGACGGCGCCGCCGGATCGGAGTTCAACTCCATCAACACCCTGTCGCTGAACAGGTTTCCCGACGTCATCGGCAAGGTCGCCCTCCAGGAGGATCTGGACGGCCACCTGCTGCACGTGGAGGCGTTCGGACTGTACCGGGATTTCTACGCACGGGCGAACGACAACGGCTCCATCGGCAACGAGGGCGTGACCGGCGGCGGCGTCGGCGGCGGAGCGGTCTTCGGGCTCGTGCCACAGGTGCTCGATGTCCAGGTCTCCGGCGCATGGGGCGACGGCATCGGCCGCTACGGCAGCGCCCAGCTGCCCGACGTCACCCTGAGCGTCGACGGGACACTGCATCCCATCCCCGAGTGGGCGCTGCTCGCGGGCGGGACGCTGCATCTGGGAACGCAGCTCGACATCTACGCCTACGCCGGCGAGGAGCGCGAGCAGCAGACCGCCTTCACCAACGCAACCGCGACGGTCTTCAACGGGCTCGGCAACCCCAGCTACAACAACACCAACTGCGATATCGAGGGCGACTCCTGCGTCGGCAACACCCACTACATCGAGCAGGCGACGGTAGGGTTCTGGGACAAGCCCTACATCGGCTCGTTCGGCCGGTTCCAATGGGGGATCCAGTATTCCTACACCGAACGTCACGCCTTCGCGGGGATGGGCGTCGCCCCGGTCGGAACCGAAAACATGATCATGACCAGCATCCGCTACTATCCATTCTGAATGGGTGAAGCCTCGGCCAATGCCTCCGCCGCTGGGGCTGGCGGCGCGGCGGCCGGGGCGGCGGGGAAATAGGCGGCGAAGATAGCGCCTTCGCCTTCGGCGCTCTCGACCCAGAGGCCGCCCCGGTGCCGGTTCATGATGTGCTTGACGATGGCCAGGCCCAGGCCCGTGCCGGAGTGTTCGCCGCTCTTCTGACCTTCGACCCGGTAGAAGCGCTCGGTCAGGCGCGGAAGGTTGGTGCGGGCGATCCCGCGGCCCGTGTCGCGCACCCGCAGAGCCACATAGCGCGCGCCCGGCGCGGGCGCCGGAGTGAGCAGGGAGTGCTGCGCGGCGCCGCCACCCTGCAGGGACTGCAAGGCGCCTTGCAGATCAAGACCTGACGCCACCTCCAGGAAAACGACGCCGCCAGCCGGAGCGTACTTCAGAGCGTTCTCGGCGAGATTTTGCACCACCTGCAGGATCTGATCGCGGTCCCCCACCACGCCGGCGCAGGCGGAGAGGCTTCTTTCGAAGCGGACGCCGCGAGCGCGCGCCTGCGGACCCAGCGCATCGATCACGTCGCCGGCGGCGGCGGCGAGATCGACCGCCGCCGATGGCGCGAGGTGCTCGCCTTGCTCGATGCTCGAGAGGCTCATCAGGTTCTCGATCAGCCGGCGCATCCGGTTGGCCTGCGATTGCATGATCGGCAGGAAGCGCTCGCGGGCCTCGGCGTCGTCGCGGGCGTGACCGCTCAGGGTCTCGATGAAGCCGCTCAGCGATGCCAGCGGCGTGCGCAGCTCATGGCTGGCGTTGGCGAGGAAGTCGGCGCGGCTGCGGACACTTGCCAGCACCCCGGTCTCGTCGATGAAGGTCAGCAGGGCGAGGCGGCCCTCGCCTTGCGTGGCGGGAAGACGCACGGCGCGCGCCCGCCACACCTTCGGCTGGACGCCGCCGGCCTGGAACGAGGCCTCCCCGAGGCCGTCGCCGAAAAGGGCCTGGTCGACGGCCTGGAGGATCTCCGGCGCCCGCACCGCCGTCACGAGCAGCCCCTCCGGACGCTGGATCGGCGCCATCGCCCGCGCCGCGGCGTTGGCGAAAAGGAAGCGGTGACCGGCCGGGTCCCGGGAATCGTCTCCGGCCACGAGCAGGGCCGGGTCGCCAAGCGCTTCGAACATGGCGGCGAACCGCTGTTCGCGCAGGGCGGCAGACGCGGTCCGGGCCTCGTCGGCGTCCGGAGCGGCGGCGCCTGAGGATGATGGCCGCAGGAGCGCGGCCGCCGCCGCGAATACGGCGAGGACCGCCGCCCCGGCCAGCGCCGGGGCCCATCTGGCCGCGCCCAGAAGGGCCAGGGTCAGGGGCACGAGCGGGCCGGCGACGGCGAGACCAAGGCGCCAGCCCCTGGACCAAACGCCTCCAGGCTGCTGGCTCTGGCGCGCGGTGGCCATGGCGCTGCGGCTCCAGTCCGGTCTTGGCGCCCAACCGGGGGCCGAACCTGTCGTTGCCACGCCCGCGCGCCGGAGGCCACCCATGACGCCTGTCACGGGTTCGGGGCGCGGCGACTCCCTGGACAGAATAGGCGGCGGGCGGGCAGAGATCGGCTCATGAACGAGTCTTCGGACCTGATGGCCTTCGCCCGGGATCTCTTCTCCGGCATGGGCCCGGTGGCGGCGCGCCGGATGTTCGGCGGCGTCGGGCTCTTCGCCGGCGGGATCATGTTCGGCCTGATCGACGACGGAACGATCTATCTGAAGACCGACGAGGCCCTGAAGCGCGACCTCGGAGAGGCCGGCGCGCGGTCATGGATCTACGTCGAACGCAAGGGCCCCAAGGCCGGGATCGAGCAGCAGACGTCCTACTGGTCGTTGCCGGAATCGGCCAGCGATGACCCGGAGGAAGCCTGCGCCTGGGGTCGCCGCGCCCTCGCGGTGGCGAGCGCGTTCAAGACCGCGGGTCCAAAGAGGCGGGCGCCGGTCAGCGGCCGCCGCGTCTGACCAGGCGCACGATGACGGTCAACAGCACCGCGCCGACGGTGGCGGTGATCAGCGACGATATGATGCCGGCGCCGATGTGAATGTGCAGCGCGCCGGCCAGATAGCCGCCGATCAGGCCGCCGATGACCCCGACCACGATGTCGCCGATCAATCCAAAGCCGCCGCCCTTGACCAGCATGCCGGCCAGCCAGCCGGCGAGGCCGCCGATCAGAATCCAGAAAATAAAGCCATGACCCAACATCCGCTTTCCTCCTTGGCTGACTCCCGGACCTCGCGTGTCGGGGCCTCGTGAACCGTCAACCGCGGGCGAAGATGATCCCGAAACGAGATTTCACCAAACGGACCGCTCGAGCGGACCCTGGAGGCCTGGCCGAGAATCGAACTCGGGTGCGCGGATTTGCAGTCCGCTGCGTCACCACTCCGCCACCAGGCCCGCGCCGAGGGACGCGGCGGACCGCTAACAGAAGCCCCCGCCGGCCGCAATCCATGGCGAAGCGCGATTGCCGAGGGCCCAAGCGGAGACCTATAAGCGCCGGCCTGGAATCTTCCGCCGAGGGATCTAAATGACCGCCGACCTCGCCGCCGCCCGGGACAACATGATCGACTGCCAGGTCCGCACCCAGGACGTCACCGACTATGTCGTCATCGACGCCATGCGCGCCGTCGACCGCGAGGCTTTCGTTCCGCAGGGCAGGTCCTACCTCGCCTACGCCGATGTCGAGGTCGAGTATGCGCCGGGGCAGTGGCTTCTGAAGCCCCGTGACGTCGCCAAGCTGCTTCAGGGATTGCGCCCGAGGTCCGGCGAGAAGGCGCTGGCGATCGCAGCGCCTTACGCGGCGGCGGTGCTCGAGAGGATCGGCCTGGCGGTGACGCGGGTCGTCGACGGCGACCTCAAAGCCGACCTGCCTCAGGCCGAAGGCGGCTACGATGTCATGATCTGCGAAGGGGCGGTCGCCCACGCGCCCGCCGCCTGGCCCGAGGCCCTGGCCATCGGGGGAAGGCTGGGGGTCGTCGAGCGCGACGGACCGGTTGGCCATGCGATGCTCTATCTTCGGTCGCCTGAAGCGGTGGG
>Ga0302325_10016998_pt1 | contig 15394 bp, 21 predicted proteins | sample Palsa_T0_2_FD_201948 | JGI IMG/M metagenome (GOLD analysis project Ga0302325, IMG submission 201948) | Peat permafrost microbial communities from Stordalen Mire near Abisko, Sweden - Palsa_T0_2 | ecosystem: Environmental > Terrestrial > Soil > Palsa > Peat permafrost | place: Sweden: Abisko...
TAGGCTTATACAGTTACCTTGGCTGGGCTGATTTCGAGGCCTTACGAGATAACAATCCAGCTATCGTTGAAGCGAACCGCAGCGGTCATCTGAGAGACTATCTGGGTGGACCGCAGCAACTGAAGATTCGAATCTCCAAATCTGAATGTTCGGCAACCTCTGACAATACCAATAACGGCCTTGTTATTACTGGCGAAGGCGTCAATGGCGGATCATTCACATTCAACGGGAAGCTTCGAAGGATTTATCTTCCGCGAGAAATCGCCGGCCGTGATATGCATCTTTCCTGGAGAATCACGTTCGTTAAAACTTATGCCAACGGGGAGAATAGTTGGACACGATGGATATATGATGGAATATACTGTCCTGGTATCCCGTGCTCAAGAGTGTCCTAATTGAAGGTGCTGGGATTCTTGGTCGCTGGAGAGATGGCACTGAACCTGCGAATGTCGGAGTAACTGGACCGTTTTGGTTATGGCCGCGGCGGCCAGATGCAGAATGCTCACCAATGGCAACAGACGATGGAAGCTCCTGGGAGACAACAAGCTCGTCGGAGACTGAAGTTCATACCACATAATCATGGTTTTATCGTAGTCATAAAGAGCGCAGTGAATATGGTACATCGGGACAATTGGGTATTGAGATTCATGTATATGAAGATAAATAATATATAATCTTGAAGATATCTAACACCATCCTAGTTTCTCGATACTAAGCCAAGTTATCTTACTAGTAGACGATTCTGATTCTATGTTTTCCTCTTTCGGTCCATTGCCAAAAAACAGCAGAGCCGGTAAAGAATGGTTTCTCGTAACGATGGGGTCTCCCGTCAATGCTTTCAGACGCTGGCTGGGACTCCATATAGTGACCTTTGATAGATGACATCGACGTGCTTCGTTCAAGGCTGCTTGCAACAGCCCTCTCAATGACGCGTCTGATGCAGGCTCTGTGATTCGTAACACAGTCAAACTCGATTCCTTGAACTCATGAAACCAAAGTACATACCCCCATTCCACATCGCTTCCGCCGGAAACTTCAGCCCCCACGACTTCTCCGACCTCGATATTGAAGTGTCGACCGGCATGTTGTCCGCGTAGATGCGCCCATTCCAATTCCCCCCACTGCGGGATCATCTGTATCGTTCTGGTGTCACTGTCTGCCCGGCTAGAGAAACTGTGGCGGAGAATACGAACATCTCTCTCAATGCAATCTTTAGCCCTTTGCAGCGTCACTGGCACAGAGGCTTCGAAGTCGTTGAACATCCGAGAAGCCGTCATGACCAAATCAAATGCGTCAAAGGTTTTCCAACCTCCATTCTTGCGGTAATACTGGGGTCCGATATCGCTGTACAAAACGGAGAATCCTCGGCCACAGGTCATATTCCGTACACGTTTAGACAGCAATTGCATCATAACTCCAGCAAATCCCTTTCCTCGATTGTGCGAGGGCGTAAATACTGAGGCGACCCCGATTACGGGGACTTCCTCGACTTCCTTCCCGGGCGACTTGACTAGGCCGCGCTTTCTGTTGAATGTTTCGCAGGCACAAAGAGGCGTCGTCCCTGGAGAGTCTACGAGAATCCAGAATGTGATTCCGCCATTAGAGAGGAGAGAGGTTTGGGCAAGGAGACGTTCTCGGGTCTAGGACGTCAGTTGTCTCGCGCACGATTTTTACGATGTAGCCTTGGAGATCTAATGGCGCACCCCATGCTGAATGATAAGCGACTCGAAAGAAGGAGAGTACAGGCAAAGTTTGCAATCCACAGAGACTCAATCTGGTCCTGCGATGCCTCTCTCAGATCTAAACCCATTGGAATCGGAATGGCATCAAATCTAGGTGCGAAATGGATTGATAATGAGGAACCCCGGAAGCGGCGACCTGTAAGCCGGTGACGTCGCCTGGTCAACCACCCCTGAAGCCGCGATCTCAGGACGCCCAGGCGCTCTCGTTTACAACTTCATTTTGACCCCTCGCTCTTGTGCCAAAGAGAGGGCCCTGCTCAGTACCCTTGGGATCTACGGTGCGCACAAGGGAATAGTGGCCGCACCCTCGAGAATCAAGATGCCAGGCAACGAGGAAAGCATGATTGCCTTGAATAAAAATACTAGTCAAAAAATCGCTATTCCATACATGAGAGGTACACACAGCCCCAAAATAATACGCTATGCACATACATGCCTCTAATCCGGTCCTTTGCAACCAAATCCTAGTGAGGCGTACCATTGACAATTATGTTAAATAAAGTTCCCAAGACCTCCACCGGATCCTGACGCAGTCCATTATGCAAATACCTACGCAATCAGTGAACAGCGACAAAAGGACAAACTTATTGGTAATCCACTGTTGACATCCCCTGATCTTTTCCTTGGCCTCTTTGCTCAGCTCGTAATCGACATACATATCTTCCACGTACGTCGCAGCAGCCACCGGAACTTCATTCTTGGCTAACTGCTCCAGATTATACAAGACAGGCCAGTCTTTCTCTTTTGCTATAATGCCGGCAACTTGGGCTAAGGGACGTAGCTCTGCGTAATCGGCAAACATCCATGAAAACACCATTTCTCCGGTGAAGAGAGGGGGGTAGAGAGATGCTTCGCGGGTCCGTGGAGGCCAAAAGAAGTCCTGGAAATGAGATGCCATGATACGATCGGCAGCCCAGTTCGAAGCACGTCCTTGACAATAGATGGGTTCGTGGAGGACTGCGTACAGGACATTGGAGTCGAAGTTGTTACTTTCTTGAATTAATGTGAGGGTTTTGTAGGTAATCTTTTCGTAGAGATGTAAGTCGTTGGACGTGCGAAGGACGAGATTGTGGACCCGATCGAAGCCACCATGGGCGCCAAAATCAAGGCCCAGTTGCTGGAAGCGCCGCGGGGTCATAAAGCCGCCATTAGGAGTGGTGGTGGGATGGTCTTGAAGGTAGGTGAGAATGTCGCGAACTCGATTAGCGTCATAGGGATATTTCGCGTAATAAGACCTATTCCGTTCAATTACTTTGTCTGTATATTAGAAGAGATTTGTGTTGCAAGTACGGAACAAACGCCTGTAAACTTCGTCGGGAGAATTGACCATAGGTGCTAATCCTCCTGTAATAAACACCTCCCGCAAGCTTGAGGGACTAGAGTCAATTGTTGGCTTTTAGGATCACGTACGCAAAGGACAGATATGTCATTGCACAAAACCCGCCGAATGATTGACCGAGAATAGACCATCGTTTATCATCCCGATGCGCCAGCAATGCCGCTCTTATCGCTTCGCAATCTCTCACTACCATCAACACAGGTATATCAGCCAAGATATACCAATATTATCCGCGCGAAATAGCTTCAAGTAATGACCCTGCTCTTCTACAGTCCCTATATCCTGTAACGTTGCGCCGGATATCGGGGTGCTCAGCCCCGTCCCTCTTTGATCCAACTGTAACACCTGATATCCCTTATCCATCAAGACCTTTAACATCCCCGAATTACTTGGCGGCTGCGATGAAGCCTCCATTCCCGGACCTGCATGTCAAAAACGGTATACAAAGGACATTGGTACCTCCTTGAAGGTAAACAATGAACGGTAACTGGTCCATTTGCTTTTGGCGCGCCAAACTCACGCAATGCCTCGCAAATATCTGGATAGTCCCTCGCGCCTCCTCGAAGTAATCCAAAGGCACCGTGAAGAAGCGCTCGATGACAACAACGCCGGGAACCACGTACATTTCAGGCAGGTTGGGGGCTGCGGAGGACGTCATGGACAGCGAAAGCGGAAGCGGAGGATATTCGTAGTCTGCTTTTGGAGGGGACATGGCCATGAGCTGCTGGGACGAGGACCGGGGCTATAGTATCATCGTGAGCTCGGAATCAGGAATGGCTGGGAGTTGCACGGACGAGGGACTGCCGTGTCAAGCCTGGAAGGGGCCGGGTAGCACAGACTTATCTGTGTTGCGGCTCTGTCCTCGTGGTGTGTGTGTGTGCGCTATGTGGGGAGTGGGAAATTGTGTCCCAAATCAGGCCCGCGACCCCGGTGCAGTCCGCCGAGGCCTCCGTCACCAAAAATTGCCAGCCGGTCCGCAGCACCGATTTGATTGCATCTAATCTCAAAATGCTCACTTTTACCAAAGGAATACCTAGTAATCAAAGGTCAAGTTTATCTCGTTTTACTCGGAATAACATCAATAACAAGTGTCTTCCATCATGTACTTGTCGATGGCCAAACAGGAAGTTCTAAACGGATAGACGGAATTAGACCATGGTCCCATAGATAGCCGATGTTCAATCACATGCCAGCCGCTTAGACCGCTAAAACGCCCAACGCCCAACCTTAAAATTCCTCGTGACGCGCTGAACCGATTGATCAAAAGTAGAATAGATTGATCACTCCGTCAGATCGAGCAGTGTATTGAGAAATATTTATTTATCTTATCATCACATGCCACACACCAATGCTTTTAGATACCTAATTGAAAAATCTGGTCGTCCACATGCTATCTTCATCTCGATGCCTGTCTCCATGTGTCTACCTGTAAGAGGGGGTTCTTCACGGGTGCGTTACCTCCATATTGATTTGTCGATGCAAGTACGCCAGAAACTCTGTATAAGCCTGAGCTTCATTGTTCCGATCCTCGACGAGTAGGGTCAAGAGCTCGAGTTCTGCGCCATCTAGAGTCTGACGCACGAGTTGTATGTGCAAAGATCTTGAGGGACGTGATTCGGAAATATAGGCGAGCAGATTATGTAGTTGCGTTGAGATTTGTGAGTCGACTTGCGGTAAGGTTGAGTGAAGTGGATTTATATCGGAGAGGGAATTGCAGCTTGGGCCGAAGAGATCGTTCAGAAGTAGAGGGATTGAATTACGCCCAATGTACAGGAACATTGATTGTCCGTTTTCTGCGCGTTAGAGATCATTTGTGAGGATAATACCGATGAGATATGCGCCCGCCTCGTCGAGACACTGTTTACTTGCGCGTATTTGTAATGGCAAAACGAGTTGACCAGTATTATCAGCGAAGCATTCCTAGATGTTAGTTTCAGGTGACCCACGAATTACCTGTTCGGTCATCGTGTGCAGCGAGAATATTCGTGGATAGATATAAGCGATCAGGTCTGTCGCGCTGGCACCCCTTAAGAAACGAAGACTGTGTATTCGCATATCACTCGAAACCTTGCCCCCTACAATTAATACCGATTTCCGCAAGGTATGGACCCCTGAATCCTCGAGTTTTTACAAGCCCCAGGGTATAAAGAGGCAGTAGCCTGAGTTTGTCAGGTAAAATAAGTTGTCCCTGGTGCGCTCCAGATCCATGATATTTCCGATACGCGGCCAATATCCGAATACACTTATCTACAATCCCCTCCCTTACCTCCCTGGGCGTCTTCGTTAACATCTTAAAACTGGCCTCCTTTGCAATCGTGACCATCAGAGCATCCTCATCCGCCGCCTTAAAAAGTTCCATAACATCATTACTTGATCGAGCCGAAATATTCTGCACCCTCACCCTCCGTTCTCCTGAAGCAGTGGTGTACAACAATGCAGATTGAAATACGACGTCGAATTTCCGTTCTATTTTCCCTTCGTGTTTGAATTTCACGACGACGGCTTTGTCGGCGTCGATGGTCCCGAATTCGATTTCTGTAGGCTTATGTTGGAAGAAATTGCCGTCGTAGTCGGCGGCGCGGAGACCATTGGAGCAGCGGACTTTCATCATTGCTTGGTAGCCTGTTTCTCGGGTTATTGTGCGCGTGAAGTCGCCTGCTAGTCGAGGGGCATCTCTTGCGGCAATGAAATTCGAGTATAAGAATGTATCACCACCAGTCATACATGAAAGAGTGCCTGGTAATTAAACTTTGTGGAAAAGGGGGTTACCAACTGTGGCGATGTCAACGTAACTGCTTGACATGATGTAGAGATCGACACCGATACCATGCTCGACACATTTCTCGCCAAGGTTTTTGTAGAATATATCCACGGCTTGGAGGTACACGATTTCTCGCTCGGTGCCGACGGCAGTGGAGTCAGTGTCTCGGAAACGCAAGTGTCCAGGTCCCCACGTGGGAAGACTGCTTAGCATTATTGAGATCTTGCCTCCTAGTTTTTCCTGAGCGTCAGTTTTTGACATCAAAGGGTATCTACCAACGCGGATACAGCTGCAGAAACGGTGGCACCAAGGGCAGGTTCGGGAACATTAATCTCCGTGAACATTGACTCTATCCGGGAAAGAAGCGTTTCGATCAGCAATCTACGACTCATTACCGGATGAAAGTAGTTTGACAAACCTTGAATCCTGAGGATCAACGAAAAGTTCATCTTGCATCGGAACAAATATCTCCTCCACATCCGGAACAACCATCATTTGAGGCTGATCTAACGATGCCTACATCTCAGTATAGTCAGATGACGAGATATACCTTGAGATTATAAAAGTGGACAGTGCGATCAAATGTGATAATGGCTACTTTGGCACCTTGAGGTAGCCCTCCTTTTTCCCCATACAAAGCACTCCGAATGGCATCAGCAGCAGCCTCCGGAATCCCCTTCTTGACAGACTCATTCGACACATCCACAGCAAAGATCCAATGAATCGGTTTCGGTTCAACATCCTTCGCCCAATACTCCTTCGGCACAATAAAATCCACAGTCCCATATCTCAGTTCCGGTCTGTTTTCCATATCCACACGCCGGCCACTGGGATCAACAGGCGAGAAATACGACTGCCGAACTTGAGTTGCAGAATTACACATTGGGCAGAAGAATTGAGCGCCGCCGGAGCCGAAACTATGGAAGGGTGATATATAAGCCATACAGTTTGAGCACCTTGGAGGACCTTCTGCACCGAAATCGACGACTGGGACTGGCATCTCTTCTGGTCGTTGTTGTGCGAGGGGTTGGAGGACAAGGGATATTGGGAGTTCTGTTTTATCGAGGGTCTCAGAGCTGGATGGAATGACTGAAAGACTTAACCGTGCGAACTTCGGGGAGGAATTGCATTGATCGATAGCAGTAAAATCAGTCTGTGAGGAAGGGGGGGTGAATCGATTATCCCAGGTACAAAATGGTGTAGTTTTCCATATTTCCTGATCTGCTTCTCTTAACTCGGGTGGCGAAGGGATCTGTTTCACTGCAATATCAGGACGTACATAAGTTGACTGCTGCTGTACAGGTTGTTGTTGTTGTTGTTGGACATGTGCCTGCCTTGGATCAAACCCATGCGGTTGCTGCTGCTGTTGGTGAGCGAACTGGCTCGGTGGAGTCAGCGGACGATTCAAGTCGCTGTGAAACGCGTGTGCAGGGCGCTTATGACGAGGGGCTCGTGCTGCTGCAGGCTGGACACTGAGCTCCTGGAACTGGTTCTGGAGTCCCTGCATGGCAGTGTCCGCTAATATATGCCCTTTTCTCGGCGGATGGTCGCGACGATTCTGACTCGAGTGTTGATTTGATCGACGTGGCAGCGACCAAAATTCCCGTAAGCGTCCCCTTGATTCATCATTGAGCGTGGATCAACTTGTAGACTTTGATATGTCTGACAACTCCGCTATGCATTATCAAGTCGTGGACCGGAATCCATTTATTCCAAAACTACGGACGCTGGCATTACGCACGTGTATCCTGCATGCGAACAACTATGTTTCTCTTGGAGATTTGCCATATGTGCTTTTGAAGCCTATTCTTCAAGCATGTACGCCGACCCGGTTAGCGCTCCTGGAAGACGAGTCACCGCATTTACGCCCCGATACACAAGATTTATGGCAACATCATGTTTCTCAGAAATTTCATTTCCAGGTCGAAAAACGAGAGGACGAGGACTGGAGAGACGTATATGAGCGGCTTAAATCGGACGAGCAGGCCAGGTTGGAGAAAGCAACTGCTCGTCTAAGAGCACAGAATGGCAAGATAAGGGATGAAAAGATGGCGAAGAGGATCGTGGTCATTGATCCGAGGAAGACTGCAGTGATTGGGGGAAAAAGAAGCAGCCATCCTTTTGCAAGTATATTCCCACATGCAATTCGAAGACTCAACGTAGCGCATCCTAGTCCTATAAAGAAGGGGAATTCGTTGATCGAAAAAGCGAGGAGGAGCACATCTCTCACAAAACTAAATTATACTGGGGCTCCTCGTTTTACAACACCAAGTCCTAGTCGATCGAATGGCATTGCCAGTCCGAGACCGGGACCAGGCGGATCATCAAAAATACGAAGAGAACCTGCGCCAGCAAATGACAATACTGTTTTTGGGCATCGTCGATAGGAGAGCGCGAAAGTACGTCCGCCATTTAGTTTGGTGGCTGGCGGACAGGTTGAGGACAGGTTGAAGATATGGCAAACTCGAAGTCACTTTCCAAGGCCATTTGGAGGTGATGTGACATATGGCTCTCAGTGGATCTTGGTGGATACCGGCGTTTTTGCATCAAACAAGTATATATGGCACTCTGAGTAGAAATAACCTGAGATATAATTATCTCCTCGAACGCTTATATCCCTTTGATCGCTTGATGCGGTCGTCTTTTTCAACGGTTGAAAATTACTGCATGCGATGTCTAAGCTTTTGCACCCATATCTCTAGTCATGAACCTCCTGTAGACGACATTATCAGTCTCATCCCACCATCGATACCCCAATCCTCTCAAAAACTCCTCCAAAGCAGGTTTATCCGCCGGCGGGACTTGTATCCCCGCCAATATCTTGCCCACATCTACCCGTTAACTCACTCGCTCACCGTAAGAAAAATACCATGCCCATGATTGCGATAATGAAACAGCGAGATATTCCACCCGGGTCTCAACTCGGCCAAAAACTTTTGCAACGCCCCCGGCCGCTCAGGAAACTCGAACCGATACAACCTCTCCTCTCCGCCGCCTCCAACCCCTCCTACGAGATACCGTCCATGCGACTTTGCCATCTCATCGCCCGAGATATCCTCCCACTGAAACCCCATTTGATCCCATGCTTTAGTCACGGCAGTTTTCTCATGTTCCCTATCAGAGACCGCGAACGAGACATAGATGGCAGCGGTATCGGGGTCGTTGTACCGGTAACTGAATTCTGTGATCGGACGTGGAAGGATCGCCGAAATGAGCTGTTGGAAGGTCCCTGGGCGTTCGGGAATGAGCACCGTGAAGAGGATTTCGGTGCCTGCGCCGAGGAGGGAGCGTTCGGCTATGAAGCGCAGGCGGGAAAAGTTCATGTTTGCGCCGGAGAGGACGCAAGCGTATGTGGGGAGGGTTTTGGAGCCTCTGCGGGCGGAGCCGGGGGATGATGGAAGGGCGACCGGTTTCGGAACGGTGGAGAGAAACTTTTTGAGACCGGCTACGGCCAAAGCACCTGCCGGTTCAAGGATAGAGCGGGTATCTACAAGTTAGCTCGTTTGATCTGACTTGTAAGTGGATATGAGGGATACCTTCGAAGACATCTTTTATAGCAGAACAGATCTCATCTGTATCAACGAGAATAACATCATCCACCAGTTCCTTACAAATCCTGAATGTCTCCTCCCCCACGACCCTCACCGCCGCGCCATCCGCAAACAACCCCACCTCATCCAAAACAACCCGTTCCCCCTTCTCCAGGCTCAGTTTCATAGCACAAGCATCATACGCCTCGACCCCATAAATCTTGACATGCGGCGCAATCCGTTTAACATAACTCGCAACCCCAGCAATCAACCCCCCTCCACCGACACAACAGAAAACAGCCTGCAGACTATCGGGGTTGGTCTGTCGGAGGAGTTCCATGCCTATGGTCCCCTGGCCGGCAATCACGTAGGGGTCGTCGTAGGGGGGAATATCGATGAGACCGTGCAGTTTTTGGAGCCTGTGGCATTCGGCTTTGGCTTCGTCAAAGTCCTGCCCGTGGAGGAGAATTTTACTTCCTAGGCGGGAGACGTTTTGGTGTTTGATACTTGGTGTGGCGAGGGGCATTACGATTGTTGAGGGGATGGACAATTGTCGTGCCGAGTATGCTACTCCCTGGGCGTGGTTGCCTACCATCAGTCTGTGTCCTGGAATCGCATGTTCGTGTAGGCCAGGAGGTATGGGTGGGGGATACCAGCGGAACAGGCAACTACGCCCTTCCATCTCTCGTCTTCAGGTATATTGGCCATCCGATTATACGCTCCTCTAATCTTGAAGGAGAACACGGGCTGTAAATCCTCCCTCTTAAGTACCACTCTAACTCCGAGCTTCGCACTAAGATTGACCGCCGACGTCAATGGCGTCTCCTGTGTAATCTCATAGACCCTCGAGGTAAGAATAAGCCTCAAGTAATCTGGATATCCATCCGGGAGGAGGAACGATTTCGGGATTCCGGCAAATGATGGATGCGATGGATCTGGATCAAGGGAATTGTATTCTGTCAGCGCGGACATTTTGGGGGAATTGAGAGGCAGGGACGAGGATGTCGATTGCAGGGAGCCATTCAGTGAGGGCACAGATGTGTGGGAAGACATTTCCGTGCGTGGGAAGCAGCTCGAATGCCTCGAGGCAGAGATGCAGAGATGTTTGGATGAGAGTAGGAATTCGAGAGTGATTTGCGAAAGTGACTCCGAAAATTGATCGGCTGCCTTTTTGGGCAGGTGTTTCCCAAGAAGGAAGTTGTGGCGCTCCATCGCCAATGAATCATCTCGGTGCCTGTCAACGACGATATCGAAGCAGCGCTGTGCCACAACCTTTCCTCACGTTACACTCCGGATACTAACAAGGGGATATCAGTGGACACATAAATTTGAACAAAGATCTCATCTTTTCTGACCATCCTTGATCTATCTGAAATTTGCCCCTGGCAGAGGGAATATCACGTGACCTCACTCTCCTGGTGAAAATTATCACTTGGATTCAAATTCGTCACTCCACCCGTCGCACCTTGTCTCCAAAATGCCCAAACGAGCCAAAAAAGCATGGCGCAAGAATATCGACCTAGAGGACCTCTACCAAGGCCTCGAAAGGACAAAACAGGAGCTAGCGAGAGGGTATCCTCTTCGTCCCGATTTCAGGCTGATTGCTCTAGTGGAATTGTTCGTGAAAAAGAGGATGGCGAGTTGTACTCTATCGATGAGGTCGGTGGTGTCGTTGAAGAGGCCGTGGATACTACGGCAGTAGAGCCGCCGAAGAAAAGACGTCGACCGCTAAGAGTGGATGAAATCCTCGGGACGGAAACGAAACCAAGTATCCCATCACATATCCCGAAATCGAAACGGCCTGCAAATCCTTCATCCTCACGAAAAAACAAGCCGGTAGAACAAAAGGACACAGCGGAACAACACGCCTACGACGTCTGGAATAAAGTCACCGTCATCCCTGCTCCAGAGAATTTGCCTCCCCCGGCCACGTTAGCGTACTCGATCGCCCTCCCCGCGCAGGCACCCGCGACACTGCGCTCCTCGTCCCGCTTACTGCGTCCCCGTGGTGCGGTGGAGGCAGTGCAAGTTGCGGAGGGCGGCCAATCGTATAATCCCGCTCTAGAAGACTGGGAGGACTTGATTTCGCGAACAGCGAACAAGGAGGAAGAACGGCTGGCGAAGATTGCGTTCCGGGAGTGGGTTCCCGTGCCCCCCGCAGAGGAGGCCGAGACCCCGAACGTGCACGATGACGATGAAGAGGAGGATGAAGAGGGGGAGACACAGGGGGAGACATATTTGGGAAGACCGGTGAAAGTGAAACGCAAAACACAGGCCCAAAGGAACAAACTCCTGCGCCAAAAAGAACACCTCCGTCTCCGCCAACTAGCCCAATCCCTGAAGTCAAAGCATAAACAGATCGCCAGTCTGCCGTCTCTCCTTGCGGACGTGGCACTACGCAAGCCAAGCTCTGGCGGCGGGAAACCGAAAAAGCCAAAGGAATTGCCCGTTGCGCCGCTGGAGGTGCAGCTCTCGGACGAGTTGGCGGAGAGTCTGCGACTGCTGAAGCCGGAGGGGAATCTTTTTAGGGATCGGTATAGGAGTTTTGTGGAGCGTGGGGTGGTGGAGGGACGGTTTTCGGAGAATAGGAAGGGGAGGAAGTTTCCTGTCAAGTATGTTGAGAAGTATGATTATAAGCATTGGGGCAAGTATTATGGCAAGTAATTCGCAACAGATATGAGAGATTTAGATGGTTAATGATGATTCTGGTTATTATGTCCGGCACTAATGATTTGAGAAAGAGTTAATTTGACGAAGCAGAGGACCAAAGATGTGAGATGATACTACATATTTCTATGAGACTAGTGGAAAGATATCACCTGACATGGGCTCTTTAAACTCGTCGATCCATCACCAACCATCGCGATGGTCAAGTTTATCGTCACGCCCGAAATCCGCTCCCTCATGCAGCAATACAACACCCAACTCAGCCTCTCCCCGTCCAATCCCACCTCCCAGCCCATCGACCTCTCCCAGCCCTTCATCGACCACGTCCACCTCTCCCAAATCCTCACCTTCCTGCAATCCACGACCCCTTCTTCCCCGTCCAAACAATCCTATTCCCTCTCCCAAGTCCTCAAATCAACGTCCCTGTACATCGAACCTCCCCCTCCTAAAATACCTGTACACCTTTACTCTCATACAGAAGTTTATTGTAGAATCCCGAGTACGTGGCGCGAATGGAGTTCCTTCGCAAACGTCTCGAACAACATCAATACAACACTATGATTCAGGGGATAATTCCCCCTAAATCAAGTGCATTGTTCGCCCCAGACGACGAGGAGTATTCTGCGGCAGACGCAAAAAGGACAAAAAACCAGCTGTCGGCAGTGATTAATATCCTCTTATCGATGGTGTCGGTGTTTGTCGCTATATTCGTTTGGATGAGGAATTCGCCTGATTACCTGGTAACCCAACCCCCCCCCCCCATTCCCGGCCTCCCCTTGTCACAAATACTGCTTTTTCTTGTTCATTTCCCACGAATCAGTTGGGGTCTGTTTTGTTTCTGGGCGGGTTCGTTGGGAGGGTTATTAATGATAGCGCGTGCTATGGAGTTTGTTCTTTGCAATGGTGGTAGGCGCGAGCGAAGCAGGATTATACTGTCTACACTGGTGGAATGTCGAGAAAAGTCAGAGGACAGAGGAAATTCGGAAACGGGAGAAGAGAGCTGCGCAAAGGGTGGTTACGAGGGATAAGAAGGTGCAGTGAGATGGATCGCGGGTGAGACACGGGGATGGAGATTTGCATGCCGGGGGCGAAATTTATTGAGATGCATGGCGACTGGGAATAGGCGGGGGGATTGGGGGAAGGGTGAACTGACGAGAAGGAGAGTGTGATATCCCGGTATTGGAAATAGAGGTTATGTACAGTCAAAGTAGTTTGAGAAAGATTCCCCGGATAGGATTCTTATAAATTTACTCATCACAAAGACATCAAGTCCGAGAATCCCTCCATGTGCTCCCTTCCAAAAGCGAGCCCTTGAATCGTGCAATCTCTCGACTTACTCCTGTCCGCACAAGTCAATGCCCTTGCTCAGCCAATCCATCTACATCAACATGCTTCAATGCTGCTTTCACAGCTGCTTCTTCCACTGAGCGCGCCACATCCGATAAGGCAATTTCCAGTCCCTCGGTTGTCGTACAAAAGGATCGAAATCGACTTTCTCCAACCACTCCAAATACACCCGTGCCGAAACCTACCATTACCCCCATCCCCAACCCAATCCTCTTCCACCCACAAAACTAAAACACAAAACCACTCAATCTCACAAACGGGGTCTTTCACAACACACAACTCAGGGGGGCTTACCGCCGTCAAAAAAGCCGGAAACGCCGCATTCAGAAGATCGCTATCTTTCACCCTCAGATCGTCGATGTATCCCCCCGCAGTGTTCAAATGGTCTCGCGCCCGGGTGGCCACCTCGAGGACCACGTCCCGCAGTCCAGGGGCCTCGGGGCCCATGCGAAACACCGATTCCTGCACCAGGTTGTGTTTTAGACAGAGGTCCAGCGGGAGCGGGAGTTCGTTGTGTTTTAGGCGAAGGGGGATGCCGCGCAGGGTGGTTAGGATGCCGATGCAGAGGGAGAGGTGCGAGGAGATGTGGTCTAGTTGCAGGGAGGTGAGGGACATGGATTCGAGGAGGAGGTAGTGCAGGGGCGTTGTGGTGCGGGAGAGGTGTGTTTCTAGGGATTCTATGGTTGGGAATGGGGGAGGAACAAGAGACGCAGACTACTACTGTTAATAAGTCGACAGTACACAAACAGAACACAACAACAACACAATGCTTAAAACAAGAGTAGCAGACACAAGGAAACAACAAAGACGACCTACCCTCTCAGAAACCATACTCTGAAAAAACGATTTCGTCAACCTCACGCCGCTATGATTCACCACCTCCGCCAACAAAATACTAACGGGCTCCCGCTTGGGACAGCGGCGGTAACAATCCTCCAGCGCATCCCGCCAAAACTGCATCCTCATGACCCGCGCCGCAGCATTCGAAATAGTATCCGGAATGAGCGCCATCTCAATATTCAGGGCCCGGATCGCGAGGTGCGCATCCCGTGACGAGGGGGGGAGGAAGGCCGTTTGCAGGTATGCTGGGTAGTCGTGTTTTTGGAGCAGGGATTGGCAGTACTTGCGGGAAGAGGATAGGGTTGGGGCGGCGGAGGAGTGTCGGATGGATTGAATGTGAGGGCGGCGAGGCAGCGGTCGCGGCGGTCGTGGTTTGAGCATGGCAAGTGTTGATGATGGTCGAGAATGATCTTCGCGAATTTTGTGCGTGCAGCTCGCAAATCTCAGCGCTCAGATACGTCCCAGAATATATCTTGTTTCAAGCAGCAAGTTCAAGGAACGGGTCGGTGCACTCAATAGTAATTGGAGAATGTTTAGTTCCTCAAATTGACTCGGTCAATGCGACTAGACTGCAAGAACGCAGCTAATACTAGACAATGCACCCCTGACTCGAAGTCCAAATGCATACAAAAATGCAAATGAACGCTTCCCTCTTATTTCACTACTCAATCCGAATCAACACACATCTCTAGAAATGCAGCCATCGTAAAGAACGCATCATTCCCTGCATTATGCAACTTATCCTGCCGATAATACGGCACCTCCAACTCCTCACACATGCTCTCCAAGCTCACTTTCCGTCCATTAACCCGACTCATATGGGAAGGACAGGGAAACAGGTCGGGACTGGGGTTGGGTACCTCACCCGCCTCAAAACGCCTACTCAGAGAAGTCCTCATCGTGACATTCCTCGTAAATCCATGCCTCACTTCCCCAGTATCAGTGAACCACCATTGCGCGTATGTTTTGTTAATTCTGTGGATGCATGAGTGGACCAGGTGGGACGGTGTTGGGCGGGAGATGAGTTGCATTAACAGAACGCACAGAAGCGAGTTGATTTGTTTATTGTGGTTTTGTGAAAGACGATGGAGGCGGGACTATGTCGCGCGCAAGGTTAGTAAGTAGTCAGGGGGGATGGGTTCGGGGGGGGGGGGGGGTGGGGGGCGAA
>Ga0302325_10017001_pt1 | contig 15392 bp, 19 predicted proteins | sample Palsa_T0_2_FD_201948 | JGI IMG/M metagenome (GOLD analysis project Ga0302325, IMG submission 201948) | Peat permafrost microbial communities from Stordalen Mire near Abisko, Sweden - Palsa_T0_2 | ecosystem: Environmental > Terrestrial > Soil > Palsa > Peat permafrost | place: Sweden: Abisko...
CACCGCCCTCAACCTCGACGACCGGCCGATGACGGCCGACGAGCTGGCGGCGGCGATGCAGGGGGCCGACGTCCTGGCCTCGACGATCACCGATCGGATCGACGCGCCGCTGATCGCGCGGGCCGGCGAGCGGCTGAAGCTCATCGCCAATTTCGGCGTCGGCGTCGACCACATCGATGTCGCCGCCGCCAACGCCCGCGGGATCATCGTCACCAACACCCCGGGGGTTCTGACCGAGGACACCGCCGACCTCACCATGGGCCTGGTCCTGGCGGCGGCGAGGCGCGTCGTCGAGGGCGCCAACGTCGTCCAAGCTGGCGAATTCCATGGCTGGAGCCCGACCTGGATGCTCGGCCGGCGACTCTGGGGCAAGCGGCTGGGCATTGTCGGCATGGGCCGTATCGGCCAGGCCCTGGCCAAGCGGGCGCGGGCCTTCGGTCTGGCCATCCACTACCATAACCGCAAACCCGTCAGTCAACGGATCGCCGAGGAACTCGAAGCCACTTACTGGGAAAGCCTCGACCAGATGCTGGCGCGCATGGACGTGGTCTCGGTCAATTGTCCGCATACCCCCGCAACCTACCATCTGCTGTCGGCCCGTCGCCTCAAGCTCCTCCAGCCGCACGCGATCCTCGTCAACACCGCCCGCGGCGAGATTCTCGACGAGGCGGCGCTGGCCGGCATGCTTCAGCGCGGCGAACTGGCCGGCGCGGGTCTGGACGTCTACGAGCACGAACCGGCGGTCAATCCCAAACTCCTGAAGCTCCCCAACGTCGTCCTCCTGCCCCACATGAGCTCGGCGACCATCGAGGGTCGAATCGACATGGGCGAGAAGGTGATCATCAATATCCGCACCTGGATGGACGGCCACAAGCCCCCCGACCGCGTCATCCCCTCGATGCTTTGAGGCGTGGAGATCAGTCCGGCGGGTTGTACTTTTCGATGAAGGCCACGCTGGCGGTGAGCATCTGGGTGCGGGTCGCCTCGCGGGAAAGCCAGTGGTCCTCCGAAGGAAGCGCGATCAATTCCACGTTCTTGCCGGCCGATTTCAGCGCCGCCTGCATCGCGGTCGACTGGACCGGCGGAACGACGGTGTCGTCCTTGCCGTAGATCAGCAGCACCGGCGCGTCGGCGCGGGCCGCGAAATGGACCGGCGATGTCTCGCTCAGCGATCCGCCGCCCATGTAGAGCGCGTCGCTGCGGGTCGCCGCCGATTCCACGCCGTAGGTCTGCGCAACGTAGTACCGGAGCGCGCCAAGGTCGCTGACGCCGCCCACCGACACGGCGCAGCGATAAAGTCCCTGCTGCAGCGTGACGCCGGCCAGCGCCGCGTAGCCGCCATAGCTCCCGCCGACGATGCAGGCGCGCTTGGGATCGACCAGGCCCTGACGCGCCAGCTCGGCCATGCCATCGGAGATGTCGGTCTGCATCTTGCGCCCCCACTGGCCGTAGCCGGCGTCGCGGAACGCCTTGCCGTAGCCATCCGAGCCGCGGAAATTGGGCTGGAATACCGCATAGCCCCGTGATGCGTAGGCCTGCGCCCACCAGTCGAAGCCGGCGTAATCGCGCGCCTCCGGGCCCCCATGGGGCAGCACGATCAGCGGCAGGGCCTTGGCGGCGCGGCCCGGCGGCAGAGTGAGGACACCTTCCATCGCCAGGCCGTCGGCGGCCTTGTAGGGGACGATCCGCACCTCGCCGACGTCGGCCAAGAGGATCTTGGGGTGAAGCCAGCCGACCGCCTCGGCCTTGCCGGCCGCAATGTCGACGAGGAAATAGGTGCCCGAATCCTGCGCTCCGGTGGTCAGAACGATCATCTTGTCGAGATTGGAGGTCGCGGCGACCAGCTCCACGATCTCGCCTGGGAACGCCTTCTTCAGCTTGTCGAACTTGGCCTGAAGGGTCTGGTCGAAGAGGATCGTCTCGGGCTGATTGTCATTGGTGACGCCGCCGATCAGGAGTCTCGAGACCGGGTCCCGCAACAGAGATTTCATCGACCGGCCATGAAACGGCGCAACGCCGGGGCCGCCACGGTGGAGATACTCGATCAGCGACCAGTCGCCGTCCTCGCCCGGCTGCTGGACCAGAACGCTTCCTTCGGTGCGGCCCAAACCGACGATACCCACGTCGCCGGCGGGATCAATGAGCCGTTGGATGGGCTTGCCGCTCGCCGGGTCGGTATAGAGGAGCCACTCCCCGGTAGGCCCGTAGTAGGAACTCTCGCCGACCACGGCGCCATCGGAACCGACCACCCAGTCGTAGTAATAGCGGGCGACGCCGCCCGAGACCTTCTCCGGATCGCCGTTGTCGAGATCGACCTTGTAGAGATCGATGATTCCGCGATCGGCGTAGTTGACGCCCCGGTCGAAGTCGGCCATCGCCGCGCCGCCGCCCTGAAGGGTCTCGCCGCCGAAATAGCCGAACGTGCGGCCGCCGATATGGGCCAGGCCATACCAACGGTAGGTGGCATGGAGGATCTTCTGCTGGCTGCGGAAGATCTGCACCGCCTTGCCGGTCGTGATGTTCAGCACCAGCGATTGGAAGAATTCGCCCTTGGCTATCGCCGCGCCGGGATCGATGACGATGGAGGTGCTGACGGTGAGGAGGACATGGTCGTCGTCGAGCCACGCCACCTCCCGGACCTTGTTGCTCCCGACAGCAGCGGCCACCACGACCGGTCCGCCGACCTGCTGAACCACGATCTTTCGGGCGTCGCCGTCGACGGCGATGTAGGCCAGGTCGCGCCCGGACGGCGAGAGATCCATGTGTTCGACCGCCGGCAGCCTGCCGTATTCCTCGATCGGCGGGGCCGCCATCGCGGAAGAACCCGCGGTCGCCGAGGCCATTGCCAAGGCGAGGATCCAGACATTTCGCATCGCGCCGCCCCCAAGGAAGTCGATCTAACGCCGACCCGAACCACTCATCCTAAAGCCCATTCGCCTGCGGACGAAATCGGGCCGCACCGCCCCTCGACCCGCACACCAGGCACTCAGGATCGGCGCCGATCCGGACCGTGCGGGACTCGGCGGCCAGGGCGTCGAGGATCAGCAGCCGGCCGACGAGGGCCTCGCCGGCCCCGGTGACGAGCTTGATCGCCTCCAGCGCCATCATCGAGCCAATGATCCCGGCCAGCGCCCCGATCACCCCGACCGCCGCGCAGGTCTCCGCGTCCGGCGGCGCCTCGGGGACCAGACACCGGTAGCAGGGCCGACCCTGGAACACCGCGACCTGGCCGGTCCAGCGGCCGATCGCGCCGCTGACCAGGGTCCGCCGCTCGGCGACGCAGGCGTCGGCGATCGCCAGGCGGGTGGCGAAATCGTCGGTCCCGTCGAGGACGATGTCATAGGCCGCCACCAGTTCGCGCGCGTTCTGCGCCGTCACCGTCAGGCTCACCGCGTCGACCGCCGTGTTGGGATTGATCGAGGCGAGCCGCGCGGCGGCGGCGTCGACCTTCATCGCCGCCAGGTCCTGGGTCCCGTAGATCACCTGGCGCTGGAGGTTGGAAAGGCTGACGTGGTCTGGATCGGCGAGCGCGATCCGCCCGACCCCGGCGGCGGCGAGATAGAGCGCTGCCGGCGCGCCGAGGCCCCCGGCGCCGACGATCAGGATCCTGGCGGCCTTCAGCTTCTGCTGGCCCTGTCCGCCGATCTCGCGCAGCACCAGATGCCGGGCGTAGCGCTCGACCTCCTCGTCGGAAAAACTCATCCGCCTTGACCAGGCCCCTCCGCGCCGCCACATCGGCGGCGATGCGATCGGCCTTTCCCGACTGGCATGGGACCACCATTCTGGCCGTTCGCAAGGCCGGATCGACCGTGGTCGCCGGCGACGGCCAGGTTTCCATGGGCCAGACCATCGTCAAGGGCAACGCCCGCAAGGTGCGACGCCTGGCCGGCGGCAAGGTCGTGGCCGGCTTCGCCGGCGCCACCGCCGACGCCTTCACCCTGATCGAGCGGCTCGAGGCCAAGCTCGACCAGTATCCTGACCAGCTGGCCAGGGCCTGCGTCGATCTGGCCAAGGACTGGCGGACCGACCGCTACCTTCGCCGCCTCGAGGCGATGCTGATCGCCGCCGACGCCACCGCCATCTTTACCCTTTCGGGGGCCGGCGACGTCCTGGAGCCGGAGAGCGGCGTCGCCGCCATCGGCTCGGGCGGCGCCTACGCCCTCGCCGCCGCCCGGGCCCTGATCGATTCGCCGATGACCGCCGAGGAGATCGCCCGCCGGGCGATGGCGATCGCCGCCGAGATCTGCGTCTACACCAACACCGAGTTGACGCTCGAGCGGATCGAGAGCGGATGAGCGAGTTCACGCCGCGCGAGATCGTCCTGGAGCTCGACCGCTTCGTCGTCGGCCAGGCGGACGCCAAGCGGGCGGTGGCCGTGGCCCTGCGCAACCGCTGGCGCCGCCGCCGCTCGCCCGAAGACATCCGCGACGAGATCATGCCCAAGAACATCCTGATGATCGGGCCCACCGGCGTCGGCAAGACCGAGATCGCCAGGCGGATGGCGCGGCTCGCCCAATCGCCGTTCCTCAAGGTCGAGGCGACCAAGTTCACCGAGGTCGGCTATGTCGGCCGCGACGTCGACCAGATCATGCGCGACCTCGTCGAGATCGCCGTCGCCATGATCCGCGATAAGCGCCGCGCGGCGGTGAAGGTCCGCGCCGAAAAGGCGGCCGAGGAGCGGATCCTGGACACCCTTGTGGGACCCGGCGCCGGGCCCGCGACTCGCGAATCCTTCCGCGCCCGGCTGCGAGGCGGCGAACTCGACGACAAGGAGGTGGAGCTCAGCCTCGCCGAGACCGCCTCGCCGCTCCAGGGTTTCGATATTCCCGGCCAGCCGGGCGCGTCGCTCGGCGTCCTCAATCTCTCCGAGATCATGGGCAAGGCCTTCGGCGGCCGCACCAAGACCCACAGGACCACGGTCGCCGGCGCCTGGGCGCCGCTGATCGCCGAGGAGAGCGACAAGCTCCTCGACCAGGAAGCCCTAACCCAGGAGGCGGTCGAACTGGCCGAGAACGACGGCATCGTCTTCATCGACGAGATCGACAAGGTCGCCTCCAAGGCCGAGCGGGCCGGTGCCGACATCTCGCGCGAAGGCGTCCAGCGCGACCTGCTGCCGCTGATCGAGGGGACGACCGTCTCCACCAAGTACGGGCCGGTGAAGACCGACCACGTGCTCTTCATCGCCTCGGGCGCCTTCCACGTCGCCAAGCCGTCGGACCTGCTCCCCGAGCTCCAGGGCCGCCTGCCGATCCGGGTCGAGCTGAAGGCCCTGACCCGCGAGGATCTGCGCCGGATCCTCACCGAGCCCGAAGCCAACCTGATCCGCCAGCACCAGGCGCTGCTGGCGACCGAGGGGGTGACCCTGACCTTTTCCGAGGACGCGATCGACGCCCTGGCCGACGCCGCCGAGGCGGTGAACGCCTCGCTCGAGAACATCGGCGCGCGGCGGCTTCAGACCGTGCTCGAGAAGGTCGTCGAGGAGATCAGCTTCCACGCCGGCGACGGCGGCGCCTCGGAGATCGCCATCGACGGCGACTATGTCCGCGACCGCGTCGGCGAACTCTCGCGCAACGCCGACCTCTCGCGCTTCATCCTCTGACGGCGCTGGCCTTCTAGAGGCGCCCGGTCCTGGCGCGCATGATCGCGCCGTCGAGGGCCTGGCAGAAATCGAGCCGCTCGCGGCGGCTGAGCGAGCGCGCCACCGCGACCTCGCGGCTGGAGAGGCGCAGGCGAAGGTCGGTCTCGTCCTCAGCCTCGCCGATCAGGGAGACCCTGGTGAAGGCGGTCGGCGAGGACCAGACCATCTGCGCCCCCTTCGAGGTCTCGAGCATCACCCGGACCTCGCGGGCGCTCACCTGGATCCGCTCGACGCTGGCGGCGGCGCGGCGGCTGAAGGCCAGCGCGACCACCACCGCGACGGCGTCGAGGGCCAGGAACACCGGCACCGGCCCCGCGCCCATGGCCACGAACACCACCGCGGTCACGGCGTTGATGAAGGTGAGGATCGAGATGAGGATGATGAAGCCGCGCCGCGACAGCGATCGGTGCGGCGTGATCACCGCGTCCATGAAGAGCGGACCATCCATCCTCTCCCGACAATAGCGTCCGCCCGCCGCTTGGCCAGACGTTGAAAGCCGGCCATGGTCTTAAGGATGAAGCTGCCCAGGAAGAGCCCCAGGGTGACGCCGCGCGAGCGTCGGCGGATCGCCGAGATCTTCGATCGCTTCGCCGCCGCCACCCCCGAGCCCCGGACCGAGCTCGCCTACGCCTCGCCCTTCATGCTGCTGGTGGCCGTGGTGCTCTCGGCCCAGGCGACCGACAAGGGCGTCAACGCCGCGACCCCGCGGCTCTTCGCCATCGCCGACACTCCGGCAAAGATGGTCGGCCTCGGCGAGGCGGCGCTTATCCCGCTCATCGCCTCGATCGGGCTCTTCCGCACCAAGGCGAGGAACGTCGTCGCCCTCTCGCGGATCCTCGAGGAGAAGTACGGCGGCGAGGTGCCCCTGAACCGGGAGGCGCTGCAGTCACTACCGGGCGTCGGGCGCAAGACCGCCAGCGTCGTCCTGAACGAACTCGGCGCCGAGGCGGCGATCGCGGTCGACACCCACGTCTTTCGCGTCGCCCACCGGCTCGGCCTCTCCAAGGGGAAGACGCCCGACCAGGTCGAGGCCGACCTGACGCGGGTCGTGCCCAAGGACCGCCTCAGCCGCGCCCACCACTGGCTGATCCTTCACGGCCGTTACGTCTGCGTGGCGCGGAAGCCCCGGTGCGCCGAATGCCTGGTCGCCGATCTCTGCCCCTCGCGGGAGCTGTTCCTGGGCGCCTGAACCTCAACGCCCGCCCTCGTCAGCGCAGCCGCCTTGCTGTAGGTCGCCGTGCGCGCGCCCCGCGCGGCTTCTTTAGAAGAACCGCATGCCCAGCCTCTACGACGTCGCCGCCATCGGAAACGCAATCGTCGATGTCATCGCTCCGGCGTCCGAGGCCTTCCTCGAGGCCGAGGGCCTGGCCAAAGGCTCGATGATGCTGATCGACGAGACCCGGGCGCTGGCGCTCTACGGACGGATGGCCGGCGGCGTCGAGGCCTCCGGCGGTTCGGCCGCCAACACCGCCGCCGGGGTGGCGAGCTTCGGCGGCCGGGCCGCGTACCTCGGCAAGGTCGCCGACGACCAGCTGGGCGAGGTCTTCGCCCACGACATCCGCGCCATCGGCGTCGACTTCCGCGCTTCGCCCCTCGAGGGCCGCCCGGCCACCGGCGCGTGCCTGATCAACGTCACCCCGGACGGCGAGCGGACCATGTGCACCTATCTTGGGGCCGCGATCGAGCTTCGCGACACCGACATCGACCAGGAGGTCGTCGAGGGCGCCAGCGTCCTCTACCTCGAGGGCTATCTCTTCGATCCGCCCGAAGCCCGCCGGGCCTTCGCCAAGGCGGCGGGGCTCGCCCGCGGCGCCGGGCGGACCATTGCGCTGAGCCTCTCCGACGCCTTCGTCGTCGAACGCCATCGCGAAGCGCTCCTCGGCTTCATCGAGGGCCAGGTCGACATCGTCTTCGCCAACGAGAGCGAACTGAAGTCGCTCTTCCGGACCGACGACTTCGACGCCGCCGCCAGGTCGATTGGCGCGATGACGAAGATCGCCGCCGTGACCCGGGGCGCGGCCGGCTCGGTTGTACTCGCCGAGGGCGCGATCATCGCCGTCGAGGCCTTCCCGGTCGAAAAGGTCGTCGACACCACCGGAGCGGGGGACCAGTACGCGGCCGGCTTTCTCTTCGGTCTCGCCGGCGGCCGGCCGCTCGAGTCGTGCGGTCGTCTCGCCTCCCTCGCCGCCTCCGAGGTGATCTCCCACTACGGACCGCGCCCGCAGGCATCGCTGCGGCAGCTCGCGACCGCAAAGGGGCTATGAAAATACCATGGCGAGGACAGCAGAAGTCCAAAGAGTGACCAAGGAAACGACCATCAGGACCCGCCTGGACCTCGATGGAACGGGAAAATCGGCCATCAGCACGGGCATTGGCTTCTTCGACCACATGTTGGAGAGCTTCGCCCGCCACGGCGGATTCGACCTGGAAATCGAGACCCGCGGCGACCTGCACATCGACATGCACCACACAGTCGAGGACACCGGCATCGTCCTTGGCCAGGCGCTGCGCCAGGCTCTCAACGGATTCAATGGCATACGCCGCTTCGGCCACGCCTACATCCCCATGGACGAAACCTTGACGAGGTGCGCCGTCGACCTTTCCAACCGCCCCTACCTGGTCTGGCGCGTCGCCTTCTCCCGACCCAAGGTCGGCGACATGGACACTGAATTATTTAAGGAATTCCATCACGCCCTGGCCATGAACGCCGGCGCCTGCGTGCACCTGGAAACCCTCTACGGCGAGAACTCGCACCACATCGCCGAGAGCGGCTTCAAGGCGCTCAGCCGGGCGCTGCGGGCCGCGGTGGAGATCGATCCCAAGACCGCCGGGGCCGCCCCCTCGACCAAAGGCACGCTCTAAGCGATTGGTTTACATGGAGAATGTTGTTCTGATAGACTATGGCTCGGGCAACTTGCGCTCGGCCGAAAAGGCGCTCCAGGTGGCGGCGCAGAGCCTCCCGACGTCGCCACAAATCGTGACCACGAGCGATCCGGAGCTCATTTCCAAGGCCGACCGGCTGGTTCTGCCCGGCGTCGGCGCCTTCGCCGCCTGCATGACCGCCCTTAGGTCCCGGCCCGGCCTCATCGAGGCGTTGAACCATGCGGTTCAAGACCGCGGCGCCCCGTTCCTGGGGATCTGTGTTGGGATGCAGCTGATGGCGGCCCGCGGGCTCGAGTTCGGCCAGACCCCGGGTCTGGGTTGGATCGGCGGCGAGGTGCGCCGCCTGGCGCCCGCGAGGCCGCGGCTAAAGGTTCCGCACATGGGCTGGAACACCCTCGAGGGGGGCCTCGACGACGATCTCTTCGCCGGTTTGCCGCCGGGAACCCACATGTATTTTACCCACTCATACGCCTTCTTCGCAGCCGATCGCGCCGACGTGGCGGCCTGGACTACCCACGGGGAAACGTTCCCCGCCGCCGTGCGGCGCGGCAACCTGGCTGGCGTCCAGTTTCACCCGGAGAAGTCCCAGGGCACCGGAGCTCGGTTGCTGGCCAACTTCCTCGCGTGGCGGCCGTGATCCTCTATCCGGCCATCGATCTGAAGGACGGCCAGTGCGTGCGCGTCGTGGGCGGGGACTTCTCCACGGCCACAGTGTTCAACGCCTCCCCCGCAGATCAGGCCCTGCGCTGGGCTGCTGCGGGCTTTTCCTGGCTCCATGTCGTCGACCTCGACGGCTCGGTGGAAGGGTGCGCAGTCAACGAGAGCGCTGTTCGCGCAATCCTTGCCGCCGTCTCGGCCCCGGTCCAATTGGGCGGGGGCATCCGTTCCCTCGCCAATGCGCAGATGTGGATGGACGCGGGCGTCAGCCGTGTGATCCTCGGCACCGCCGCGGTGGAGAACCCGGAGCTGGTGAAGACGTCCGCGCGCCGATGGCCTGGACGCATCGCGGTCGGAGTCGACATCAGACAGGGCAAGGTCGCCGTCCAAGGTTGGACACGCGATACAACGCTCGATGGCGCCGAGCTCGCGCGACGGTTCGAGGACGCAGGCGTCTGCGCCCTTGTCGTGACCGACATCGATCGCGACGGCGCCCAGATCGGTTTCGCCATCGAAGTCTTTGGCGCTATCGCTGACGCCGTCTCTATTCCGGTGATCGCCGCGGGCGGCTTGGCGTCTGCCGACGACATCCGCCGCTTGCGCGCCCGGGCCGGAACGCCCATCGCCGGCGCCGTCCTTGGCCGCGCCCTTTTCGCGGGCGCAATAGACCCTGCCGAGGCTCTGGCGGCGGCGGTCGCCTGATGCTGAAGGTCCGGGTGATCCCCTGCCTGGATGTGAGGAACGGCCGCGTGGTCAAGGGCGTGAGCTTTGTCGATCTGCGCGACGCCGGCGATCCGGTCGAGCAGGCCGCGGCCTACGACAAAGCCGGCGCCGACGAGTTGATGTTCCTCGACATAACCGCCAGTCACGAGGGTCGCCGCGCGATCCTGGACGTGGTGGCGCGCACGGCCGATGTCTGCTTCATGCCGCTATCGGTTGGCGGGGGCGTGCGCACCGCCGTCGATGGCCGGACTCTGCTCCGCGCTGGGGCGGACAAGATTTCCATCAACACCGCGGCGGTGGAGAATCGCGATCTGATCTCGGAGTGCGCCGACGCTTTCGGTTCCCAGGCAGTGGTTGTCGCGATCGACGCCCGCCGAGATCGAACGCAGGAAGGAAGATGGTGCGTTTTCACTTACGGCGGTCGCCACGCGACCGACCTCGACGCCGTGACTTATGCAGTGCAAGCCGAAGGCTGCGGAGCGGGGGAGATCCTTCTTACGTCGATGGACGAGGACGGACGAAAGACCGGCTACGACCTAGAGCTGTTGGCGGCGGTGACCAAAGCGGTGAGCGTGCCGGTCATCGCAAGCGGGGGCGCCGGATCCGCGCGCCATCTGATCGATGCCGTGCAGGTGGGTGGCGCCGACGCGGTGCTCGCCGCCTCGGTTTTCCATTTTGACGAGATGAGCGTCGGCTACGCCAAACGGGCGATGGCGGCTGCAGGCATTCCGGTGAGGCTCAGTCTGGAGGGCGATGAGCCATGAGCCGGTTCGCCGAGGTGGTGGAGCGCCTGGCGGCGGTGATCGAGAGCCGTCGTGGGGGGAACCCGATGAAATCCTGGTCGGCGCGCCTGCTCGCCGATCCTACCCTGGCGGCCAAGAAGCTCGCCGAGGAGTCGCTGGAGACGGCCCTGGCTGGCCTACGAGAGGACAAGACCGCGCTCGCCGCCGAGAGCGCGGATTTGATTTACCACTGGCTGGCGGTGCTCGCCGGGGCAGGCGTGACATTGGAAGACGTGGCCGCCCAACTAGAGGCGCGCGAGGGTCGATCGGGCCTCGAGGAGAAGGCTTCTCGCCGCCGCTAAGGCAAACCCGCGCGTCGGAGGGCGACGTAGATGGCGCCGGCGCCGCCATCCTTTCGGCCCGCTTCGGAGATTCCCGCCACCACCGACCGAAGCGGGGGTGCCGCGAGCCATTCGGGAACTCGACGGCGCAGGACGCCCTCCCCGCGCATGCCCTTGCCGGTGACAACGAGGACAGCTCGACCACCGGCCGAGTGGGCCTTCAGGATGAAATGGATCAGAGCGTCGCGGGCGCTGGCCTGGTCAAGGCCGTGCAGGTCTAGCCGCCCGCTGATCGGCTCGGCTCGGCGGCCGATCCGGCGTAGCCTGCCAGGTTCGATAGGTTGCGGCGCAACGGACCGGCCGCCTGAGCCCGGCCGCCGGACCGGCGACGGGTTAGCCCTGGTCCGGGGTTGCGGCCCAATCGGCGCAGGGAGCCCAACGGACGGTGGCGCGCGGCCCTGCAGAGGCCTCACTGTCGCGGTCACCTCCGCCCAGAGATCGGGCTCGAGGCGCCGACCCCGGCGCCTCACGAGCCGCGCCCAGCGATCGGCGCCAGCTGATAGAGCCGAAGCAAATGGCGAACCCGCCCTGCCTCGATCCCCGCGACGTCGCCTTGCCCGAGATACAGGTCGACTCTCGACTCACCCTTGATCGCGGCACCGGAGTCGAGCGCGACCACCAGCCGCCGATAGCTGAGATGGGCGCCCGGAATCGTTGGCGCCGTAGCGTCGAGCCAAAAGAGTTCGCCCAGGTGGTGCGAGGCGAGGTCTACGGCGATCGATCGACCAGGAACCAGCGGCGAGCCCGCCGCACCCACCGGCTCGGCGCCATCGTCGGGCAGGAGGCGGAAGAATACGTAGCGCCGGTCCGTTCCCATGACCGCCTCGGCTGTGGCGCCGCGGTTCGCGGCCAGCCACCGGCGGATATCCTCGGCTGAAGCATCCGCGGCGATGAGTCCCCGGCCTCGCAAGACAGCGCCAATGGCGAGGTAGGGGGCGCCATTGGTCCCGGCGAAGGCCGCCTTCACGCGTGCGCCATCCTCGAAGACAAGCGTCCCCGACCCCTGGACCTGAAGCAGAAAAAGTTCCTCTGGCCGCATCCAGGCAAGCGAATCCGCCGCATCCCTAGCCTCGATCGCCACGCGATCGGCGTAGGGCTCCGCGCCACCGCCTCCCCGATCGGGCGGCGGCAGATCGGCCGGGCGTGGTCGGACCGGTGCTGTGAACTCACCGCAAGCCGTGCGCCGGGCTTCGAAGACGGGTGCGAAATAGGCGGTGAGCAGGCCGGGCTCACGCAAGGGCTCGAGACGGAAGTTTGTTTCTAGAAATCGCCGGGCGGCGGAATCGTCGACGCGCCCAAGCGACTGGGCGCGGGCGCAGACAGCCGACAGGTCCGGCGCGCTCTGTCGGGCGCATGCCTGCCGGAACGCCGCCAGCGCCGCGGCGTGATCGTCGGCGGCCCAGCCCGGAAGATCACGAAAGCTTGGCGCTCTGGGACCGATCGACGTCGCGCATGCAAAAAGGAGCAAGGCGCCCGCTGTGGCGGCGGCGGTCGGGCGCAGTGGAAAAATCACGCCTCGGCGGCGTCGACGTGGATCAGGGTCCAGTTCGGGTCGCGACTCTTGAGGTTGCGTTCGAAGGTCCAGACCTCCGCGGTGCGCTTATCGTCCACCGCGTCGCCCTCCGGGCCGCTCGTGCGGCTGCGGAATTCGGCGAGAAACCGCACCGAAGCCTTGACGATATCGCCGATCAGATCGACCCCCTCGAAATCGGCCCTCGGCGTTTGCAGGAAATCGACGCTCTCCGACCGCCCCTCCTTTTCCCGTTTCTGCATCTCGGCTTCGAAACCTTCCATCACAGTCGGTGAGAGAAGCGGCTTCAGGGTGGTCCGGTCACCCTTAGCGAAGGCGGTGACGATCATTTGATAGGCTTGGCGCGCGCCCTGGAGGAAATGGCCAACATCAAAGCCCGGATCGCGGGCCTTCACCGCCGCAAGTCCACTCAGCGGGGAGCCATCATCGGCGGCGCCAGCTGGTCGTGGGGCCGCCTCGGGCGTCGCGGGCGCCGTCTGGGTCCGAGCCAGCTCGCCGGACCCTCTGCCGACCCTGCGTCCCAGGACAGCGTAAAGCTGGAACAGCACCACTGCCGCGAGAGCCGCCAGAATGACGAGTTCGAGAACCTGCAATTCGACACCGAAGAGACGTGGCCGGAGCGACCGGCCTAATATAGTCCGCTTCAGCCTCGCCGTCAGGCGCCTCGCGTTGCGCCGTGAAGGCGGCCCGTGTTAGCGAGCCCCTTCGCCCTCCAACGGGGCTCCACGGTTGCTCGAGAACGGCCCGCACCCGCATGACCGACGCCAGCAGCGACGTGCCGCCGCAGCATGCCGCGCCTCCGGGCCAGCCGGGGATCCGCATCCTTGCCCAGTACATTCGCGATCTCTCGTTCGAAAGCCCGCGCGCCCCCGAATCTCTGCGCGGAGGGGTCCAACCGCAGATAGATCTCTCCGTGGAGCTCAACGTCCGCGGGCGCGATGACGGTCTCTACGAAGTCGAGATCAAGCTCGTAGCCCGCGCCGTGCGTGAGGCGGAAACGGTCTTTCACATCGAGATCGCCTATGCGGGACTGTTCGAGATTATCGGCGTTCCGCAGGCCGACCTGGAGCCGGTATTGATGGTCGAATGCCCCAGGTACCTCTTCCCGTTCGTGCGGCGTGTGATCGCTGATCTTTCCACCGAAGGCGGTTTCCCCCCCTTCATGCTCGAACCGATCGATTTCGCGGGGCTTTACGCCGCCAGGCGCGCCCAGAGTCAGGGCCAGATCGCCGGCAACGCTTGAGCCCTTGCCGGCTCAATATCCTCAGGCGATGCGTCTGAGCCAGAGCGCTCCGGGGGGTAGTTCCTCACGTACAAAAGCTTCGTGGGCCGTCCGCTCGGACTCGCTGATGCCTGGTTCGAGGGCGCGGGGCCTGGCCCCATAGGTCGCCTGGACGATCACCTGCGAGATCCCGCTGGCGATAGCGCTATCGAGTTGCAGTACTCTCTCGCGACCGCCGCGAAGCTCCAAATAGACGCCGGCGAGCAGCCGCGCGTCCACCAAGGCCCCATGCTTCTCCCGTTCGGCCAGAGAAATCTTGAATCGCTTGCAGAGCGCGTCCAGCGAGTTGGAAAGGTTTGGAAAGCGCTTCTGCGCCAACGTCAGAGTGTCTACCCAACGCTCGGCCCCGAGTTGGGCCCGGCCAGCGCGGTCGAGCTCATGATTGATAAATCCACGGTCGAAGCCGGCGTTGTGGGCAACGATCGGCGCCTCGCCGACAAAGTCGAGAAAGCCGGCGGCCACGTCGTTGTCGGAAAAACGCGGCTTTCCGGTCAGGAAGGTGGTCGAGAGACCGTGGACGCGCTCCGCGTCGGCGTCGATAACGCGCTCGGGGTCGACGTATTTGTGGAAATGACGCCCCGTGGGAATGAGATCGTCAATCTCGACACAGGCGATCTCGATGATCCGATGGCCCTGCCCGGGGTCGAGGCCCGTGGTTTCCGTATCGAGAACGATTTCGCGCGCCATGGCCCGATCAATGACCCGTTTCGGCGCGTTCACGCAAGACTGACAGGATGCCCGCCACCTGGCGCCGAGCGTGTTCAATCCCCTGGCCTGTATCGACGACAAAATCGGCCTTCGCCCGCTTTTCGGCGTCGGACATCTGGGCGGCGAGGATGGCGTCGAACTTTGCCTCGGTCATCCCCTGCCGGGCGAGCACGCGTTCTCTCTGCGTCGCCGCCGGAGCCGACGCCACGACCACGGCGTCCAGGCCGCGCTCGCCGCCGGACTCCAGGAGCAAGGGTATATCCAGGACCACAAACGGCGCCTTTCCCTCCTTGGCGAGATCGAAGAACGTGGCTCGGGCCCCGCGCATCAGCGGCCAGACGATCGCGTTGAGACGTGCGAGGGCGGCCGGATCACTCAGCACCCGTTGGGAAAGGAGCGTCCGATCAACCGCGCCATCGTGGGTGGCGCCTGGAAAGGCCGCTTCAATGGGCGCCACCGCTGCGCCGCCCGGCGCGTAGAGGCCCCGGACCTCGGCGTCGGCGTCGTAGATCTTGGCTCCGGCCTCGGCGAAGAGCGCGGCGGTGGTAGTCTTGCCCATGCCAATCGATCCGGTGAGACCGATCACGATCATTGGTGCGCCATTGCCTGCAGGGCCAGCGCGCGCACGTCGACTGCCGGCGGTTGCTCTCCAAATAGGGTCTCGAAACTTGGTATCGCCTGGCCAATGAGCATGGCCAAACCGTCGACGGTCGGATGTCCCAGACCAGCGGCGCGGTCGAGCAGGGCGGTGAGCGGCGGCCGATAGACCATGTCCATCACCATCGCCGTATTGGGCGCGGCCTCGAGGGGGATGGGTGGGGCGGCGCCTCCATCCTGACCTTGCGGC
>Ga0302325_10017003_pt1 | contig 15392 bp, 14 predicted proteins | sample Palsa_T0_2_FD_201948 | JGI IMG/M metagenome (GOLD analysis project Ga0302325, IMG submission 201948) | Peat permafrost microbial communities from Stordalen Mire near Abisko, Sweden - Palsa_T0_2 | ecosystem: Environmental > Terrestrial > Soil > Palsa > Peat permafrost | place: Sweden: Abisko...
ATTGGCCAGCGCGCTGGAGGAGAGGGCGCGCAAATCCGTTCCGTCAAACCTAATTTCACCGCTGTTGGGCAGGTCCAGTCCGCCCAGGAGGTGTAGGAGCGTGCTTTTCCCGGCGCCGGACGCGCCGCGCAGCGCCAGAAATTCGCCACGGTTGACGGACATATCGATGCCGCGCAAAACTTCGAGCGTGCCTTTGCCCACGGCGTAGCTTTTGTGCAAGCCGCGCGCCGTTACGAGTGGGGCAGGGGCATCATTCATGGCGCAAGGCCTCCACTGGTTGCAATCGGCTCGCTTTCCAGGCCGGGAATAATCCCGCCAAAACGCAAGTGACAAAAGCCGTTCCGCAAATGAACGCTATGTCGCCCGGCTGGATCGAAACCGGCAACTCATAAACGCGGTACACGGAAGCCGGCAACAAATCCGCGTGCGTGACCGTGCGCATGAAGGTCAGGAATTGGTTGCGGTAAGCCAAGGCTAGCATCGCCACGCCAAAACCCAAGCTGACTCCCAGCACCGCCACCACCAGGCTTTGGCTTAGGAACAGCCAAAGAATTTGTTGACGCGTGGCGCCGAGGGCTTTGAGGATGCCGATTTCGCGTGTCTTCTGGACGACAAAAGTAATCTGGCAATTGACGATGCCGAAGGCCGCCACAATCATGATAAAGAAAAGCACGTAAAACATGGTGTTTTTTTCCACGGCCAACGCGCTGAAAATATCGCGGCTTTCTTCAAACCAAGTATAGATCGCCACGTCGGCGGGCAGAACCTTTTCCAATTCATCTTTGACTTTTTCCGCCAGGAAGGGGTCGCGCAACTTGACTTGCAAAGCTTGGGCCGTGCTGTCCGGCATCTTAAGAAGGGCGCGGGCGTCTTCCAGGGAAGAGATCACGACTTCGCTGTTATAATCCGGAAAACCAAGATCGAAAATGCCCCGCACGGTGAAATCCTCTGGCAGCACGACTTCGGCATTTGTCTTGCCGATGCCGGCTTGCATTTTTACCACGCTGCCGGGCGAATAAATGGCGACACGGCTGTTAACATCCAATCCCATGCGGCTGGCAAAGTCCCGGCCCACCAGGAGCCCGTTGTCCGACAGATCGAATGCCCCAGCGACAATGCTTTGTGGCAAAACGCTAACCTTGCCCACACTGGCCGGATCTACCCCGACCAGACCTGGCGCATCCATGGTGGGCTCGCCATCGGACGGTTCCGTTTTGACCAGAACCCGGGTGCGAATAAAAGGAGAGACGCCCAACACGGTTGGGTTGGCGGCGACGATGCGTTGCAAGGCTTCGTAATTGGTCAGGGATTGATTGCGCTCGGCCGAATAGACCTTTAAATGGGCGTTGAATCCCATGATGGTATCGCGCCATTGCTGATCGAAGCCGCTCATCACGGCGATGACAATGATAAGCACCGCCACTCCCAAGAGCACCCCTATAATGGAAATGACGGTGATGACCGAGACAAACGTCCTGCGCGGTCGTAAATAACGGAGAGCTAAAAAAGCCTCAAACGGCAACCTTGACATGCGTTCAAAGGCTAATGAGCCCTTCGTGCTATGTCAACGAGACGGCTGGGCCAAGGCGGCAGTTGAAACGGCATCGACCGGTTTGAATGGCTCGCCCAGGCGGCCATAGTCCAGTTCGTTGGCCGAAAAATGCGCCGGATTTATAATCCTGATGTAGTGGTAGGCGAGGACAATCGTGCCATCAGGATCAATCGATTCAGGCGTGCCATAGACGATGGCCAGCTTGCCTGGCGTGGCATATTTGAGGCCATCGTTTTCTGTGGCATCGGGATCATGGCGAACGGCGTGCCAATGCATGCGGAATTGGCCTTCGCCACGAGGCGAAACCAACAAGCGGAGGCCGTCCATGGTTTCATCCTGTTCCCAATCGAAATAATGATGCTGGAAAACCGTATCCATGCGGAATCTCCCAACCGGATTGGCGGACATATCGTCGCCCGTGACATCGTTGGTGAGAATAATGCCAGCCCAAGCCACGCGCAATTTGCTATAATGATCGAAATCTTTGCGCACGTCCTCGGGATAAACATCCAGACGATCGTTGCCGAATTCGGTCTGTTCATGCTTGGTAACCGGTTTATAGGCCGAGTCCGTGGTGGAGCAGGAAGCCAATAAACCTGCGGCCAACACAGTGAGGATGAGGATCGGTTTCATATGTTTTGTTTAATGTTTATGTTTATTGTGACTATTTGCCAAAACCTTGCTCTTTGAGCCAACGCTTGCATTCACCAGCCCATTCATGCATCTGCTCTTGGTTAGCAGATTTCGTGCCCAAACCCATGCCGTGCGCCCCATGTTGATAAATGTGCAGTTCATACGGGACTTTGCACCGGCTTAGGGCGGCGGCGAATTGCAGGCTGTTTTCCACGGGCACCGCCTGGTCATCGTAAGTATGAAAGATAAAGCACGGCGGCGTGTCTTTGGTCACCTGCAGTTCGTTGGACAATTCCTTAATCAGCTCAGGCGATGGGTCTTTGCCCAACAAGTTGTCCCTTGATCCTCGATGTGTCTCGTCTCCCATCGTTATTACCGCATAACAAAGCACACCTAGGTTCGGTCTGCAACTCAGGCGTTCTACGGGATCAGGCGCATCGGCGTGGCCTGGGTCAAAGTGGGTCAGTAAAGTAGAGGCCAAATGCCCCCCGGCGGAAGAGCCGATGATGCCGATTCGGTTCGTGTCCAATTTCCATTCCACCGCGTTAAAGCGCACCAGGCGCATCGCCCGCGCGGCATCTTCGAGCATCCGGGGATGCCGGTAACCAGACGAGCCAAGCCGATATTTGAGGACAAAGGCGGTAATGCCCTGCTGATTAAGCCAGCGCGCGTAACCCGCGCCTTCATGGTCCGCCAGCATCCCATAACCCCCGCCAGGGCAAATCACCATCGCAGCCCCGGTGGCCAGGGCAGCGTCTGGAAAAAAGACAGTCAGTGTCGGAATGTCCTTGGGCTCCTTCCCTAAAGCGCCCGGGGCGCCGTCCGGCCAGAGGGGCAGGACCGGTTGGGGACTGGTCTGGCCTTGGGCAATCGACATGGCGCAGGCGACAATAGAAAGGCCCGCCAACATGCGCAACACAGATTTCACGGGGGCCAGCATAACGCAAACCGGTCCGCTGAAAAGCATACAATTCATTTTTTCTTGGGCAGGGCACGGGTCGCGCCGGTGGAAATGCCGCCATCGACCAGCAGAGTTTGGCCGGTTACGTACGCGCTGGCGTCGGAGGCCAGGAAAACAATGGCCCCATCAAGGTCTCGCGGTTGGCCCGGACGTTTCAAGGGAATGCGGTCGCACAGGTAACTGACCCATTCCCGATCCTCATACATGACGGCGTTTTGGGCGGTTTTAAACCAGCCGGGGGCCAGACAGTTGACAGTGATGCCGTGAAGACCCCAATCGTCGGCCAGGCTCATGGTCAATTGTTTGACGCCGCCGCGACTCGCGCCGTAGGGACCCAAGCCCGCGTAGCCGGCCACGGCTGTGACGCTCCCAATGTTGATGATACGCCCGTGGCGGCGCGCGATCATGTGCGGGGCGACTGCTTGCGACACGAAAAACGTCCCGCGCAAATTGGTGTCAAGTATGGTGTTCCAATCTTCCCAGGTAACTTCCAAGGCGGGTTTGCGAATATTGCAGCCGGCGTTGTTGACCAAAATATCGATCCGGCCATAGTGCGCCGCCGCGGCCGAGGCCATCTGGCGAATGCTTTTTTCATCCCGCACATCCAACTCCAGCGCCAAGGTGCGACGGCCCATTGATTCCATTTCCTGCTGAAAGGCTTTCAAGGTGTCGGCCCGGCGGCTGGTCAAGACGAGGTCCGCTCCTGCGATCGCGAGGGCGCGCGCAAAATTCTGTCCCAACCCGCGACTGGTGCCCGTGACGATGGCCACCTTTCCTGTCAAATCGAAGATGGAATCGTTCATTTACGGTTGCAGAATGACTTTCACCAGACCCGGCTCCTTGCGATAAAGGCGGTCAAACCATTGCGGCCCTTCCGCGAGCGGCGCGATCGCGCTCAGAAGCGGCGCGGCCTCAATTTCGCCGTTGGCCAGGGCCTCGATACAAGCCGGATACTCGCCGGCCGAAGCGCACGATCCATAAATGGAAAGTTCGCGCGTGACGCAAACTTGCAAGGGGAATTCCACTTTCGGAGCCACATTACCGACTAGCGTCACGGATCCTCCTTTGCGGGCTGAGCGGACAGCGAGATCAACCGTTGCGGGCACTCCGACCGCTTCAAACACGGCGTCGGCCCCATGGCCGTCGGTCCATTCCATAATTTCCCGCAGCGCATTCGGGCCGGATGTAATTGAAGCTGTCGCGCCGAGTGTCCTGGCGAGCGCCAATTTTTCCTGGGCCAAGTCAACGGCGAGGATGCGTTTGCACCCGGCGCGGCGCAAGGACTGTACCAGGAGCAGGCCGATCAATCCCGCGCCAATTACGACTACCGAATCGGACGCTTTGACGGCGGCGCGGCGCAGGGCGTGAAAAGCGATGGAAAGAGGTTCGGCCAAGGCGGCGTGTTCGAAGGGCAGGGCATTCGGCAACCGGTAAAGGACGCGTTGCGGAACAGTGACAAATTGGGCCAAAGCACCGTTCTGACGATACTCATCACAGGAAACACCCAACACGCGGCGCTGATTACAAAGATTGATTTGACCTTGACGGCAAAATTCGCACTCTCCGCAATAAATCGTGGAATCAAAAGTCACCCGCGCTCCCGGCTCCCAAGCGACCGCCTTTGGCCCCGCTTCAACCACGACACCGGCCGCTTCGTGACCCATGATGATCGGCGGTTTCCGGCGGCCTGTGCTGCCGTCCATGCCATGCACGTCGCTGCCGCAAATGCCGCATGCCTTCACGGCGACGAGGACTGAATCCGCCGCGACGGACGGCGTCGGCACGTCCTCCAGGACGAAGCGGTTATACTCTTTGAGAGTCAGTGCAAGCACGCGCGCAGCTTAGGCAGAAATCAGGCCGGACTGGAAATGAATTTTGAAACGAATTGCCCGGCCGCCGCGAACCAGTTACGGTGACACGGTGGATGAATCATTGGACACAATCGGCATCATCGCTGGTAACCGCTCTTTGCCGCTGGCCTTTGCGGAACAAGCCAGAATGCAGGGAGTCAAACGGCTGGTGGCGGTGGCCTTCGAAAACGAAACCAATCCCGATCTGACAAAATTGGTGGACGACATCGTCTGGCTGAAAGTGGGGCAATTATCCAAAATGATTGATGCCTTCACCAAGCGGGGCGTCACGAAGTGCGTGATGCTGGGTCAGATCGCGCCGAAAAATTTATTTGACGTCAGGCCGGACATGCGCTCGCTGGGGCTGCTGATGAAGTTAAAGGAACGCAACGCGCATTCCATTTTCGGGGCCATAGCCGACGAATTGAAAAAGGATGGAATTGAATTGATCGAGCCGGTGCCCTGGCTGCGTCCGCTTATGCCGGAAGGCGGATTCGTCCTCGGACCCGCGTTGTCGGAAGCGCAAAGAGAAGATGCGGCTTTTGGTTTTCGCATCGCCAAGGAAATCTCGCGCCTGGAAATTGGCCAGACGGTGGTGGTCAAAGAAGGGACAGTACTGGCAGTGGAGGGATTTGAGGGCACGGACGCTTGTTTGCGGCGCGGCGGCGAATTGGCTGGAGGCAAAGGAGCTGTGGCCGTCAAAGTGGCCAAGGAAAAGCACGACTTGCGTTTTGACATTCCTTGCGTAGGGGCGCGCACGGTGGAAGCGTGTCAGGCCGCGAAAATTTCCGCGCTCGCCTTCGAAGGCGGGAAGACTTTGTTGTTGGAAAGACCGGAAGCAGAAACGCTGGCGAAGAAATATAAGATTACGCTCGCGGCTTGGTTGTAGAAAAATTGACGTGCCTGACAGTTTTTTCATTGTAAACTCAAATCATGCTATTCAAGAAATTGAAAGTAGCTGGGTTGCTTTCATTTGGTCCTGACGGAGTAGATCTGCCGTTGAGGAATCTAAATGTTTTTATTGGGTCGAATGGTTCGGGAAAATCCAACTTCTTGGAAGTCTTGAGCCTTTTGAAGGCAGCCCCTCGCAGCTTGCCCGATCCCGTTAAGGAAATGGGCGGAGTCAAGGAGTGGCTTTGGAAAGGAAACCAGTCAGGAAAAGAAGCAACGGTCGAAGCCGTGGTCGAGAATCCGAAAGGCAAGATGGCATTGCGTCATTTCCTGGCAATTCGTGAGCACGGGGGGCGTTTTGAGGTTGTTGATGAGCGGATCGAAAATGAGAACCCGCATCCAGGGAAACCGCAGCCTTATTTCCATTACAATTTTGGGCGCGGCTTTCCGATTTTGAAGGATCACAAAGAGGCCGAACGCCGGCTTCAACGAGAACAAGTAAAGCCGGAAGAGTCCATTTTGTCTCAAGTTAAAGACCCAGAGAGGTACCCTGCCTTAACGCAATTGCAGGACAATTACTCGCAACTGCGTTTGTTCAGAAACTGGTCATTTGGGCCCGCTGCAGCGCTTCGCAAGGAACAAAGTGCAAACGGGCGGAACGATTTTCTTGCCGACGGAGGTGACAATTTGGCGCTGGTCCTGTGGAAGATAAAAACGCACCTCAAGAAAGATCTGCGCGCCGGTTTGGCTCAACTTTACCAGGGAATCATTGATTTGGACGTTCAAGTGAACGAAGGTGCGGTCCAGTTGTTCTTGGAGGAGGAAGGAGGAAGGCAGATTCCAGCGACAAGGTTGTCCGACGGCACCTTGCGTTATCTGTGTTTACTCGCCATTTTACTTCATCCCGATCCCCCACCACTAATTGCGATAGAGGAACCCGAGCTTGGTCTGCATCCGGACGTGCTTCCCCACATCGCGAAGTTGTTGATGGAATCGTCTAAAAGAACACAATTGCTCGTCACAACGCATTCACAAATGATTATTGACGCACTTGGAGAGCAGCCGGAATCCGTGATTGTTTGCGAACGAACAGAGGGATCTTCGACCTTCACACGTTTGAGTGAAACGCACTTACGGGAATGGTTGAAGAAATATTCTTTGGGCAAGCTGTGGAGCATGGGGGAGATAGGGGGCAATCGATGGTAAAGATATTCGTGGAAGGCGGAGCGCAAGATTCCAACTTGGCGCGCATGCTGTGCAGGCAGGCGTTCAGCCGATTCTTTGAGGCAGACCCTATTTTGAAAAATAAACGCCCAAGAACGGTTCCTTGCGGAGGCCGCAAAGCGGCGTATGACGCATTTGTGACAGAAATGCGGAACCCAACACCGGGCTATCGACCGCTCTTGTTAGTTGACAGCGAAGGGCCCGTGCTTGGACAAAAAGGGGTTTGGGAGCATTTAAAATTTCGTCCTGGAGACCGTTGGGACAAACCTGAGAATGTTGCCGATAATCAAGCATTCCTAATGGTGCAGGTCATGGAAACTTGGTTCATTGCGGATCGCGAGGCCATGAAGCGCTTTTTTGGCACGAACTTTAAGGATAAGGCGATTCCGACATGGCCGGATTTGGAGGATGTTCCTAAAGAAAGGATTTACACCTCAATCGAGGGAGCCACGGTCGACTGTGGACCTAAAAGATACGCCAAAGGCAAGATTTCCTTTGATCTATTGGCGACAATTTCTCCTGCCAGAGTTGAAGAGACGTGTCCGCACGCCAAGAAGCTGTTTGCAGCTCTGAGGAACTTTGACTGACAAGCTTGCGTCACTACAAGGGATAGTGTTCAATTCATGGGCTTATGAGTGAAACACATCCGTTTACCACCACGACGTTTGAGATTCCGGGGTATCGCGTGGTGAAGAGTTTTGGGGTCGTGCGCGGCATTATTGTCCGCTCACGCTCGTTGGTCGGCAATATTGGGGCCAGCATCCAAAGTCTTTTCGGCGGCAACATCACTATTTATACAGAATTATGCGAACGGGCGCGTGACGACGCTTTTCGCGACATGATCACTCATGCCAACCAACTTAGCGCCAATGCGGTCATCGGGGTGCGCTACGACGCGACGGAAATTATGCCGGGGATTACTGAGGTTTTGTGTTACGGTACCGCGGTGCAAGTCGAACCCGCCCGTTAAAGTTGCACTGGAAGGAATAAATTATGGCCGGACATAGCCGATGGGCCAAGGTCAAGCATTTCAAAGGCGGGATTGACGCCAAACGGGCCAAAATCTTCGCCAAGCTGGGCAAGGAAATCGCCATCGCCGCCAAATTGGCCGGAGGCGATCCGGCCATGAACCCACGTTTGCGCATGGTTTTGCTCAAGTGTCGCGCGGCCAACATGCCTAATGAAAATATCGAACGCGCCATCAAACGAGGCACGGGCGGCGACAATTCAGTCAACTATGAGGATCTTATCTATGAGGTTTATGGGCCGCACGGCGTCGCCATGCTGGTGGAGTTGAGCACCGATAATCGAAACCGGACGGCGGCGGAAATTCGTAGTTTGCTGACCAAGAACGGCGGGACAATCGCCACCGCTGGCTCGGTCAGCCGCTTGTTTCAACGCAAGGGACAAATCATGGTCTCCCGGGAATCGGCGGGCGAGGATGCGCTGATGGAAGCCGCCTTGGAAGCCGGGGCGGAAGATTTTAAAACTGACTCTAACGGCTACGAAATCGTGACTGAACCGGGGCAATTCGAAGCGGTGCACAAGGCGGTGGAAGCCAAGGGAATCAAAGCGGCGGCCGCCGAAGTGACCTGGCTGCCGGCGCTCACCGTTCCGTTGTCGGACACGAAATCAGCCGAGGAAACCACCCGATTGATTGATATCCTGGAAGAGCACGACGATGTCAAAGAGGTTTTTTCCAACGCGGAATTTCCTGATTGATCGAGCGGGCGGTTTCGCGCATGAGTAAACCATTCTGAAAATGCCGCAAGATGCGCGGCGTGAAACCGTATCGGCGATAACTTTGATCTTGATCCTTAAACACAACCAGCCACGGAGGGCCGCCTGACCCCAGTCGCCAACACGTATTTCGCGCGCTTCCTGCGCCTGGTGGCGCGGTTGGTCTGCGACCATCCCAAATGGTTCGTGCTGCCGCAGTTGATTCTCTTTGCGGTTTGCGTTGTTTACACGGCCTTCTTTTTGCAATTCGACATGAGCCAGGACAACCTGGTCGGGGCGGACAAGAAGTATCACCAGGTTTTTATGAAATTCCGCGAGGAATTTCCGGGCGAAGATGAATTGGCGGTGGTGGTGGAAAGTGAAGACATGGAGCGGAACCGCCAATTTGTGGAGCGGCTGGCGGCCAGGTTACAGCCGGAAACCAACTTGTTCACCGATATTTTCTACAAGGGCGACTTGCCTTCTTTGGGACCCAAGGCGCTGCTCTTTGTGCCGCAGTCAGATTTGCAGAAAATGCAAGAAAAGCTGAAGGACTTCAAACCATTCGTTGAGCAATTTACCCGCGCCACCAACCTGAATTCCTTCTTCGAGCTGCTCAACAAGCAATTTCGCACCGCCAAACGAGAGGAGAGCGCCGCCAATAACGCATTGATTGGCGCGTTGCCGGCCCTGCAAGGAATTGTGGAACAGGCGACGGATAGTCTAAGCCGCCCGGGCTTGCCGGTTTCGCCGGGTGTCACCGCCTTGTTCGGGGGCGGGGCGGAGGCGCAGCAGCGCATGTACATCACCTTTGCCAATGGCGGCATCTACCTTGTCACGGCTCGGCCGCGCAATGGCGATGTCATCGCCGACGGCGTGAAACGGATGCGCGAATTAATTCGCGAAACGCAAGATGAAGTGCCCGGCCTGAACGTAGGTTTGACAGGCGAGCCGGTGCTCGATTACGACCAAATGTTGCAGTCGCAGCGCGATGCGACGGCGGCGACCCTGGTTTCGTTGCTCATCTGTTCCTTGATTTTCATCTATGCCTATCGTGAGACCGGACGCCCGCTCAAGGCCATGCTTTGTCTGGTAGTGGGTTTGGGATATAGCATGGGCTTCACCACCCTGTGCGTTGGCCATTTGAACATCCTGACCGTTACTTTCGCGCCTATATTGATCGGTCTGGCCATTGATTTCGGGATTCATTTTATCACACGTTATGAGGAGGAAGTCCGCCATCACCACTCGGCCAGGGAGGCCGTGGAAAAGGCGCTGGTGTTTACCGGTCAGGGCATTGTCACCGGCGCTCTGACCACGGCGTTCGCTTTTCTGGCCATGGGGTTGACCAATTTCAAAGGCATTGCGGAAATGGGGATCATTTCCGGCGGCGGCCTGGCGCTTTGCCTGGTGCCGATGATGACCATGCTGCCAGCTTTGCTGCTCAAGGGCCGGCAAAACGCAATGGACCATGCCGTTGGCCTTCCAGAGGAGAGTCGGACGCGCATCGAGAATTTTTGGCTGAACCGTCCTGGGCTAGTTGTGGGAGCAACCCTGGCTCTATGCGCTCTGGCCGCGACTCAGTTCCGCAAAGTAGATTTCGACTACAATTTGCTGAATATGCAAAGCAAGGGATTGCCCGCTGTGATTTATGAAAAAAAGCTCCTTTTTTCGGGCGCATCAACGTTTTCCTCGGATGACATTACGAACCTGCCCGCGTTGGTCAAAAAATTGACGGCCCGCGCCGATCCTGTCTCCGTTTTCGTGGACGATCATTTGGACGCAACCGCCAAAGCGCTGCTCCAACCCGATCCAGGACGCAAATCTGACCCGGACGAATTGCAATCCATCCTCGCGAAAGACCTGAACAAGATTATCGCTGGGCCGTTGATTTATAATTCTGCCCGCTTTAAATCCGTCACCTTACGGCCCAAGACAGTCGAACTTCTGAAATCGCATCCCCACCGGGAAGATTTGGTGCTGCTCAACCAAATGCTTATTCAGGACGCGTATCCTGGCGAAATTGCGCCGTCCCCGGGGCAATCGATCCTTTACGCTGCCATTGTCGCGGACAGCTTGGAACAGGCGGCGCACATCGAGCAGATTGTCACCAATTTGCCGAGCGTGGCCAGCGTTGATGGGAGTGACCGTGGTGATGCCATTTTCGATTTGCTGACCAAGGACCAATCTACAGAAATCAAGATGGTCCAGGAAGTTAAAGAAGAGGTCTCGGATTTGAAGTTCGCCAAACCGGACACCAACAATATCTCCTTGAAAGATTTGAGTCTGACCCTGTATGGCACGATGGGTTACATGTTGGCGGCGTCCGACGATGTGGCCAAGGAGATGCCGCAGTTGTCGGCCCAATTGGGTGCTTTGGGGCAGGCCATTAGCGATCTGCGTGTCAAGATGTTGAGCGACAATCCGCAGGTAGCTATTCGCCTGCGGGATTACCAGGTGGCGCTGTTTGACGATATACGCCAGACGTTTGAGACCATCCAGACACAGGATACCAGCGGGCGATTGAGGCCGGAGGATTTGCCGATAGCGCTACGGTCTCGATTTGTGGGGCGAACGGGCAAATACATGGTGCAGGTTTTCCCCAAAGAGGACGTTTGGAAGCATGAGAGTCAGGAGAAGTTCATCCGCGAGTTGAGGACCGCCATGGATGGCCAGTCTGATCGGGTCACGGGAACGCCGGTGCAACTCTACGAATATACAAAGTTGCTCAAAGATAGCTATCAGCAGGCTGCGCTTTATTCTTTGGTTGTGATTGCCATCATGGTGTATGTGCATTTTCGCTCGATTATCTGCGTGGTGCTTTCGCTCCTCCCGGTGGCTATTGGTTCCGCCTGGAGTCTCGGGATCATGGGCCTCACTGGCGTGCAATTTAATCCGGCCAATATCATGACGCTACCGTTAGTCATCGGTATTGGCGTTACAAACGGCATCCATATCCTTAACCGCGTGGCCGAGGAGCAAAACGCGAGTATCTTGGGGAAAAGCACCGGCAAAGCGGTTCTTGTATCTGGATTGACGGCGCTAGTTGGTTTCGGCAGTCTAATGCTGGGCAAGCATCAAGGTTTGCAAAGCCTCGGAATGGTGATGTCGCTCGGAATCGGAACTTGCATGATTGCCGGGTTGACCTTTTTACCCGCCCTAATAAGCATTCTTGGCCGTCAAGGCTGGAGTGTGACGAAGAAAACACTTGGTAGCGACAATGCACAGCCACCACCAAGTGCGGAGGAACCGAAGTAAAAACCTCAGTTGCCCTAAAACTATCATCACGTAAATGCAAAAAGTCAATGAAAATCAGGTGAAATTGAGGCTAAGCAGGTCAAAATTTCAGCCTTTCATTAACCGTTATCGTTAATGGTAAACTTTCGACACTTTTTGTGGTATTGCCTATTGGCTTCGTGCCTTTTAGCTCCTGCTTTTGCCGATGCTCAGGCAGATGACATTTTCGAAGATGGTCCTATCTTTTCGAAATTTCGCTTAACGCTAACACCAGGTTGGCGCGAAGAAGCGGCGGGGCCATTCTTTTACGAACAAGAAATATCGGGGCAAACACAATGGGCGCTGCCACCTTTCTTTTGCCGCACGCTCACGCCAGAAGTAGATTGGAGCGAATGGGATCTCCTTTATCCATTGATCAATTACCGCCGTTTCGGCACCGAGCACCGTCTCCAATTTGGCCAATTGCTGAGTTTTTCCGGCGGGGAGTCGCCGCAGCAAGAAACAATTCATCATACCACCCTTTTCCCGCTTTATTTCCACCAGAGCTCGACGGAGCCCAAACACGATTACACCGCCGTTTTCCCACTTTTTGGTCACTTGGAAAATAGGATGTTTCGTGACGACATCAAGTTCATGCTGTTCCCGCTTTACTCGGAGACGCGCAAGAAGGACGTGATCACGGACAATTATTTGTACCCGATTTTCGACCGGCGCCGGGGCGGCGGTGTGACGGGCTGGGAAGTCTGGCCCTTTTATGGCGAGGATGTTAAAATTCCGACGATTCGGACCAATGCCATGGGCGACACGGCGACCAACGGTGGCTATGATAATTCTTTTGTGCTCTGGCCCTTTTTTATCAAGAGCCGGGCTGGACTGGGCACTACTAATCCTTCAACCAGCTTCACGATGGTTCCTTTTTACAGCCAAACTTTCTCCCCAGCCCGTGAAACGATCTCTTACGGCTTCCCCTTCGGATTCAGCGCCATTCATGACCGCGAGCAAAATTATGTGGAGCATAATTTTATTTGGCCCCTTTTTGTCAAAGCTCACGGATCCAAAACTGTGACCCGTTATTTTCCGTTTTACAGCAGCGCGAAGCACAATGGCTTGGAAAGCGACTTCTACGGATTTTTTCTTTACAAATATACCAGGTTGCAATCGCCTCCGGTGGATCGCCACCGCACACGTATTCTTTACTTCCTCTATTCCGATACGGTGGAGCGGAACACCGCATCGCACGACTTTAGCCGGCGCGTCGATTTTTGGCCGTTTTACGATTATCACCGCACCATGGATGGAAATCGCCGCCTGCAAATCATGTCCATATTGGAGCCAATTTTCCCCAACAACCGCACCATGACCCGGGAATATGCGCAAGTGTATTCGTTTTGGCGGCAGGAGAAAAATGCCCGGACCGGAGCCACCAGCCGGTCGTTGCTGTGGAATCTTTACCGCCGTGAAACTCTCGGCCAGACAAAAAAAGCCTCGCTCTTCTTTGGTCTTATTCGGTATCAATCCACAGCGGATGGGGGTCATTGGCGTTTCGCCGGGCTCAACCTGGGCGGGAAAACGGCCCGGACCACCCCCGCCAAATCGTAATGTTTCAAAATATTGGCGAAATTCTGATTTTGTTTTGGCAGACCGTGGGGGCCTGGCCGCAAATCTGGCGGCAGCGCGGCAAAGTTTATGATCAACTCGCGTTCATAGGCGTAGCCAGCCTTTTCATGGTCTGCATCCTTTCCCTTTTCATCGGCGGAGTTTTGGCTTTGCAGACGGGTCCCGAATTGGTCAAGCGCGGTATCAGTTCGGTTTTGGGCGGCATGATCGGCCTTTCGATGTGTAAGGAATTGGCGCCAGTGATGATCGGCATTCTGGTGGCCGGACGTATTGGGTCGGCCATGGCGGCGGAACTCGGCACCATGCAAGTCTATGAAGAAATCGACGCCTTGCGCACCATGAACATCGATCCTGTGCGCTACCTGGTGCTGCCGCGTATGGTCGCCATTGCGATCTCCCTGCCGGTTTTGGTGCTCTTTTCCATTCCCGTCGGATGGCTGGGCGGAGCGCTGGTTTGCGAGCTTAATCGCAAGATTGGCGTCGGCTTTGATACTTTTTTTGAAAATCTCCGCGATGTGGTTGAATTTAGTGACGTCTTCAACGGCCTCTTTAAATCCGTTGTGTTTGCGGTGGCGATCGGCCTTATCTGCTGTCACCAAGGGTTGATCACACGCGGGGGGCCGCGCGGGGTGGGACGGAGCGTGACCAAAGCGGTGGTCAATTCCATTGTCATGATTCTGATCTTGGATTACTTCCTGACTCGTCTTCTTCTTTACGTGCAAAAATGACCGCCTCGTCGCAACCCAAAAACGTCAAGGTCGAAGTCCGCGACTTGCGCAAAAGCTTTCACCGCACCGAAGTTCTCAAAGGGATTTCCTTCCAGGTCGACGCGGGCGAGTTGTTCGTCATTATGGGCCCGAGCGGCAGCGGCAAGAGTGTCCTGCTCAAGCACATCATAGGATTGTTAAAGCCCGACTCCGGCGAAATCCTTCTCGAAGGCGAATCGATTCAGCAGCGCGGAGTGCGCGAGAAGTACCGCATGGCCATGGTGTTCCAGTCGTCCGCCTTGCTCACTTCTTTGACCGTGGCTGAGAACGTCGGCCTCTACCCGGCCGAGCATCTGCTTAAGTCGCCGCCGGAAATCCGGACCATCGTGGCCAACGCCCTGGAAACGGTCGGCCTCAAGGGGATGGAAGATCGTTCGCCGGCGGAGCTTTCCGGCGGCATGCAGAAGCGCGTCGCCATTGCGCGCGCCCTGGTCGTCGAACCTCAGTTGGTGCTCTTCGATGAGCCGACTTCCGAATTGGATCCCCTGATGGCGGTGACGATTGGCCAGGAAATCCTGAAATTGAACCAGCGCACCAGCGCCACCACCATCGTGGTCACGCATGACCGCGAACTTGCTTTCGCCGCCGCCCATCGCATCGCTATGATTGACGATGGGCAGATACTCTTCATCGGCACGCCGCGCGAAGTGCAAGATAACGCCGATCCTCGCATTCAAAAATTTATTCGCGCGGAACTTAAATCTGTCGCGTCGCATTGAAGTTATGAAAGAATCGATTGAAAGTAAGCTAGGCCTCTTTTTCGCTTTGGCCGTCGTTTTGGTGCTCCTCATTTTGGAATACCTGGGCAGTTTCGGTTTCCTGGAGCGCGGGTTTCATCTCCATGGGCTTTTCAAGAACGTGCAGGATTTGAAAATTGGCGACTCGGTCAAAATGGCGGGCGTGCATGTCGGTCGGGTCCAAAACATCGTCCTGACCAATGG